>Ga0308160_10003476_pt1 | contig 17716 bp, 20 predicted proteins | sample PhyFR1_FD_201036 | JGI IMG/M metagenome (GOLD analysis project Ga0308160, IMG submission 201036) | Phyllosphere microbial communities from UC Gill Tract Community Farm, Albany, California, United States - DLSLF.R1 | ecosystem: Host-associated > Plants > Phyllosphere > Unclassified | place: USA...
CGCGCCCCCCCCCCCCCCCCCCCCCGCCCCGCTCGCTGCCCGACTCGCAGTGGAACGTGACCCGCCGACCCTCATCTTCCTGATGCAGATCATCGCCTCGCTGAAGGACACGCTCAAGGAGCGTGCTCTGCGGACTTTCCCGTTGAAGAAGGTAGGCCTGACTGCCACTTAACGTAGCTGCATGGCCTGTGCTGACCATGCCGACCGGCCGTCCAGCTCCTGCTCGTCACATGGAAGGTTCTCCTGGCCTCGCTCGGCGGTCTGCGCGATGCGCAGAAGGTGGCGACACTGAATCGCGAGCTCGAAGATCTTCCCGAGATGAAGTCGGACTGTGCGTGCCTCCGCGTGCACCGGGTGGCTTCAGCCGGCATCTGCTGACTCCACCTCCCTCCAATCATCCAGGGCAAGGCTTTGCAAAGTCAAGCGCCGGCGACATCGCCCGCTTCCGGAACGAAATGTCGGTCAAGTACCCGACGTTCGACCCCTCTCCGGCCTCGAACGGGCCGGACCTTACACATCACCTGCCGCGACCAGAGAAGCTGGCCGAGGCCCTCGCTCCCATTCCGATCCGGCCGCACTACCACGCGCCTTTGCGCGATCCGACCGAGGACGTCTTCACCTCGCTTTTCCACTCGGCGCAACCGCCGTCCCATTCCGGCCAGCCGATGCCATTGACGCCGGCGCCCTCGCCGCTGCCCTCGCCGCAGATGAAACCCAAGAAGGAGAAGTGGCAGACCGATCCGCTGCGGCCATTCATCTTTCCCTTTTCGAGCGCCTTGGGCGGCCGCACGATCCCCGCCGCCATCAAGGAGGCCGACGACCTCTTCTCGCGACATATGTACATCCCGCTGGGCGTCTGGCAGCTCTGGCGCGAGCGCGAGGAGTTTATCCGGGAGGACATGGGCGTACCGGCGCTCACCCTGGACGACGAGAATGCGACGGCGGTCAAGGCCGAGAGCGATCGGGCAAAACGTGTCGAGGCGATTCGAGCCGAGGCCGAGGGCGCAAAGGTCGCGGGCGACTTCAAGGCGTCGCGCAAGGCCGCCGAGCGTAAGAACAACCTGCGGAAGCTCGACTATGTCGAGACCATCTACGTGCGTCGACCTCGGCCACCCACTTTGATCACCCGCCCTGGCTGATTCCCACCATTTTGCGCGCCCCCACAGAAGGGCGTCCTGAGCTCGACGTTGCCGAGCACGGTCGTCGTCCTGCTGAAGCAGATCTTGGCGACCCTGCCTGCCCAGCCGCCGGCCGGAGCCAGCGGGCAAGGCTTCGGCGGGACCGCCATCGCTTCTCCAGGCGAGCGGCTCGACGGTCTCGACTCGATTGAATTCCGTGCGTGATCCTCGAGCGAGGTCTTTGAAGTGACGTCCGGCCTGATCAGCTTCCCCCCTTGACCCGCAGCCGAAGAGGAGAAGAAGCCGGAGCCAACCATCGCCGAAATGGACGCGATGCGTGAGAAGGAGATCATCAGCAAGGCGGGCTCGGCGATCATCCTGCTGCTCATGAAGTGGTTCAAGAGCGCCCGTGCGTGCTCCTCTGGCCCGAGTGGCCTCCTATACCTTGGCTCACGTTTTGCCCCGTCCTCAATCCCGCAGACGTCCTCAAGTTCCAGCATCTCAGCCAACTGCTGCTCGACATGAACTGCCCGCTCATCATGGTCAAGACGTTCCTGCTTCAGGACTCGGTCGAGCTCGTCAAAGCCCGGAACGAGGTCGACGACAAGAAGTGCGTGCTCCTGGCGTCGACGTCGATCGTCCACCCCGGCTGAACCTTCTCCATCCCGCTCGCAGCTTCTTCCGCTTCTGCATGCTCAACCATTCGTCGCATCCGCCACCAAAGGCGGCCGAGGAGTCGCTGACGGTTCCCCCGCCGCGGATGGTGCCCCGCCGGGCCGTCTCGCCGAGCGGCCACCCGGGCGCACCCGACGACGAGGAGGTCGAGCTCCTGTCGGATTACAGCTGGCGCAACTTCTTCTCCGCCATCAATCGCATCAAGATCATCCAAAAGTTGCTCAAGGGCCGCACCCACCAAATCCACCAGTTCAACCAGTACAAGACCTTTGTGTGTCGGCTTGCGCTCGCCTTGCCTCTTTCTCGCTCTCACGGCGGCTTAGCTGACCGCGAGCTCCTGCCCTGCAGAACACGTTCAAGCGGATGCTGAAGGTCCAGCATCCGATGTTCCAGCTGCAGGTGCTCAAGATCATCAAGGCGCAGATCCCGCACTACGGCAAGAAGTGGAAGCAGCGTGCGTCTTGTCGCAATCTGACTGCGAGCTGCTATCGGGCTGCTGCTGACCGAGCCGCTCCGTTCTCGCGCACGGCCTTGCCAGAGAATATGAAGATCGTCACGGCCATCTACCTCAACTGCCGACCCGACCTGCGCGACGAGTGGCTCGTCAGCGTCATGGAGAAGGACGAGCTCGAGGAATCAAACGTGCGCATCGCGCGAGAGAGGAAGGCGTCAACTGCCGAACGCCAGGACCTGACCCTCCCTCCTCGACGCCTTCTCGGCTTGCAGCTCCAGGAGCAAGCTCTGCGCTCGCTCGTCCGCTTCTACCACAGCAAGCACTATGCCCATCTGGTCAACCCCCCGCCGGGCCATCACGGCCGGACTGGATCGAGCACGGGCCCCTACTTCCACTCGAACGGCAGCAACGTGAGCCAGCATCACGAGTACGCCCACCACGCACCTCATCACCGGCGGAGCCTCAGCTCGAGCGGCGACAACGACATCTTCCCGCCGAACCGGACGCGGCGCGTCTCGTCGACGTCGGCCCACTCGCCCTCGCGCCTGCCGGACGACTTTGCCGAGTCGTGGCGGAGCGAGTACGAGGACGTGCTCGAAGACGTCTTTGGCGAGCCCGAAGAGGGCGCCGTCTACGGTGCGCTCTCGGGCTGGGGCCCGCTCGCCGGCGCGCTCGCCAACCTTGGCATGGAGGGCGACGCCTGGCTCTTCGGCGACGATGACGCCTTCAGCGACGTCAGCAGCATCGCCACGATCGGCGAGCTCGGCGGCCGCGCCCGACTCGACGACGGCGAGGACGACGACGAGGATGACGACGAGGATGAAGACGACGACGATGAGATCGTCCGCCCACCACGGAGCCCGGTCGACGAGGTCGAGGCCTGCGACGTCGACGATGACGACGAGAAGGACGACGTCGAGGATCCAAACCGCAACAACTGGGAGGTGCGGCTTCCTTCTCGTTTGCTCACGTTTCGACCGTGCCGCTCACTGCCGTGCTTCCTGCTCGATCCCTCGCAGCACCTGTCTGCGCTCACTAAGTCGCCCGTCCAGCTCGCGCGGCGGCGGTCGTCCGGTGGCTCGCCCCTTCGGCCCGTCATGAAGGGCAACGGCATCGACGGGCCCGAGCTGACGGACGACATCGAGGAGCTCGAGGAGCTCGGACCGATCCCGAAGGAGGAGAGCGATGGGCCCGCTGTAGACGAAGTCGAGGCTATGTACGGCGAGTGATTACATGCGGCGTCTTTCGCGAATTGCAAGGGGAACGGTCATACGCGGCTGCAACAGGCCCTCTCACGTTCATTGAGTGTGCGATGCCGGTCATCCATCGATGACGCCGGCGACGCCCTCGGCCACGGCCTTCACGAGCGTCCAGCCCTCACCTGGCCCCGGCTCGCGCACCCATGTGCCGCGGAGAACCTTTTCCTTCCACGGTCCTTGTGCGCGCATGCCGGCCGGGTCGGCGTTGATGAGCAGCTGGAATAGGACAAGCTTGAGGACTGCTGCGCGAGCACTCTTGTTACCCTGGCTGAGCAGCAGCGCGTCGAATGAGGAGGCGTCGGGCACTTCTGACATTGGGCTGCCGAGCAAGATCGAGCCAAGCAGCTGCAGTCTGAGCGGGTGCAGGCGCTGGCCGAAGGGCGAGGCGGCCGAGGAAGGATGGAGTGGGAAGATAGTGAGCAGCAGGGGCGTCGGAAGGAGGGCTAGCTTGGTCGACAACTGGTCGACGAGCCGCTGAGGAGAGAAAAGCGGGCGTGGGTGGGCAGTCGTCGGCGTGGCGAGTGCGAGGAGCTGCGCGCAAGCAGGGCGCCTCCATGTCAGGGTCTAGCATACGGTCGCTGCAGAGTATCGAGGCGTACCAAGTCGAGCAGTCGCAAGGCGACGTGCCGTCGGCGCTCCCATTGCGCGCGGTCGAGCTCGTCGGTCGACTTCGGAAGCACGAGAAAGTCGAGCGCCTCGCTCTCGGCATCTGGCGCGGCGAGCGGCGGCATGTTGGCGAACGCGGCGAGGAGGACCATGATTGGCCGATGGAGCTCCCAGCGCTGAGCGAGCGGGTCGGCCGCATTCGTTGGCGGGATTTGGGCGAGCAGGAGCGGTATCGGCGAGCCTGTGCGAGGATGAGTTGAGAGTCAGGTCAAAGGTGCGAGACGGATCGACCTTGGCAAGAGTCGTCAATCCAAGACGTACCATTTTTTTCGGTTGCTGGACCTTGCCAGGCCCAGACCGCCTCGAGATCCTTCTGCCAAAGGTCGACGGCCCAGTCGGCGAGCGCCCACCAGCGGTCCTGGGCCCGTGCGTTGTCCTCCCTCGTCGGCGGCTCGGCCCCCTGCCGGACCTTCTGCTTGCTACCGCCGCAACGTTCGAGGCCCTCCCAGAAGTCACGCCAGCGCATCATCTTGCGGCCTTCGCGCTCGAGGAGCGAGAGCTCGCCAAGATCGTGCCAGGGCTCGCGCCGCGGGTTGCAATCGGGCATCGCGCGGGCGAGCATCGTCGGCGTGTTGGCCGCGAGCAGCCGCCGGAGGAGAATGAGCGCCGTATGCGGCAACGGCAGGGAGGCTGACGTCGACGGGAGCAGCGAACGCTCGACGGCTGAGGTCGATGGCCGTGTTGCGTCTTGCAGCGCGAGATGGCAGAGGATGAGCAGCTCGGGTCTGGAGGCCGGGCGGGCGGGCGAAGGCGAGAGGGTCAGCTGGACCGCCGTGCGAGCCACCGGGCAGCAGAAGGAAGCCTTGACGCACACGGAGGGCGCAAAGCCCGGCGTGATGAAGTTTGTGAACGCCTCGAGGCCAATCTCGGCTGTGCGAGGGAGGCGGTCGGATCAGCATCCGGTCATGATCTCGCCCGGTGAGGTGAGCTCGACGACGCGTCGCCCGCCGGGCTAGGCTGGCCACCGGAGCAGGGACCGACTGTGCTGCTCCTCAAATTGGGCGTCGACCATGTTGCGCCAGCTCGAGGGGTACTCGGTCTCCTTCTGCGTCCGGGTTGCCATCCTGAAAAGAGGGTGTGAAGGTTGCAGGCTGTCATTGGCTCGGGTCGGCGTTGGCGTCGTCGCGCGACGCGTCCAGGAGGAGCTCATCTCATCGGACTTTGAAAGCCGTCTGACACATGCCTCGCCGACAGGGCTCACAATCAACCCCTCAAAGAGGACGACAGGTCAGGTACGAGAGAGGCGTGAGAGTATCTAGAGGGCCGACCAGAGAGGTCGACCACGATCTGCTGGCGGTCCAGCGGGCGGTGAGCTCGAAACGCCGACAACGGGCATGCTGCCAGTCTTCAGATACCCACGTCCTCGCCACCCGTCATCGCGCCTGTTGACGACGACCTCGAGCACGCTCATCAAGGGCTCGCTCACCCATCCTCCAACTGACGTCCTCCCAACTCTTAGTCTGGCGTCGTCTCGCGCACTCCTCTTGGCAGCGCTGCCCCCCTATGTCCCAGCTGCGGGCTCCCCTGTGTGACCCTTTCACCATGGCCGGCGTTTCGGCGGGCCGGCCGTCGCCTCTGGCGTCGTCCTTGACCGCCTCCTGTGGCCGCTTCTCTTCACATCCCCGGCTGATCGACGCTCGACCACCCGGCTCGGCATCCAGACAAACAGCGGAAGGTCTGCGAAGCCCAGCATCTTGCATCGTCCAGCATGGCGAAGAGCTCGCCTCGCCAAAAGGGCGACGAGAGTTGCAGCTAACCGCCCATCCTCGCTCAGCGCCGTCCTCCCTTTCCCTTTGTCTCTCATCTGGCACTCCTTTGACCCAAGCTGGCCTTGAGCATCTTCTTCCCCGCTCATTGCGCTCCTCCGTTCCTCGGCTCCAACCAGCACGATGGACGTCGCCAACGGCCAAGGCTTCCACGCGCCGCGCAACTCGCACCAGCACCGGCGACAGCATCACGCCGACCTCGCAGCCGCCCTGCTCGCTCAGCGCCGGCAGCTGGAGGCGGTCGTCGGCGAGTCGGCGGCCGCTCCGGCAACGCTGACAGTCGATCTGCCGCCTCTCCAGCCGACGGCGACGACGCTCCTCAAGCTCCTGCCCACAAGCTCGGGCTCGCCGGTGACGGCGGCGGCCGCCGCCGCTTCGGTCGATCGCTCAGCCGGCGTCGACCCAGCCTCAACGGCCTCCGCCGCCATCTTTCGCCCGAGCATGCTTCCGGCCGTCGCTCCGACCCAGGATGGCACGACAACGGCTGTCCCGCTCGCTAGAAGCGACCTCGCCTCCCTCTCCTCCACCACCACCACTGCCGCCATGCCGACCTCTGCCCACACCAAGGACCCAACCCACACAGAGGCGCATGCGACTCACATCAATGAGGGCACGCTCAAAGCGATGCAGGCGCTCATGCTCGGCTTCTCGCTCCTCTTCCTCGGCTACGCCCTCTACCAGCTGCCCTGGACGGTCGCCCGCATGTCGCGCGGAGGCTGGCGGAGCGGCTGGGCCCTGCGCACAGCCCGGCCGTCGTCGTCGTCAGGGCGGTCGCGCGCCTCGGCACCCCCGACGATGCGCGTCTCGCACCCGAAACGTGCGCCCGACGACTCGGACGACGATGACGCGGCGGCCGAGGACCGGACCGACCTCGTGCCCGTCGGTCTCACCGAGACGCTCTACAACGAGGGCTGGTCGGCGCCCTCGCTCATCCGAGCGACGACGCCGCTCGCTCGCTTTCCCCGGCCCTCGCTCTGGCCGCACTACACCTGTCGCGTACCCGGCCTTAATGTCACGCTCAAGGAGATCGCCTACTTTGCGCCGTTCGCGCTCATCACGACCCTCGCCTCGGTCGTCAAGTCGCACTACCTCTGGGACGCAACGCGTACAGGTTGGTAGGCTCTCAACTGGCACTGAGCAGCGCCATCAGTCTGACCTCGTCTCACCGACTCCCCCGTCTGCAGGCTTCGTCCCTCTCGCGATGCTGCCGTTCATCTTTGCTCTCGGCTGGAAGGTTGGCGGCCTCGGAACAATCCTCCAAGTCGGCTACGCCTCGGTGGCGACCTTGCACCGGTGGCTCGCCCGGCTCTGCTTCCTCATCACGACGCTCCACGTCATCTCGTACATGATCGTCTTTGACAAAGAGGGGACGATGCACGTCCAGATGTACGTCCTCTCGCCTCCTTCCGGCCGCCGGCCTGGCGCTGACCTTGAACTCGCTCTTGATCAGGCGCGACCTCGTGAACATTAAGGCCTGGTACAGCTACGGCGGTCTCTCCGCGTACGTCTCCAGGTCCGGCTTGCTCTCAGCGAGTGATCCATTCGACTGATCGCTTGCTCTATCCAATGCGTAGGATGATCCTTGTCGGCTGTGGGCCCATCCGCCAACGCTGGTACCGGCTCTTCAAAATCTGCCATCACTTTGGCCTCATCCTCTTTCTTGGCGGGCTTAACTTTCACTCGAGTTTGTACTGTCTGTGACCAGCTTACCTGCCGTGCTCGCTCAACTCACCGGCATAAACTCTTGCTTTTTTTTCAGAGACCGTCTTCCCTTTCCTCATGGTCGCCATCCTCGCCACCTTTGCCAACTACGCTTACCGCTTCCTCACGAGCCGATTGCACGTCGCCGAGCTCAAGCCGATCCGAGGGGCGCGAACTGTACGCCCAGTGATCTGTCTGACTGAACGAGGTCTTTCCCGAGCGCTGACGTCTTATGCTCCAACTGCACTGCAAAGGTTGTGCTCATGATCCCCAGCGTCAAGCAGGGTCCGTCTGTCGTCATCTGCTGGTTCTACGAACAAGAGCTGACGATCTACGTCTCTTTTTCTACAGGCTGGTTCCCGGGCCAACACGTGCGCATCCGCGTCCTCTCGGGAGGCATGGGCCTGTGAGAACATAGCCTGCCAGATTTCAGTCAGCCCGGCTCGATGCTGACCGCTTCACTTTGCTTAGACTTGGCCTTGAGAGTCATCCTTTCACCATCGTGCGCTGGCCATCCTCGCGCTCTCCTTTCTCGACTGTAAATAGGCTGACCAAATCACGCTCCCCGCTGCTCCAGGCCAGCGCCGTTGGTTCGAGCGACGGCATGCGGCTCGTCATCAAGTGCAACGGCGACTGGACGAGCGCACTGCTTCGCGTCGCAGGTGACATCCAGGACGAGGGCGATGAGGATCGGCCGAAGCGAGGTGAGCGCAGCTCCGAGTGCGGTAATTACTTCCCCGTCCGAGAGCTTATCTCGCCGCTCGCCTGCAGTCGTCGTCGAGGTCACCGGACCCTATGGCCAAGCAAACTTCATTCCTGCGACCTACTCGTCTGTGCTGCTCGTCGTCGGCGGGTCCGGCGTCTCCTTTGCGCTCGGCGTCATCGAGGGTTTGCTCCGAGACTGCACCGCGGGCGACGGCCGGACGACCTCGGTCGAGCTCGTCTGGACGGTACGCGAGTCGGACATGCTCCAGTACATGCTGCCGTACTTCCGCGACATTCTGGCGGCCTCGCTGGCAATCCCGACGATCAGCCTGAGCATCCGACTGCACTGTACGACGACGTCCTTCCCACCGGCTGCCATCGCCACGCACTCGCTCAAGCACCTCCGCGAGGCGGGCATCGCGCCGACCGTCGTATACGGCACCCGACCGGATCTCGGCGCTATCCTCAGCTCGCTGGCTGAACGAACACCGACCGGCGGCGGCCTTGCGGTCTGCAGCTGCGGGCCACAACCTTTGGTCGATAGCGTCGCCCGTCTCGTCGACGGCATGGACAAGGCTCTCAAGGCTCGGACCGTCGTCGAGTGCTCCTCCGAGTGCGTCCGGCGCCTGGGAACGACAGTGCGAAGGCTTCCGCGCTGACCTGCTTGCCTTCTCAGACTCTTCTCCCTCTAGACTACTCGGCTGGGCCGACCGCTTCCTCTTCTCCTTGCTTTGACACTGCTCCCTAACTACTTACATGGACTTTGACGACTGATGACAGGCAAGAGAGCGAGCCTTCCCTCTCGCGACCGCGCGTGTCGTCAGAGTCTTTCTACAACCGTGGATTTGCTAATCCTTCCCGAGTCCGTTGAGCGCCTTCTATGCGGCCGCCGCTGCCTCCCCAGTGGAGGCGGCCCGCTCGGCCAGCCAGGCCACGAGCTCTGAGTCGTCCATGCAGGTCGCACACACGCGGTGCTTGGTCTCTGTTTCGCCGGCGAGGGCCGACAGAGGTGTGTCTGGGCTGAGGACGATCTGGCCTGGCGGTAGGACCGAGCGAGCCGAGCTGCACGAGCCGCAATATATCTTGGCGCAGCGGCGGCAGTGATGCTGGGAAGTGAGCGAAGTTGAGAAAATGGTCAGAGCCCATGCCCAGAGAGCGTGCGAGGTAGATGCGAGGCTCACCTTCCGTACAAAGAGGCCAAAGCTCTTGGCGCAACGCTGGCACTCGGCGACGTCGGCATCCTTCTGCCAGACGATCTCTGGAAAAAGCAGTGTTGATCCGTCAGACTCGGTAAGGATAGCAGAGCGCAAACGCAGGACGCACTCGACGGCAGGGCAGCCGATGACTCTTGCGACGAAGCGGGGCTCAAGACGGCTGGCGCGGCGGTCGAGTCCTCGCCGCGCCGCTCGCGGCCGGCCCTCATGAGGATCTGCGAGAGACGGATGCACGTCAGCGACGCTTGACGTCAGGCTTGCAGTCGTCGACGTACCTCGTGGATCTGCGTGTTAGACACGCCCTCGGCAATGTCGGCGGCCGTCTCGCCTCCGGCCGAGCGGACGAGAGGGTCTGCTCCAGCTTGGTTGACGAGACGCTCGACGACGGCGACGTGCCCATTTGCGGCGGCGCACACTGTGACATGTCCGACCGAGATCAGCCGTGACTCGAGTTGCAATGAGCGGTACCCCAGCGAGACTGACTGAGAGGCGTCCACCCAGCCTTGGCTTGCCGGTCAAGTCCCCTCTGGCGGCTGTCGCCGAGCTCCTCCTCGGGATCATAGCCTCCCGCGCCACGCTCAAGCAGGATATTGACCACCTCGACGTGCCCGCGCGAGCATGCGCCGTGCAGGGCGGTGAAGCCTTCGCGGTCGGGCCCAAAGGGCGACATACGCCGGTCAGCGAGCAGGTATGACAGGACGGGGATATGCGCGTGCAGCGCCGCCTTGTGCAGGGCCGTCTGAGAGGGCGGAGGGCAAGTTGAGTCAACATCGACGCTGCATCCTATGGTATAATGAGCGCAAATAAGCAAGACGCACTTCGCCCTCGCCATCCTCGAGCTCGAGTACTGCACCTCCGTCCTCGACGAGGTAGCGGACGATCTCAAGCCGTCCGCGCGAGGCGGCCAGGTGGATAGGAGCGACCAGTGTGTGAGGGTTGAGCGGTCCGTTGGCGAGAGCGAAGGCCGTGGCCTAGAGGAACGATCGCGAGGAAGCAGACATGAGGGGGTCCGCGTCAGTGAAGAGGACACCTGGTCGGCGGAGGGCGCGATGCAAACGTACATCAGACGACGCGAAGATGCGCTGAATCAGGTAGAGCTCGTCGGCGACGATGGCGGCGTGGATTGCAGCGCTCCGGGCCGACTCGTCCTCATCCTCTGCAGGCTCGTCCTCGACCACACTAGACGCCTCTGCCGGTCGCTCAGTGGTGTTAGACTGCTCAGAGAGAGCCACTTTTGAGCTAGGCGCCAGGCTTGCGGACGCTTCAGGCGTCTCGCTCGAGGCCGCCTCGGGAGCAGCAGGAGCATCTGCTGCGCTGGGCGCCTGCTGGCCGCCCACGAGCTCGCTCGTCGGAGCGGCGACGTCGGACTGAAGAGGGCTGTCGAGCGGTGCCGTCTGAGTCGAAGAAGTCTCAGGAGTTGAAGTAGAGGCGCTCGCGGTCGGAGCGGCAGCTGCCGGGGGTGTAGGAGGGCGTGCGACGTCGCCAGCATCCGGCGGCGAGGAGCGCTTTTCGTCAGACGACTCTACCGGTATCGTCGTCGCGGGTTCGGGAGCGGCGGGAGCTGGAGGCAATGTCGGAGATGCCAATTCCGTGGACGAACGTGCTGGAGATGAAGATGAAGGTTTAGAGGCCACAGAAGGCGCCTCAGCAGGTGGTGGCTTGTCCGAGGTGGCCGACGCCATCGACTTTTCGTCTGCTGGGGCGGGCGTCTTCGGCTTTGCGCGCGACTTGACCGGAGCAACCGCCGGAGCAGCGGCAGCGGTGGCGTACGAGAAGCCCTTCGGCGGCGGTGAAGGGATAGGAGGCGACCGACGCGGCTTGGAGGGCGCCGCTGGTAGGTCGACCGGTGCAGAACTGCTGGCCTCGGCCGGGTAGGTGAACGTCTCGTCCTCCTCCGTCTCTCCCTTCCCGGGGGCCTCGCCTTCGCCTGCCCGCTTCTTGGAACGGGCACTATCGTCCTCCTCCTTCTTAGCGGCCGCTGCTGGCTTCTTCTTTGACGGAAGAGCGACAGCCGGCGCCTTTGCTGCTGCGGACGCCCACGAACCGGCCTTCCCCGGGAGGGCCTGAGCAGCGGCGGCGACATGGGCGGATGGTGCGACCGCTGCTTCCGAAGCGGTCGGATTGTCCGTCTTGGCTCCTCCTTGGGGGCCGAGCGAAGGAAAGTCGTTCTCGCCGAACGAGGGCGGCGCGGCAGGCGTGGTCGACCGACCGTCCTTGAGCGGGGGCGAAGGCGATGGGCCTCCGGTACTGGACGAGGCGGCCCGCTTCTTCTTCGCTTTGGGCTTGCGAGCAGCCGGCGCTCTCGACTGCTCGGACGAGGAGGGCACTGGTGAAGGCGTAGGCAAGGGCGGAGATGGAGCGGTGAAGGACCTGCAGAAAGGAGTCGCCGGACAGCGAGGTCAGCCCGCTGGCCCTCGCTCGGAGAGAGCCAGGGAGAGTCAAAGCTCTCTCTCCAGGAGGAGGAGGTCGCGCGACCGACCCGGCCGGGCTTCGGGCAAGAGAGCGAACGTACCTCGGCACGAATGCAGGCGCGTTGGGATCGAACGGCATGGCCTGCGGGCGCGTTGGAGATGTGTGAGGGAGGGAGAAGCCGGATGACGGGCAACAGGGCTTGGGTCGGCTGCCGGCGCACGGGACGAGCGCCCAGCCGAGAGGCTCTAAACGGCGGGCGACGCGGCCAGCTAAGGTAATCATGGAAGCGAAAAACGGCCAGCTGAGCTAATCATGATCTGCGGTGCTCCGTGCGTCATCCTCCCCTTTTTCCCGATGGCCGCCCGCGTCCGCTCCCTCCGACGGACGACGCCACCTTTCAGCCCTCGGCAGGCCATTTCCGAGGCTCGGGCCGGCGTCAACCTTCCCCTCGATCCTCAACCCTCGTTGCTCTCTCCTTTCAACCACGACCCTTTCTGCATTCCATCAGCTTCTTCCTTCTCACCCTCCTCCACTTGCAGCATGTCGTCCAAGGCCTTCCTCAACACTATCACCGCCCGCCGGTCGATCTACCAGCTCAACCGCCAGCTGCCCGACGGCGTCACCGACGCGTCGATCCAGGAGCTCGTCAAGGAGGTCATCAAGCAGACACCCTCGGCCGTGCGTGCTTTTCTCCGCCGCTGCTCTCGTTCGTTTCTGCGCCGGCGACGCCTGCCCTCGCTGGCTCTGGCGGCGCTTGCCGGGCGTGCGCGACGAAGCAGCCGATTGCATCTCGTTCCTGCGACGCTTGCGACGACGAAATCGAAGCTGACGCGATCCCTTCACTTTGTCTGTTTGCCTGCCGCCAGTTCAACAACCAGACGGCCCGCGCGCTCGTCCTCTTTGGGAACGAGCACCAGAAGCTGTGGGACCTCGTACGTCGTGAATCGATCTCGGGCGCGCAGCCGTCCCCACGACTTGGACTGACCGTCCGCTCCCTTGGTTCCTCCACAGATCTGGTCAAAGCTTGAGGTCCGTGCAGTCAACGATCGGCAGCCTCGTGAGGTCTCTGACGCGCATCGCTCCATCACCCTCCGACGTTCCTCTTGCTCTCTCACAGAAGCAGGAGTTCAAGGACGAGGAGCAGAAGAACAAGTCGCACTCGAAGGTCGACGGCTTCGCTGCTTCGTACGGCACCGTCGTCTTCTTCGAGGACAAGGGTGCGCCTCGGTCTTCTCCTTGCGGTAGACAGGCCGGTGGGGCAGCGTGCTAACCCGTCTTCAATGACCTCCGTCCTGTGCAGCACCCGTCGAGAAGTGCCAGAAGGACATCCCGCTCTACGCCGAGCACTTTCCGCAGTGGTCCGAGCACACGTCCGGCATCGCCCAGGCCTTCACCTGGGTCGCCTTCAACGAGGCCGGCCTCGGCGCCAACCTCCAGGTGCGTCGTCGTTGCCTCGCTGCACTAGAGACGACCTTCCGCGCCGGCCGACAGCTGACGTCCTTCGACGCCGCTCGCACCCTCCCTCTCCCCAATGTCAGCACTACGGCAACCTGATCAGCGACGACGTCCTCCGCATGTGGAGCCTGCCCTCGACCTGGGTCATCAAGGCCCAGATGCCCTTCGGCGGCAAGGCTGCCGGCCCGCAGGACAAAGAGTTTGCTCCGATCGACGAGCGCGTCAAGGTCGCCGGCGCCAAGGCCGAGTAAGTGTCTCGTCCGTCGGCTCTCGCGCCATTGCGGCGCTGTGTACGTCTCCACTAGAGCGCTAGATCTCACTCGGAAGGAGCCATCATCCACTGTATCCATGCCACTGGCTTGCTTGAGCGCCTCGCTCAGAATTGGCGGGGGTGACGAGACAAGGAACAGCCCAGGTCACAGTCGGGTCGCCAAGGGTCTACAGGCAGAGCTCGCAATGTCACTTCGACACCGGCGGGAGAGTGAGGCAAAGGGGGCGGTCATCAGATCGTAAGAAGGAGAAGGGGGCCTGAAGGCGGATTACAACTAGGAGGGGAGGGGCGGCTAAAAGACCAGGAGAGAGAGAGGGAGAGGCAAGGTGTGTGTGTGTGTGTGTGTGCAAGCGAGGCCATGCAAAAGAGGCGCGTGATAAGAGAGAGGCAGGGATCTGGAGAGCGGGAGCGCGCCGTTTAGATCCAGGCGTTGGGACCCGGGGCGGGGCCAATGTAGCCGATCTCGGGGATCTCGAACGCCCGGCAGCCCTTGGCGTCGCAGTTGTCGCCGAAACTGATAGTGTTGGTCACCCAAGAGCTGACAGTCTCGTCGGCCTTGGTCGACGAGATGATGCCGAAGATGAGAATGGCGCAGAGCGGGATGGCCGAGCCGAAACCGACGGCGAGGATGTAGTTGTACTTGGACCACCAGGCGAGGTACTTGCGCTTGATGTGGACCTGGAAGACGTAGGCGAGAACGACACCGGGCCAGTAGTTGACGAGCGTCGAGTACGGGTTCCAGGCGAGGGCGCCGTAGAGCATGACGACGACGTGGGCCTTGGCAAAGATCGAGCGAGGATATTTTTTGGCGTAGAACCAGAAGGGGACGGGGAGGATGGCGCCGATGGCGAAGCCTGAGGGAGAGGGAGGGGGAGGAAGACTCGTCAGCCCAGGGCTCGGTCGGGAGAGGAAATAGAAGAGTGAGAAGGGCGAGACGCACCCGTCAGGAGCATGGCGTACATGCCGCCCTTGCCGAAGATGCGGGTCGGGCCGAGCGTGCCCCAGAAGACGGTGGCAGTGAAGAAGGTCGTCTCGCCATTGCAGTAGAAGTGCTGGGGCTGGTCGAGCTGGCAGATCTTGGGGAGCGACATCTGCCAGTTGAGAATCGAGGTGGCGACGCAGCAGGCGATGATCGAACCGTAGACCTGAACGATGAAGGTGTAGCGCTGGCCGATCTTCATGTAGTGGCCGAGCTTGAGGTCCTGGGCAAACTGGATGGCGTTCATGCAAGAGACGACACCGTACGACTTGAAGTAGTTCATGGCGAGGGCGTTGCCGGGGTAGATGAGGCCGCCAATGAACTCGGCGAAGACGTTGAGCGTGATCTGGGCGCCGGTGATCGAAGTGATGATGCCGATCGGGATGACAAAGAGGATGCAGAGGGCGATGCCGAAGAAGATGGCCGAGACCGAGGCGTTGGTCGGGTAGAGCGTGAGGCCGAGGACACCGAGGACGACGGCGCAGACGGTGAAGATGAGGTACCACCTGGGGAGAAGAGGACAGGAGGGGAGGATCAGCGGCTGAGCGCGGCGAGGAGCAGACGAGGCAGAAGCGACGCACCACTCCGGAACCTCGTCGTACTGGGCCATGGTCTGGTTGTGCCAGTCCTTAAACGACAGGTTGCCCTTCTGACCGGCGCGGATCGACTTGTAGGCGACCTTGAAGCCGTTCGAGATCTCCTTGCGGTGGTAGAGAAGCGTGTGGACGACGACAGCAGAGTAGGCGGCAAAGAAGCAGGTGTAGAGGACGACGCTGGAGGAAGGAGCCGGAGGGTCAGCCGATGCGCAGGGCGACCGGCCGGTCGACGGGCGAGGACGTACTTTGAGGCGGCCATGTAGGGCTGCGAGTAGTTGGTGTACTTCTCGTAGTCGAGCTCCTTGCGCTCGTCGAGGATCATCGAGACGTTGTAGGCCTTGCCCTTGTTGTTGAAGATGCGGTTCGAGACGAGCGGGAGGTACCCCGAGTCAAGGACGTTGCCGTACCAGAAGCTGCTCGAAGAAAAGAGGCGAGGGATCAGTCGGTCTGCGAAATGGTTGCTGCTGTCGAGAAAGCCTGGACGCACCCGAGAATGATGGGCGCGGTCGCGAGCATGCCGATGAACTGGTTGAGGGTCGAGAAGAAGGGCAGGACGAGGACGGTCGAGCCGTACCACTGCGACCAGTCGAGCGGCGGGATCGGGTTGAGGCCGAGGCCCGAGATCGAGCCAAAGACGGCGTTGATGGCGACAGAGTTCGGGTTGATCCACGAGATCCAGTTGAAGTACGAGATGCCTGCGGGGTGGAGGGGGTCAGACTAGGGATCGGACGAAGAGAAGCAGGCTGAGGCGGGACGTACACTGGACGAGCGATCCGGGCAGCCAGTACCAGCAGAACATGATGGCGAAGGTGATCATGAAGAAGCGGAAGCGCGAGATGCGCCAGCCGTTGGCGACCGGGTTCGAGTTCGAGTGGAACGATTTGTTGAGGGCGATCGTCGCGAGGTTGAGGAGCCAGATGCAGTGCTCGGGGTAGACGATGAAGCGCCGGGTCATGCCGGCGAAGCCCATGCCGATCATCTGGATCGAGAGACCGGTGAGGATCTGGTAGCCAAACGCGCCGGCCCACTTCTGGCCGTAGAAGATGTCGAGCTGCTGGACGATGAGGACGTTGACCGAGTAAGGGGCGAGCATGCCGACGTTGGCCATGATCGTGATGAGCATGTGCTCCTTCTCAGTGAAGCGGCCGGGGTTGAGCGTAAAGTTGTAGCCGCGGAAGGTGAAGAGCGTCTTGGTCGGGAGCGTGAACTCCATGAACTTGGCGATCGGGTACGACAGGAGCTGGACCTCGTTGGTCGAGAGCGAGAAGGTCGGGGTACGAAGCGAGAAGAATTGGTTGATGAAGGAGCCGACGCCGCACCACATCGTGCCGATGACCTGCGAGGCAAGAAAGGCGCGGGTCAGCGTTGGACATAGAGAGCGCGAGAGGTGTGCAAGCCGGCGAGACGCACCCAGACGCGGAAGGTCGAGGCGACCTCGTTGTAGTCGTCGGTCGCCTTGACGACGGCGCGGACCTCGGGGTAGGGCGACGAGAAGCGGATGAGACCGGCCTCGATCTTCATCTCCTCGAGCAGCTGGTCGTAGTTCTCGAGCGTCGAAGAGTCGCCCGAAAGGAAGTACTCGATCTTGTCCTTGACCTGCGAGGGAAAGTTGGGGTCGTCGTGGTGCTCAAGCCAGGCGTCCTCGAGGATCTCGGTCGTCTGCTCGACCGAGAGGGCGATTGCGCGGTCATAGATGGCGTCGATGTCGGCGGCGAGGACGACGAGGTCGGACGAGACGACGCCCTCGTGATCGGCATCCATGACCTGGACATCGCGCTAGAGACGGGGGAGGTGCTTGTCGGGTCAGCCTAAGGATTCTCTTTGCGCGGGTCGGGACGGTCGGAGGGAAGGCAGACGCACGACCGAGCGCTTGTCATCGATCGGGTACTCCTTCTCGTCAGAGTGGCGGTCGTGGCCGAGGACCGCGACGTTGGTGGTGGTGTCCTTCTTGTCGTCCATCTTGCGGTGGGACGCCCGGTGCTAGCGGGAGGCTGGTGTCGAGGGGTAGAGGGCAAGGGAAAGGGCCGGTGGAGAGGGGGCGGCCGAGGGTTGAGATGGGGAGCAAGGGAAGAAGGCCAGCCTGCGATAGGTCCGCGTCGACATCTTAAGGGGAGTCAGGCAGACGAGGTGGGCCGGACGGTCGTTAGCTGGGATTGCGCTATCAGCTGGGTGGCCTTCGGCTCGTCTGGGCCGAGTCGGTGTCGCGAGGAGAACAGGGCGCCATGCTGTCCTGGCCGCCAAGGCCCGGCGGGGCGGCTCGATCGCGCGCGTGCACACGACTCGCGAACCAAACCTCGTCGCAGGCAGGGCGACCCCTTTCACCGGCAATCGGCTAGCGACCCACCCGCCGGCCTGCCAAGACTGTGCGACTCGTGCGGCCAAAAGCAGACCACGCGTGGCCCTTCTTGCACAGGCCTTGCAAGGGCCGGCGACGGGCGCCTTCGC
>Ga0308160_10003477_pt1 | contig 17710 bp, 16 predicted proteins | sample PhyFR1_FD_201036 | JGI IMG/M metagenome (GOLD analysis project Ga0308160, IMG submission 201036) | Phyllosphere microbial communities from UC Gill Tract Community Farm, Albany, California, United States - DLSLF.R1 | ecosystem: Host-associated > Plants > Phyllosphere > Unclassified | place: USA...
GCGGATGCCGGCGCTGGTGCGGATCGCTTCGGCCAGCTCTTCCGGTTTGCTGTCGCTGACGGCGGCAACGAACACCAGCTCGCTGGTATCGTCGCTGACCATGACTTCCTTGACCGGCTTGCCCCACAGGGTGCCGTCGAGCTTGAACCAGTAGGCGCCCTGCTCGTGCTTGTAGGCCGGGCCGAAGGCGGCGGTGAGGTAGGCGTGGAAGTAGGCGTTGTCGAGCTGGCTACGGCACAGCAAGGCCCCGCCCACGGTCGGCTCGAAGGTCGAGGGCAGCGCCGCGGCGTTCGCGCAGGCCAGGGCCAGCACGGCGCCCCCGGCCAGGCGTGTCACAGCGGCGACACGTAACACCATCACGCCTTCGACAGCCAGTTGCGGTTGGCGGCGATCTTTGCCTTGGCCGAGGCCGGCAAGGCTTCATAGCAGCCGGGATGCTGCTTGAGCGCGTGCTCGCGCACCTCTTTCTCGAGGCCGTTCACGAGAAACACGTAGACCGTGGCTCCCGTATCGTTCTTGCGCGTGCCCATGTAACGAATCACTTGTTCTTCCTCTCTCTCGCTCCTCGCTGCGGAACGCACATTATGACAGTTCCGCCCCGTGGCCGACAGGACGGCGCTTGCCTCATGCCCGTCCGGCCCGCACCGGGCGCCAGGACGCGCTGTTGTCTTGCAGCCAATCCTCGATCAGCTTGCGGTTGTCGTGCCGCCACGGATGAAAGCGCGGCGACAGGTAGGCCAGCACCGGTTTCGCCAGGTGCCAGGCCAGCCCGCTGCGCCCGAACCAGGTGTTCATCGCACTGCCCCAGGTGCGCAGGCGGAACAACTGGCCATCGTTGCGCAGGTTGTGCAGGGTCTGCAGGAACGTGTCGTATGCAAACACCATGCTCGCGTGCAGGAACCAGGCCACCCGGCGCCGGTAGCCGCCGCCGGCCGCCATATAGGCATCGAAAGCCACGCCCTTGTGCTCGGTTTCCTCGACCGCATGCCAGGACCACAGGGTGTTCATCTGCGGCTCGGCGCCGTCGAGCCAGTCGGGGTGGCGCAGCACGCCGTCGGCCAGCACCGCCGTGTAGTGTTCCAGCGCGCAGGTGATCGCCAGGCGGTCGAGCACTCCCAGCTTATCGACACGGGCCAGGCGTTTCTTGAGTTTTTCTTCGCGCGTGTACGGTAAACCGTGACGTTCGAGCTGCTTGTTGTAGAGCGCGTGCAGGTAGCGGTGGGTGGCTTCCTGGCCGATGAAATCCTTGACTTCGGCGCGCAGGCGCGGGTCCGTCAGGCATGCCTGGGGCACGTCGCGCACGGCGTCGATGAACAATTGCTCACCGCGGGGAAAGCTCATCGACAAGGCGTTGAACAATTGTGTGCGGTAAGCGTCGCCACCATTCCAGTGGCGCCCGAAACCCTGGGACAGGTCGACATCGATCTTGCGGACAGTCAGCGTGGACATGCGAACTCCTCGACGTTGCGTGTATCTGAACAGATGAGAACAGGAAGATGGAAACAACCACGCCGGAAAACAAGTGCCGTTCAGCTCCCTTCTTCGACCGCTCGCCCCGCCGATTCGTTCGTTCGTCGGCTGGAGCGCGTATGTTCGTTCAATTTCACTTATCGTGGGGTCTGTGTTCATCACAAAAACAACAAGGAAGCCATGAATAGCCAACGCAAGCACACCACCCCGATCGCCCTGACTGCCCTCGCGCTCGCCCTCTGCACCGGCCTCGGCCTGTCCCAGGGCGCCGCCGCCCAGGACAAGCGCGCCAGTACCACCGTCGAAAAGCGCGCGGTCTCCTCGTTCGACGCCATCGAGCTGGCTGGCCCCTTCCGCGTGATCGTCAGCGAAGGGCCGCCCAGCCTGGAACTGTCGGGCGACCCGGCGCGCCTGGCCGAGATCGAAACGAGCGTGCGCAATGGCAAACTGGTCGTGCGTCAAAAATCGCGCTGGAATGTCCAGTTCAGTTTCGGCAAGAAGCACGAGGGCGTCGTGGTGCGCATCGGCGCCAGCGGCCTGCGCAGCCTGGATACCAGCGGCAGCGGCGACGTCGAGCTGGAGCAGGTTGGCAGCCCACGCTTTCGCTTGACCTCGAGCGGTCCCGGCGACGTACGCGCCCGTGGCAAGGTGCGCGAGCTGCAGGTCACCAGCAGCGGCAGCGGCGACCTCGATCTGCGCCGGCTGCAGGCGGACAAGCTGGACCTCGCCATGTCCGGCCCCGGCGACGTGCGGGTGGCCGACATCGGCAAGGAACTCTCGGCGCGCGTCAGCGGACCGGGCGACCTCGAAGGCGACAACCTGCGCCTGGAGCGGGCGGTGGCGCGCTTGACTGGCCCCGGCGACGTCACGCTGCGCGGCAGCGCGCGCGAGCTGCAGGTCGAGGTACGCGGGCCGGGCGACTTCGACGGCTGCAAGCTGGAAGCCGAACGCGTGAATACCGTCCAGAACGGGCCGGGCGACGTCTGCGTGGCCGGCAACATCCGCCAGTTCGAGGGCGAGGTGCATGGCCCGGGCGACCTCGAAGCGCGCGGCCTGCAGGCGGATCGCGTCGTGCTGCGCATGGACGGGCCGGGCAACGCCACCCTGAGCGGCAGCGCCGACGAACTGCGCGCCGAGCTGCGCGGATCGGGCAGCCTCGAAGGACGCCGGCTCGACGTGCGCCGCAGCGACATTGCGGTGCGCGGGCCGGGCAGCGCCAAGGTCAACGAGGTGCGCGACGGCCGCAGCGAGCTGGTCGTGGTGGAGCGCAATGGCCGGCGCCACGGCGGCTAAGTAACCATACCAATTTACATACCAGTATAAGACCTTCTGAATCAATCACTTTGATTCATAAGATTGACTTCTGACAAGCGCTGCGCACGGGAGAATTGAATACCAGTTAAATACCTGTTGACAAGCCGAACCCGCCTCCCTATAGTGCCCTGACCTCCTCCGGCACTCTTATCTCATGATCGAATACCTCATCGGCGTCGATGGCGGCGGGACCGGCACCCGCGTTCGCCTGGCCTCCCTGGACGGCGTCGAGCTGGCCCAGGCCACGGCCGGCCCGTCCGCCCTGTCGCAAGGCATCGCCAAGGCCTGGACCACCATTCTTTCCGCCGTCGGCGAAGCCTGCGCGGCAGCCGACATCGGCGATCCGCCCCTGTCCAGCATGGGCATCGGCCTCGGCCTGGCCGGCGTCCACAACCGCGAATGGGCGGCCGAGTTCACGGCCGCCAATCCAGGCTTTGCCGCCCTGGTGCTCGATACCGACGGCTTCAGTACCCTGATGGGCGCCCACGGCGGCAAGCCCGGCGCCATCGTTGCCATCGGCACCGGCAGCGTCGGCGAAGCCATGCTGGAAGACGGCGCCAAGGTCGAGGTCGGCGGCTGGGGCTTTCCCGCCGGCGACGAAGCCAGCGGCGCCTGGATGGGCCTGCGCGCCCTGAACCACATCGAGCAGGTGCTCGACGGCCGCGTCGAAGGCGCCGCCTTTGCGCGCGAGGTCATCGAACACTGCGGCGGCACCCGCGACGCGGTGCAGATCTGGCTCGGGCGCGCCAACCAGACCGCCTACGCCAGCCTGGCCCGCTTCGTGGTGGCCCATGGCGAGACCGACCCGGTGGCGCGCGCCATCCTCGAACACGCCGGGCGCGAAGTGGCCGGCATCGCGCGCGCGCTCGACCCCAGCGGCACGCTGCCGCTGTCGCTGTGCGGCGGCCTGGGCGAGGTGCTGCTGGCCTGGCTGCCGGCAGACACCCGCGCGCGCTGCACCCCGCCTGAAGGCGACTCGGCCCGGGGCGCGCTGCGCATGATCGCGCTGTACGTGGAAGGCCATGGCGGAGGCGCATCCCAATGAAAGGCAATATCCTCACACCAAACGGCTGGATCCACGGCGAACTGCGCTTCGGCAGCACAGTCGACGCCATCGACGGCACGCCGACCGATCCGCAAGCCAACGGCGACGACTACATCCTGCCCGGCTTCATCGACGTCCACGTGCACGGCGGCGCCGGGCGCGACATGATGGAAGGCGGCGATGCCCCGCACGTGATCGCCGCCCTGCACGCGAAACATGGCACCACCAGCCTGCTGGCCACCACCATGACCGCCCCGCCCGAGGACATCGAGCGTGCCCTGGCCGCCATCGGCGCCGCCTGCCGCGCGCGCGGCAAGGGCGAAGCGCGCATCCTGGGCGTGCATCTGGAAGGCCCGTACATCAATTCCGCCAAGCTCGGCGCCCAGCCGCCGTTTGCGAAAGAAGCCTCGCTGGCCGAAGTCGAGGCCTATGGCCGCCAGGCGCCGATGCGCCTGATCACGGTGGCGCCGGAAATCCATGGCCACCTGGAACTGGTACGCCTGCTGGCAGACCAGGGCATCCGCGTCCAGATCGGCCACACCAGCGGCTCGTACGAAGACGGCGTTGCGGCGCTGGAACACGGCGCGGCCGGCTTCACGCACCTGTTCAACGCCATGCCCGGCCTGCACCACCGCGAACCCGGCATGGTCGGCGCGGCGCTGGCGCATGCGCAATATGCCGAGATCATTCCCGATTTGCTGCACGTGCATCCGGGCGCGATCAAGGTGGCGCTGCGTTCGATCCCGCACCTGTTCTGCGTGACCGATTCCACGGCAGCCGCTGGCATGCCCGACGGCGAGTACATGCTGGGACGCCAGGTCGTGCACAAGTGCATGGGCGGCGTGCGCCTGGCCGACGGCACCCTGGCCGGGTCCACGCTGACCATGGACGGGGCCCTGCGCAACCTGGTGCAGATCGGCCTGCCGCTGGCCGACGCCTCGCGCCGCGTCTCGACGAATGCCGCCGATTACCTCGGCGAAACGCAGCGCGGGCGCTTGGCGCCGGGCTGCCATGCCGACTTCGTCGTGCTGGACCGCGACCTGCAGATCAAAGCCGTTTATATCGAAGGAGAACAAGTATGACCACGACCTCGTTGATGCTGCAGGAAGCCCTGTCGGCCGGGGATTGCGTTGCCCTGCAGCTGAGCCAGGACGTGGAGCGCTACGCCGAACTCGGCCGCACGCTGCGTTCAAGCAATTTCCACAGCGCCGTGACGGTGGCGCGCGGCAGTTCCGATCATGCTTCCGGCTATGTGGCTTACCTGATCATGTCGCGCCTGGGCCGCCTGGTGACCTCGCTGCCGATGTCCCTCGTCACCCTGTACAAGTCGCCGCTGGTGACGCGCGACACGCTGGCGATCTCGATCTCGCAATCGGGCCAGAGCCCGGACGTGGTCGAGCCGATCCGCTACTTCCGCGACGGCGGCGCCACCACCGTGGCCCTGGTCAACGATGCCGCATCGCCGCTGGCGCAGAGCGCCGCCTGGACCATGCCCCTGCACGCCGGCAAGGAGCACAGCGTGGCCGCCACCAAGAGTTTCATCACCAGCCTGGTCGCCGGCGCGCGCCTGGTGGCCGAGTGGCAGGACGACGACGAGCTGCGCGCCGGCCTGGCCGCCCTGCCCGAGGACTTGCGCAAGGCAAGCCGGGCCGACTGGTCGGCGGCCATCGACGTGCTGGCGCCGGCCCGCAACATCATGGTGGTCGGCCGCGGCATCAGCTTCCCGATCGCCCTGGAAGCGGCCCTGAAGTTCAAGGAAACCTCGGCCCTGCAAGCCGAAGCCTTCTCCGGCGCCGAGATCAAGCACGGCCCGATGGCGCTGATCGAGGAAGGCTATCCGCTGCTGATCTTCGCCACCCGCGGCCCGGCCCAGGCCGGCCTGCTGGCCCTGGCGGGCGAGATGCGCGGCCGCGGCGCGCGCGTGCTGCTGGCCGCGCCGGACGACGTGGCGGAACGCGATTTGACCCTGCCGGTGGCGGCCACCCCGGACCTCGACCCGATCGTCGCGATCCAGGCCTTCTATGTGATGGCGGCCCAGCTGTCGAAGGCGCGCGGCCTCGACCCGGACCGTCCGCGTCACCTGAGCAAAGTCACCAAGACGAACTGAGCCAACCAGGAAGAACATGGACGAACTGAGGAAAATTGCTGGACAGTTGATCATGGTCCGCCTGTTCGGCACCGGGCTCGACGACGACACCGCCGCCTTCCTGCGCCAGAACAGCATCCGCGGCGCCTGCCTGTTCCGCCAGAACATGGTCGATGCCGCGCAATTGACCGGCTTTACCGGCGCCCTGCAGCGCGTGATGGGCGACGAGGCCCTGATCGCGCTCGACCAGGAAGGCGGCGCCGTGGTGCGCTCGACCTGGGTGCCGGCGCCGCCGTCGGCAATGGCCCTGGGCGCCGCCAACGATCCCGGCCTGGCCCGCGAAGTGGGCGCGGCGGTGGCGCGCGCGGTGCGCGGGCTCGGCTTCAACTGGAACTTCGCGCCGGTGCTGGACCTGAACAACAACCCGCACAACCCGGTCATCGCCGAACGCTCCTTCGGCGCCGACCCGGCCACCGCCACCCGCATCGCCCTGGCCTGGATGGCCGGCAGCGAAAGCGAAGGCGTGGCCTGCTGCGTGAAGCACTTCCCCGGCCACGGCGACACCCACGTCGATTCGCACCGGGCGCTGCCGACCGTCGACAAGTCGCTGGCGGAACTGGAACGCTTCGAGTTCGCGCCGTTCAGGATGGCGGCGGGAGGCGACACCCCGGCCCCGGCCATGATGACCGCCCACATCGTCTACCCGGCGCTCGACCCCGAATACCCGGCCACGATGTCGCACACCATCCTCACCGGCATCCTGCGCGAGCAGTGGAATTACGGGGGCGTGGTGATCACCGACGGCATGGACATGCATGCGATCGCCCACCGCTACGGCGCCGGCCAGGCCGCCGTGCGCGCCCTGGTGGCGGGTGCCGACATGGTCATGGCGATCGGCTCGCGCGAAACCCAGGAAGAAACCGTGGCGGCGATTGCCGCCGCCATCGGGTCCGGCGAATTGCCGATGGCAGAGGTCGAGCGCAAGCTGGCGCGTTTGGCGGCGCTGGCGGCCGCCCATCCCTGCGGCGGCGCCGCGCGCCTGCAGGATACGGATGCCGCCGACCGCGCCCTGATGGCCCGTGCCTGGCAGCGCGGCCTGAGCGCGCGCGGCGCCGTGCGCCGTCCGGCCCCGGGCAGCAAGCTGCGCCTGGTGGCGCGCCAGGACGTGGTCAGCGACGGCGTGTCGGAAGCCGGCGTGCCGGCGGCCAGCATCGCCGCTTCGCTCGGGCAATTGTTCGACGTTGAACTGGTGACCTTCGCCGACGCTGACAGCTTCGACTGGCACACACTGCCGCAGGATGGCCGCTTCACCATCCTGGCCTCGACCTCGCGCCGCCGCTACGGCGAGCATGCGCGCGCCAGCTGGCATCCCGACTTGCACCTGGCCCTGTGGAATCCCTACCAGGCGCTCGACTTTGCCGCCCCGGCCCTGATGACCTATGGCTTTGCGCCGCCGGCGCTGGAAGCGGTGAACGCCTGGCTGGCCGGCCGCATCGAGGCCGAGGGCCATTGCCCGGTGCCGGGTTTCTGACCGGCGCATGTTGCCGTGCCCGGCTCGCGGTAACGCAATGTAACCGCTCCCCCGCCCGGCCGCACCCTGCGGCACAATAGCGCCGCAGGGTCCCGCCGGTTTTATGGGACAATGCGCGTTTGCTCAAGCTTGGCAAAAACGCCACCTTGCCGCGGCTTTTTTTACCGCTCATCTTTTTAGAAGGATCATTCATGTCCCATTTCCGCCTCGCTCGCCTCTGCCTGCTGCTGGCTGCCGTTGGCCTGAACACCGCGCCTGCCCTGATGACGAGCGCCCACGCCCAGAAGGCCGATGCCCCCGCGGCAGCCAACACGGTGCGCCCGGAACTGTTCAAACTGATCGATTCGGCCCAGATCCAGCAACTGATCGCTAGCAAGAACTTTCCTGAACTGAAAAACCGCATCGCCCAGGCGGAAGCCATCCCGAACAAGACGCCCTACGAAAACTACATCGTCAACCGCACCAAGCTGAACTACGGTGCGGCCAGCGGCGACAATGCGGTCCTGATCGCCGCCGTCGAGGCCGTCAACGTGTCCGGCTTCGAGCCGAAGGAAACCCAGGCCAAGTTCACCCTGGCCGTGGCCGACATCCACTACAAGGCCGAGAACTACCCCGCCGCCGTCGAACAGATCAAGCGCTACGAAGCGCTGGGCGGCGATATGGCTGCCGCCCGCCCGGTGCTGCTGCGCGCCCTGTACCTGAGCAAGGACTACGCCGGCGCCGTGCCCCTGCTGCAGCAGACCGTCGACGAAGCCGAAAAAGCGGGCAAGGCCCCGGCCGAGGCAGACCTGAAGCTGCTGCGCAGTGCGGCCTATGAAGCGAAGAACACGGCCGTCCTCAACACCGCGGTCGAGAAGCTGGCCACCTATTACCCGAACGACGAGTACTGGAACGAACTGATCCGTGTTGGCCTGGTCAAGAAGCCCGGCTTCAACCAGGATAACTACATGCTCATGCTGCGCCTCGAGTTCGCCGCCCTGAAGGTCATGCGCGAGGAAGACTACGTCGACTTCGCCGAGACCGCCCTGCGCGAAGCCTTCCCGACCGAAGCGAAGACCGTGATGGACGCGGGCTATGCCGCCGGCGTGCTGGGCAAGGGCGCCAACGCCAAGGCCCACAACACCCTGCGCGACCGTGTCAACAAGCAGGCGGCGGACGATGCCAAGAACATCGGTTCGACCGAAGCCTCGGCTGCCAAGGCCAAGACCGGCGCCGGCCTGGTCAACCTGGGCTGGGCCTACAGCACCATGGGCCAGCACGACAAGGGCATCGGCTTCATCCAGCAAGGCATCGCCAAGGGCGGCCTGAAGCAGCCCGACGACGCCAAGCTGCGCCTGGGCATCGCCCAGTACAAGGCCGGCCAGAAGGACGCAGCGCTCCAGACCCTGGCGGGCGTGAAAGCCAGCGGCGGCTACGGCGACGCGGCCCGCCTGTGGGAACTGCTGATCAAGCATCCGGCAGGCGCCACCGCGACCGCCGCTGCTGCGCCAGCCGGCCAGTAAGCCTTCCTGGCCAAAACCGCGAGAGCGGGCGAGCGCTGCGGCGCCGCCCGCTTTTTTCTTGCCTCGTTCCCGCGACCGTGCGGCAACGAACATCCCCCCTGTTGTGCTCCCCTGATAATGCATCCATCATCAAGGAGGCGGCATGACAACGGTGCGCAAGGGCCAGGCACCCGCAAGGCTGGAGCGGGACGAGTTTCATCGCAAGTTCATCGGGCAGTTCTTCGATCCGGCATTCGACGCCGTGGCGGGCGAACTGGCCAAGGTGGAAGAAATCGCCTGGCAGGCGTACCAGGACAAGCGCAAGGCGCCGCGCACGGTCAAGGCCGGTCCCGGCTTCGCCGATCCCGACTACGATTTGTCGATCGAATGGAAGCAGACGCACGACCGCCTGCTGGCGGCCGAAGCGAAGCAGAAAGACCCGCGCACGCCAAGCCGCGTGCTGGTCATCAACGCCTCGGCGCGCAACGACGGCACCTGCCCCAGCGAAATCTCGAAAACCTGGCGCATGACCAACATGGCGAAGGAAGTCCTGGCCGCCCAGGGCATGGAAGCGGACGTGCTCGACCTGAGCCGCCTGACTTCCGACTACGACCGCCACATCCACCCCTGCAAGGCCTGCGTCTCGACCGCCATGCCGCTCTGCCACTGGCCCTGCAGCTGCTACCCGAACCACGCCGAGCGCCAGACCGGCGACTGGATGAACGAGATCTACGAACGCTGGGTCGCCGCGCACGGCATCATCATCATGACCCCCGTGTACTGGTACCAGACGCCGTCGACCCTGAAGCTGATGATCGACCGCCTGGTCTGCGCCGACGGCGGCAACCCCGACCCGAGCTCGACCCAGGGCAAGAAACCCGAGCTGGCGAAGAAAATCGAGCTCGACGGCTGGGATTACCCGAAGCACCTGGCCGGGCGCGCCTTTGGCCTGGTGGTGCACGGCGATGTGGCCGGCATCGAGGGCACGCGCCGCTCGCTGTCGGACTGGCTCAACTGGATGGGCCTGGTCGATTCGGGCAGCTTCGGCCAGCTCGACCGCTTCATCGGCTACTACGAATCGTACGCCGAGAGCCACGAGGTGCTGGACCGCGACACCAACTTCCAGGAAGAAGTGCGCAACGTTGCGCGCGCCGTGGCGCTGGCGGTGCAGGACATCCGCTCCGGACGCGTGATCCCGCCGGACGCGCGCCTGCGCGACCCGCGTCCGAAGTAAGGAAACGCAGCTGATCTGACGAATACGACGGCGCTTGCCGAATCGTCATCATATTGAACAGATGGGCACGGGACATGGTAGTATTGTTGCAATACAAAAACTACATTTTCCTGTCATGCATACCTCTATCCGCAAGCCCACGATCCGTCCGCTGTATCCGGACGAGTGGGCGGTCTACCGTGCGCTGCGCCTGCGCTCGCTGGCCGATGCGCCGGATGCCTTCTACAGCACCCTCGCATCCGAAAGCGCCCGCACTGCCGACGACTGGGCGGCGCGCCTGGCGGCGGCGGCCGTGTCGGGCAAGGATTGCCCGCTGGTGGCCGAACTCGACGGCGAGCCGGCCGGCCTGGTATGGGCGAAGATGGATGGCGTCAACCCGAAACTGATGCACCTGTACCAGATGTGGGTGAGGCCGGAATGCCGCGGCAATGGCGTGGGCCAGGGCCTGCTCGAGACGGCGCTGGACTGGGCGCGCGAGCGCGAAGTGCGCTTTGTCGAGCTCGATGTTACGCTGGGAAATTCCTCGGCCCAGCGCCTGTACGAGCGCGCCGGGTTCAAAGCGGTGAATGCGCCGGTGCCGATGCGCGCGGGGTCGACGCTAATGCTGCAGCAGATGCGGCTGGTGCTCGAGAGCGAGTGAGCAGCAGGTAAGCAGTGGTGAAGTGGTGGGTACGAGTACCCACCCTACGTCGGATCGTGGTCATGCCGTCGCCGACGAGCCGTGATCAGATCGCCGTGAAGCCGCCGTCGGCGGTCAATTGGTGGCCGGTGACGAACGAGGACTGGTCCGAGCACAGCCACAGGATGGCGCTGGCAATTTCTTGCGGCTCGGCGAAGCGGTTCATCGGGTGCGCGGCGCGCAGTTTCTTTTCCAGCGAGGCTTCGCCGTCCAGCGCGCGCGCCAGCATCGGCGTGCGCACCGCGCCCGGGCACAGGGCGTTCACGCGGATGCCTTCCCTGGCGTATTCGGCCGCGGCGCTGCGGGTCAGGCCCGCCACCGCATGCTTGCTCGCCGCATACGCCGCCTGCGACGGCGCGCCGACCAGGCCGAAGCTCGACGACAAATTGACGATGGCGCCGCCGCCCTGCTTCGCCATCTGGCGCAACTGGTATTTCATCGACAGCCACACGCCCTTGACGTTGACGCCCATCAGGCGGTCGAAGTCTTCTTCGGTGATGTCGTCGAGGCGCGCGCTGGCGGCCTGCTGGCCGGCGCAGTTGACGGCGCAGTCGAGCCGGCCGTAATGGTAAATGGTTTTGTCGAGCAGGATTTCGACGTCCTGCGCACGCGTCACGTTGGCCTGCACGAACAGCGCCTTGCCGCCGTTTTCGACGATCATCGCCGCCGTCGCATGGCCGCCGTCGACCGAGACATCGGCGATCACGACCGCCGCGCCGGCCCGGCCAAAGGCGATCGCCGCCGCGCGCCCGATCCCGCTCGCCCCGCCGGTGACCAGCACTACCTTGCCGGCGAACGAAATGGCGGCCGGGTCCGCTTTGTTATTGCCCTTCATGTACATCGACTCCTGGTTACAACTGAAATGATGCTTAGAGGCAACATCATAACCGGAAGGCGAACATTCATCAATGCATGTAGCATTGAAAGTAGCAACATCGAGTAGCCATCAAGGGGCCGGTTTCGCCTTCTGCTGGTCGCCCGCCAGCACCACCGACATCCGCGCCGGGTCGACCGCCTTGCGGAAAGCGGCATTCAGTTGCGGCAGCGTGACCGCCATCATCTTGTCCTCGAACTGCTTCGACCATTCATAGGTGCGGTCGCGGAACAGGTAAGAGGTCCAGCCGGCGGCCAGGGCGCCGTCGTCGGCGCGGGTCTGGATGCGCTGCTGCATCAGGCCCGACGTGGCGCCGCCCAGCTCGGCAGCAGTGAAACCGTCCTTCAGCACGCGCTGCAACTCTTCGCGCACGGCGGCGTCGAGCTTCACCAGGTTCTGGGGCGCGGCGATGGCGCTGATCGTGAAGCTGCCGGCACGGTCGAGGTCGCCCGCGTCGAGCTGGGAGCCGCCGCCATACGACAGGCCGTCCTTCTGGCGGATGCGGTCCATCAGGCGCGAGCGCAAGCCGCCTTCGCCGAAGATATAGTTAGCCAGCATCAGCGCCGGGTAATCCGGGTCGTCGATGTTCAGGTCCAGGTTTTGGCGCGCAACATACACGCCGTTTTCCTTGTCCGGCGTATCCAGGGTTTGCTTGAGCGGCGCGATCGTCTCGTAACGGCGCAATACCGGCGCCACGTTTTCCTGCGCTTTCCACTTGCCGAAGAGTTCGTCAACCAGCGGCACCACCGTGGTGGCGTCAAAGTCGCCGACAATCGCCATCTCGGCCGGCACGCTGCCGTAGTAGCGGCGGTGGAAATCCTGCAAGTCTTCAACGCGCGCCGCCTTCAGCTCGGCCATGTCTTCCTCGAAGGTATTCGCGTGACGCACGTCGCCCTTCGGGTACGTGTCGAAATGCAGGGCCAGGGCGCGCGCGGCCACCGTCTGCGGCTCGCCGCGGCTCGCTTCCAGTCCGACCAGGGCCTGGCGCTGCAGCTGCTCGAATTCGGCTTTCGGGAAGCCTGGCTCCTTCAGCACGTGGGCCACCAGGCGCAGCGCCTCGTGCAGGTGCTCGCGCGTGGTCTGGAAGCCGGTCAGGCTGCCGGTGATCTTCAGGCGATCGAATTCGTCGGACAATTGTTCGCGCGTAAAGCGGCTGGTGCCGCGCATCAGCATGGCGGCGGTCAGCTGGGGCAGCGCGCCGGTGCCGAACAGATTCTTTTCGTCGCCGATGTGCTGGCGCAAATCGACCGTGACGGTTTCTCCGCGGTTCTTTTTCGGCAGCAGGGCCAGCTTGACGCCGCCGGCCGTGACCAGCCGGGTGCGCTTCATGATGTTGGCCTGGGTCGGATCGAAGTCTTCCGACACCAGGGTCGAGGTGCGCGGCTTGAATTTTTCCAGGATGCTGGCCACGCTCGGCGCCGCCGGGATCGTGGCGCGCTGCGGCGCGTCGTCGGGAACGAAGGTGCCGGTCACGCGGTTGTCGCGCCGGAAGTAGCGGCGCGCCACATCGGCCACTTCCTGGGCGCTGATGGTCTTGATGCGCTCGCGTCCGGTGAAATACAGGCGCCAGTCGCCCAGTGCGATGGTTTCCGACAGCGCCACACCCACTTGCTGCGGGTCGTTCAGGCTGCGTTCCATCTGGTTCTCGTACAGGCGGCGTACGCGCGCCATTTCCTCTTCGGTCGGCGGGGTGGCGGCAAAGCCTTCGACCGCCTCGGTCAGCGCGGCGCGCAGCGGCTCGATCGGCTCGCCCTTCTTGACCACCGCGCCGATCATCTGCAGGCCCGGCGCGTAGCCGGTCTGGCCGAAGCTGAACACCTGGCTGGCCTTGCCGGTCTCGACCAGCTGCTTGTGCAGGCGCCCGGTCGGGACGTCGCCCAGGATCGACGAGGCAAAGGCCATCACGTCGCTGTCGTCGTGCAGTGCCGACGGCACCTTGTAGCCCAATACCACGAGCTGGACGTCGCCCTGGCGCCGCACGGCAAAGCTGCGCTCGCCGTCCTGCTGGGGTTCCACGGTCCAGAACGCCGGCAGCGTGCGCTTGGGCTTGGGGATCGTGCCGAACAGGCGGCCGATCTTCGCCAGGGTCGCATCCGGATCGAACTTGCCGGCCACCAGCAGCACGGCATTGTCCGGCTGGTAATAGGTGCGGTAAAAGGCTTGCAGGTTGCCGATACGCACGTTCTCGATGTCGCTGCGGTTGCCGATGGTCGAGCGGCCATAGCTGTGCCAGTCGTAGGCGATGCTCTGCATGCGCTTGATGAGCACGCCGGACGGCGAATTCTCGCCGCTCTCGTACTCGTTGCGCACCACGGTCATCTCCGAGTCCAGGTCTTTCTGGGCGATGAAGGAACCGGTCATGCGGTCCGCTTCCATCTGCAGCGCCCAGTCGAGGTTCGCGTTCGAGGCCTGGAACACTTCGTAGTAGTTGGTGCGGTCGAGCGAGGTGGTGCCGTTGAAGTCCATGCCGCGGTCGGCAAACTGGCGCGTGATGTCGCGGTTCTTGCGAGCGCCCTTGAACATCAGGTGTTCGAGCAGGTGGGCCATGCCGGTTTCGCCGTAGTTTTCGTGGCGCGAACCGACCAGGTAAGTCACGTTCACGGTGACGGTGGGACGCGAGGCGTCCGGGAACAGCAAGACCTTCAGGCCATTGTCGAGGCGGTATTCGGTGATGCCCTCGACCGAGGGGCCGAGCGTGATGCCCTTGGGCAGCGGCTTGGCGGGCGCGGCGCAGACTGCACCGGCGGCGAGGAAGGCAAAGGCGCCAGCGATCAGGTGCGCGGGCAAGCTGCGCTGGTAACTCGTCAAATTCATGTGGTCCCGTCATGTGGGTAGGTCGTGCGCGAACGCGCATGCGCCGCAGCGGCGGCAACAGCCAACGGCGATGGTAACAGATGGGCGCTTGAATAGATGCCTGCGCGCACTAATGCGGTGCGCGCAGGGGGCTGGGAGCGCCGCAGGGCGACGCCGGGCCAGGTGTGCGCTCAGTGCCGGGCGCGTTTCTCGTGGGCCTGGCCGCTGGCGCTGATGCGCGACAAATCGCCCATTTCCTCGGCCAGGAATTCGAGCAGGTCGTCGGCGCTGACGATGCCGCGCAGGCCGCCGGCAGCGTTGACGACCGGCACGCGCCGGATGCCGCGCAGGCGCATGTGCTCGATGGTTTCGTAGACGTCGTCGTTCTCGCGGCAGGTAAGCAGGTCGTCGCTCATGATGTCGTCGACCTGCAATCCGGCCGGATCGAGGCCGAGGGCGATGACCGAGACCACGATGTCGCGGTCGGTGACGATGCCGACCGGCGCCGCTTCGCCGCCGGCCTGGTCGATGACGATCAAATCGCCCACATGGTGCTTGCGCATCAGGAGCGCCGCGCCCTGCACGGTTTCATCGCGCGTGCAGGTGACCGTCTGGATGGTGCAGATTTCGCCGATGTTCATGGTGCCCTCCCCTTTGCGGTCCACGCTAATGCAGGAGAGTGGGCGTGGTTTGATCGTGCTCAAACCACCGGCGGAACTAACTTAGACTTTGGAATCGCCCGGCAATTCGACGAAGCAGGCGTCGACGACTTGCAGGTCGTTGTCCTTGGCGAAGTTGACCACGAAGTGGTAGGCCAGCGGTTCGGCCTTTTGCAGGGCGTTGTTGACGACCACGGCCTTGACGCCGTTCACCACGGTCGGGTGTACGTAGGGGGAAAACTGCAGGTGGGCATGGCGTCCGCCGCTGCCTTCGGGACGGAAGCAGGACATGACGCCGCACAGGCGCTCCGCCCAGTCGCTGGGGCGGAACTGCTTGCCTTTGTTCGTAAGTCCCAGGATGAAGAATTCGCCATTGGCGCCTTCGCTCCCGGTGTGCGGTAACTCTGCCATAGTGCTGCTTGCTGATACAAGAATACTGCGTGGAGGAGACAACGGCAGTATTATATCTTATAGAAGACCTGGGGACGAGTCTTGTCTCGACAACTTTACTTCGGCGTTTCAGCCGGGTTCCCGTAAAGCGCGGGAACGTTCGCCCATCAGGCAATATCTGCGCGTAAGTCGCCCGCTACCGTCTAGCCCAGCCAAACCACGCTCGACAGCAGGAGCAACAGGATCATCCATAGTATCAGAGCACGCCAGACCAGGCCTACGGTGCTTTGCAGTGCGCGCAGGTTCGGCTCTTCGCCGGGCAGGACATCGGTCTCGGCCTCGCCCAGGTCGACCAGGGCGGCGTCGGCCGGCAGCAGCTGCGGCGCGTTCTCGTAGGGGGTGCCGAGGCGCACGCCCATGGCGCCGCCGCCGGCGGCCAGGATGATGCCGCGCGATTCGTCGGCCCAGCGGCTGGCGAAATTGCGCCAGGCATAGATCGCGTCCTCGAAGTTGCCGACCACGGCAAAGGCGATCGCGGTCAGGCGCACCGGAATCCAGTCGATCCAATAGAAGGCCCTGGCGGCGAACTGGCCAAAGGCTTCGTTGCGCATGTGCTCGGGTTCGTTCCAGCTGCGCGCCAGGTATTCGGACACGCGGTACAGCACCGCGCCGGCCGGACCGGCAGGCATCAGGAACCAGAAGAATACGCCGAACACGCTACGGTGGGTGGTGATCAGGGATTTCTCCACGGCGATGCGGGCGATCTCCTGGGCATCCATGCCGACCGTGTCGATGCGCGCCCATTCGGCCAGCAGCGTGCGCGCCGTGGCTTCGTCGCCGCTGTTCAGGGCCAGCTGGATCGAGGTGAAGTAATGGCTGTAGTGGCGGAAACCGAGCGTCAGGTAGACCACGGCGACATTCCAGGCAAACGCCAGGAACACCAGGCCATAGTATTGCAGCACCCAGTACACGATGGCGGCGGGCGCCACCAGCACCAGCATCATCAGGATCCATCCCATGCGGCCGTTCTTCGGCTCGCCGGCGTTGAACCAGCCTTCGATGCGCATCGCAAGCGTCTTGATGCCGCCGTAAACCTGGTTATCCGCGCGCAGGGGCTTGAGTTGCTCGATCAGCAAGGCGCACAGGATGGAAAAAAATGTCATGCAAGTCCTTCTTTTGTTATGGCAATACTACGCTGCCCGCTACGATAGCGCAGACGCTCGCCATAATCAAATCCGAAGGGACTACGCATCGGCCATTTAATGCCAACCTAAGCCTGGAGCCTGCATCCCTGCCCCATGACCGGCTGGCTTCGCGCCTCAGGCGCGCAGGAAATGGAACAGGTTGCGCAGCATGCCGGCGGTAGCGCCCCAGATGAAGAAGCGCTCGTAGGGCATGGCATAGAAGCTGCGCCGCCCCGCCCCTTCCGGCAACTCGAAGGACATGCGCTGGTGGTGGGCGCCGTTCATCAAGAAGGCGAGCGGCACCTCGAAGATCTCGGCCACCTCGCCGGGGTCGGCGGTCAGCTCGAACGGCGGCGTCACCAGCGCCACCACCGGGCGCACGCGGTAGGCGCTGGCCGTGATGTACTCGGGCAGCACGCCGACGATCTGCACGTGGCGCCGGTGCAGGCCGATTTCTTCCTCGGATTCGCGCAGGGCCGTCTCGATCGGCGAGGAATCGAATTCCTCGGCGCGGCCACCCGGAAAGCTGATCTGGCCGGCATGGCTGCTGAGGTGGTCGGTGCGCTGGGTCAACAGCACCGTCAGGCCTTCGGGGCGGTCGACCAGGGGCACCAGCACCGAAGCGCGGCGCAGCTTGAACCCTGGCTGGAACGGCATTTCCTCGGCGGCTTCGGGATCCCAGGCGCGCAGGGTCTCGGCAAAGCGCGCACGCAGGCGCGCGGCCGTCAGCAGCGCCGGATCGACAGGCGGCTCGCCGGCGATGGCGTCCACCGGCAGGCGGGTGGGATCGAGATGCAGCTTTACCAAAAGGAGTTCCTCCAGCCAGATTTCCTCTAGCCAACACAACGGACAGATAAAGAAAAAGGCATCCCGAAGGATGCCTTTTTCATTCCACAGATGCTATTACTCAGCAGCGGTGGTAGCGGCGACGCGGCGCTGCGGCAGTTTCTCTTTGATACGTGCCGATTTG
>Ga0308160_10003478_pt1 | contig 17709 bp, 13 predicted proteins | sample PhyFR1_FD_201036 | JGI IMG/M metagenome (GOLD analysis project Ga0308160, IMG submission 201036) | Phyllosphere microbial communities from UC Gill Tract Community Farm, Albany, California, United States - DLSLF.R1 | ecosystem: Host-associated > Plants > Phyllosphere > Unclassified | place: USA...
CGTCTGCGCCGTTGGCCGCCGCGTTCGCCACCATCGCCGTCGCGACCGCCTTCGGTGAGCACCTCGTCACGAGCCTGATCGGTGTCGCCGGGTTCAGCGCGATGCTCGTGGGCCTCGCGACGATCGGCACGGGCATCCTCCTCGCGCGCCTCCCCATCATCGAGTGGCGTGGCCTCCTGCCGATCTCAGTCCTGCTGTTCCTCGCCTGGAGCGCGCTGTCGCTGGTGTGGAGCGCCACGCCGCTCGCGACCGTGCCCGCCATCGGCGGGCAGCTCGCGTGGGCCTTCATCGCCATCGTGATCGCGCTGACCCGTGACACCATCCAGATCGTCCGGGCGACGGGCACGGCCTTCCGCGCGCTCCTCGGCACCTCGCTGGCCCTCGAGGTCGTGAGCGGCGTCCTCATCGACACCCCGCTGCCGTTCCTCGGGATCAGCGGGAACCTCGCCTTCGGTGGCCCGTTGGAGGGGGTCTTCGGAAGCCGGAGCGCCCTCGGCATCGCGGCCCTGCTCGGTCTCGTCACCTTCGTCGTCGAATGGCGGACCCGTTCCGTGCGTCATGGGGTGACGATCGGGTCCATCGCCCTCGCCGCCGGGCTCATCCTGGGCACGCGCTCGCCGAGCATCGCGCTCCTCGCCGCGGCCCTCGGCATCGCGACCGCCGTGCTCTACGTCTTCCGACAACTCCGACCGGAACTGCGCCGCACCTGGCAGTTCGTCCTCCTCACCGTCCTCGCGCTCGTCGGCCTCATCGGGTACCTCTTCCGGTCCGAGGTGTTCCGCGTCCTCGGTCTCGGGCTCGAGATCGAGCAGCGTTACGCACTCTGGCAGGAGACCCTGCGACGCCTGGCTCCGAGCGAGATCAACGGCTGGGGATGGACGGGCGGCTGGGTCTCCGACGCCGTCCCGTACCGGTTCATCGACGCTGGCCTCGGCCGCACGAACGACTCGGCGCTGAACGCCTACCTGGACGTGTACCTGCAGCTCGGACTGATCGGGCTCGCCCTGTTCCTCCTCCTCGGCGGCCTGGCGCTCGTGCGGACCTGGCTCATCGCGACCAACCGGCGGAGCGTCGTGCACGTCTGGGCTGCGCTCATCGTCGTGACCCTGCTCGCATCGGGCGCTGCCGAGAGCAGCCTGCTGCTGAGCGGCGGGTGGTTGCTCCTCGTGGTCTGCGCAGTCATCGGTGCCGGCGGGCTGAGCTGGCGGCACAAGCTCCCCGAACGCTGAACCCGGCCGCGGTTCCGGATCACCGTGCATCGGTTCCCGGGGCGACGACCGCTCGCACCGTCTGCGCGAGGATCCTCAGATCCACCGCAGCCGACCAGTTCTCCACGTAGTACAGGTCGAGATCGACCGAGTCGTCCCAGGAGAGGTTGGACCGCCCGCTGACCTGCCACAGTCCGCTCATACCCGGCTTCACCAGGAGGCGTCGCTGCGCGAGCAGGTCGTAGCGCTCGACCTCCCAGCCCCGATGGGGCCTCGGACCGACGAGGCTCATCGAACCACCGAGCACGTTCAACAGCTGCGGCAGCTCGTCGAGCGAGTATTTCCGGAGGAGCCGTCCGATCGGCGTCACGAGCGGATTGTCCGGGGCCTTCGTCAGCAGTTCGTCCGCGTGCTGCTGCACCGCGAGGGCTGCCCCGGTGTCGGCGTCGGCGGCCATCGAGCGGAACTTCAGGATACGGAACGGGCGGCCGCGCAGACCGATGCGCTCCTGCCGGTACAGCACCGCCCCTCGGCTCGTCGTCTTCACTGCGAGCGCGACCGCGAGCATGACCGGGGCCAGGAGCACGAGCAGCGTCGCGGACCCGATGATGTCGAACGTCCGCTTCGCCGCAGCCTTGGCCCCGGACATCTCGAGATGGTCCACGTGGATGAGCGGGATGCCGGCCACCGCCTGCAGGTACAGGCGGGTCGAGGCCACACCCGTGAGCGTCGGTGCGATGATGAACTTCACCCCGCGCTCGCTGAGGTCCCAACCCAGGCGTCGGAGATCTGCGGGGGTGAGTTCGGCGGGGCCGACGAGGATCACGGTGTCCGCTTGGACCTCCATCGCGGCGTCGAGGATCGACGGCCGCCCGGCGAGGACCGGGGCGTCCGCGATGCGTGCATCGTCGTCGATGCCCGGGGTCGCGACTCCCACCACCCGATGCCCTGCCCAGTCGCCCCGTCGCATGCGCTCGGCGACATGCACCGCGTGGTCGCGGTCACCCACGAGCAGCGTGCGGTAGACGAGCGCGCTTCCGCGCCGCCGCGCACGGAGGTGTCGACGGGCGCCCCAGCGGACCGCCAGGAGCAGGGCGACCCCGAGCGGCATGGCTGTGAGCAGGAACCCGCGTCCGATCTCGAGCTTGAGGAGGTAGGACGCCATCGCCACGGTGCCGAAGACCGTCGTCGTCACGACGACGACCCGTCGATACGGCGTCCAACCGTCCGCCAGGACCCGCGGGTGGCGCGACCGGGCAGCGGCCAGGGGCGACCACCACGCGACGGCGAGCGCGAAGGTGACTGCGGGATAGCCGAGGTCGAAGCGTCCGAACGACCCGACGACCTGCACGGTCCCGTGCCAGTACGCGTCCCACCACAGGAGCTGGGTCACGCTGAGCGCCACCGTGACGGCCAGGAGGTCGAGGACGAGGATCACGCGTGAGCACCGGCGCTCCCAGAGGCGTCGAGCTTCGACGAAGGGCATGACGGTGGCCTTCCTAGGTTCGGACCGATCCAGTCAGCCGGACCGGTCCCGGCTGGGGTCGCAAACGAGTCGACCGATGTTCGAGCATAATGTATTCCATCAACTCATATCCGCTGATGCGAGCGGGCCGGACGGAGTGCCATGACCTATCTCGAGACCATGCGTCGACGCACGGAAGCGGCGTTCACCGCATTGCACCGAGGCGTCTCCGAGCTCCACTACACGCAGTTCCCCGACCACAAGAACTCCGGCGACTCGGCCATCGCTCTCGGACAGGCCCGGTTCTGGCGGGAACACGGCATCGCGGTCCGCACCACGTCGAGCGCCGGGAGCATGCCGGAGCGGGTCCGAGACTCGTCGATCCCGGTCCTCATCCAGGGCGGCGGCAATCTCGGAGGCCTCTACCCGGTGCTGAGCGAAGCCCGCTACGACCTCGCGGAGCGCCTCCCTGCCGACACGTTGCTCATCCAGGCACCGCAGTCTGTCGTGTTCCCCACGGATGCAGACCGCCGGGCGTTCTCCCGACGGTTCGCCGCCCGGCCCAACCTGCGGGTCGCCGTCCGCGACCAGACCTCCTACGACCTCCTCCGCGACGAGGTCGAGGACCTCAGCCTCTCGCCGGACGCGGTGCATCTCCTCGGCTCGATCAGCGCCCCCGAGCCGACGCAGCGGCGCATCGTCATCGCCCGGACGGACGACGAGACCTCGGGTCGGCTCGCGGGCTCCGAGAGCGCCGACTGGCCAGCCGACCCCCTGGACCTCCGGGCGCACGAGTGGCTCGGCTGGCGGGCGGCGAAGCACCCGGCCCTGAAGCCGCTCATGGCGCGGGACCACGAGGCGTGGATGCGACGGGCGGAGCGCCGCTTCACCGCGGCGGTCCGACTCATCTCCCGCGGCGAGGAGGTCGTCACGGATCGCCTGCACGCCATGCTGATCGCCCTGCAGATGGGACGCCACGTCATCGCGATCGACAACAACAACCGCAAGCTGACCAGGTACGCGGAGACCTGGTTCGGCGAGCTCCAGCCGTCGCTACGGTTCGAGCACGCTCCGCACACGCTCCGTCCGTGACCGCCCGGCAGTCTTCCGAACCCCGGACCCGGCGGGAACTGGCCCGTGCCCGGGCCGACGCCGCCGCCCGCCGGACCGAGTACCGCCATCGACTGATCCAGCGGACACCCGGGATCGGCGATCGCGGGCACCACCGTCCGTTCGTCGGCGGGTCGCTCCTCATGATCGCCTCACTCCTCGCGCTCGCCTGGGTGGCAGCCGAACAACCAGGACTGCCCGGGCACTTCGCGAATGACGAGGGCACGATCATCAGCGTGAACCGGGGGACGTTCACCGAGGCCGACTTGTCGTTCCAGCTCATCGCCGCGGTCTACCGCTGGATGGGCCTCGCCGAAATGCCGACGCTCGCCGCGCTCGTCGGTGTCGCGAGCTACCTGCTCGTCCTGACGGTGGCGATCTCACGCACCCGGACGACGACGGCCGAGTGGGTGGACTGGGCCATCATCATCTGCTGCGTGGCGCTCGCCGCCGTCTACCACGGCGCGTACACGAAGGACCTGCTGACCGTGGGAGCGGTGCTCGCGCTCGTCGTCAACCGGGGACGAGGCCTGCCGGCCGAGCTGGTACCGGTGGCCGCGATGCTGCTGTACGCCCAGGGCTTCCGCACGTACTGGTTCCTCGTGGCCGGTCTCTACCTGGCGCTCCGTCTCGCACTGCGGGCGCGGCGCGGCTGGACAGCCACCCTGGCGCTCATCCTGGTGCTCTACGCCGGGCTGTCCGTCGTCTTCCCGCTGGTCGTCGGTGTCGACCTCGACCACTACCGCCTGATGGTGAACGAGCACCGCACCGCGGAATCGGTCAACACCTTGATCGTGCAGTTCTTCCCCGGTGCCGGCCCCGTGTCCGGGTTCGTCAACAGTGTCCTCACCTTCGCCTCGTTCGTCATCCCGATCCCGCTGATGCTCCGCGGCGGGGCGATCTACCTGGTCGTGGCGCTCGTCCTGCTCGCCATCTGGGGGTCGCTCATCGCCGCGATCCGGTCGGCGAGGATCCGAGCGCCCCGCGGCTCGTCGGCCCTCACGGCGTTCCAGAACCGGTTGTTCGCGGCGATCCTCGCGTTCCTGATCGTGCAGTCGATCTTCGAGCCGGACTACGGCTCGTTCCTCCGGCATCTCACACCGATGCTCATCGTCGCCGTGTGCCTCCTCCTGAGCCTGCGGCCCGGAGCGACGGGAGCCTCAGCCCGGCGGGGGCCGACATCCGCCGCATGCCGTCGGGGTCAGCGACCCGTGGGCACGACGGATGCTGCCGCGACGCGCACGTCGGCTGCGACGCGCGCCCAGGAGAACGGACCCGCTGCAGCGAGCACCCCCGCCGTGGAGAGCGCCTGGTAACGACCGGCGTCGGCGACGAGCTCCTCCAGCGCGTCGGCGAGCGCGGTCGACGTCACCGCCGTGGCCACGATGCCCGATCCTGACGCGATCGCCTGCTCGGCGAGTCCGCCGACCGGCGTCACGACGGACGGCACCCCGAGTGCCATTGCATAGGCGAGCACACCGGACTGACTGGCCTCGGTGTACGGCAGCAGGGCGATGTCGAAGCCGTCCACCACGTCGACGATCTCCTCCTGGGCGACCCAGCGGTTCTCCAGTTCGTCGTCCGGGTGGTGCAGGAGTGCGAGGGCGTCGTCGGTCCCGGACCCGACGACCCGAAGCCGGACGCGGACACCGCGAGCCCGCAGTTCGGTGATCGCCGCCACACCGAGACCGAGCCCCTTGTACGCCGACAGCCGACCGAAGCATCCGACGACCGGAACGCCCTCCCGGTGCGTCGACCGGACCACGGCACGGCCCACGTCGACCCGGTACGCGGCGTGGACGGTCTCGTGGACACGGTCCGCGCGGAACTCACCACGGGACGTGAGTGCAGCGGCGACCGGGGCGGAGAACACGATCGCTCCGTCCGTCGCCCGACGCTCGGCACGACGCAGGAGGTGCTCGAGCCGCGAGAAGTCCCCGGGGTGCATCGTCGCGTCATGGACGCAGAGCAGACTCCGACGACCACCGAAGCGGAACACTGGCGCGACCACCCCCTGCCAGAGCTGCTCCATCGCGATGACGACGACGTCGATGCGATGCCGACGGAGGAAGCGGTCGAGCCGGAGCGCCGCCCAGAGGAGGCGCGGGAGGCCGAGCACCGCGCCGCGCTTGTCGCGATATGTGCGGATCGTGAAGGACGGCACCCCGAGGGCGACGAACCGCTCCGCCACCTCGGCGTCGAGGGAATAGGACACGACGACATCGCAGCCGTCCTCCTGAAGCGCCTGAGCCAGTTCCTGGGCGAAGAGCGGGCCTCCCCCGGTCCGACCCCACTGCACGACCGCGACGCGCATCAAGCCACCTGCGGTATCCGGTACGCCTCGGCGAGGGCCGCCCGTTGGCGGGCCGGGGTGTGATCCTTGAGGTGTTCCGACCAGCGGGAGACGTTCCGCTCCGCCCAGGTGGCGAACGCCTCCGGGCCGGCCAGCCGCTGGGCGACCATCACCTCGAGGCCGCCGTCGAGGGTGAGGACGTCCGGGAGCGCCCCGAACGCGGCGATCGGGCGGACGAGCGTCGGGACGCCGGCCTGCACGGCCTCCAGGACGGCGAGCGGAAACCCTTCCCAGGCGGCCGTGTGGAGGTAGACGTCGCTCCGTGCAAGGCGCGAGCCCACCTCGGCGTGCGGGATCCAACCGGTGACCTCGACGCCGGCCGTCTCCAGTCGGGTGACGTCGTCGACGCGGCCTCCGCCCATCCACACGGGAGCGACCTCGACCCCGCCCGACCGGATCGACGCGACCGCCTCGGCGAACCGCATCGGATCCTTCTGCGGAGCGATGCGTCCGAGACTCGTGACCCGCAGCGGCCGACGGAGGTCCGGGTCATCGTTCCGGCGAGCGCTGGGAGGCGGAACCGCGACCACGTTCGGCACGTGGACCACCCGTGGCCGCAAGGGTCCGCGCCGTTCCGCGGTTGCCGCCTCCCCCTCGGAACAGGCGGCGATGGTCTCGACGTTGAACGAGAGCAACCATTCCACGGCACGGAACGCTCGACGACTCCATCGCGGGAGGTCGGCACGCTCGAACGCGTAACAGTGCGGGGTGTAGACGATGCGGGACCGCGGCGAGCTGCGCATGGCGACACGGGCGTACGCACCGGCGAAACTCGAGTGGGCGTGCACGATGTCCGCGCCCGTCCGACGCCGTGCGCTCCTGATCGCGCGCACGGCACCGAGCCGGCTCCGACCGAGCGCGGTGACCGACGCGAAGCGGTCGAACAGGCTCTCGTCGACCGACGCCCCCACCGGAACCTCGGCGAGCAGATGGTGTTCGACCCCGGCGGGCGCGTTCCGGACGTACGCGTCGATGGCGACCGGAATACCTCCCGCATAGCAATCGGTGACGTGGAGAACGGTTGCGGTCGCCGCCGGGGGAACGTGCGGCGTGTGCGACGGATCAGTAGGATCGTCATATCTCATATGTTGCATGTTAGTCGGTCGGTTCAGTAGGTTGTCACCGCCCGTTCCACCCCTGGAGACCTGTGTATTCGATCGTCATCCCGTGCCGGAACGGCTCGGCCACCCTCTCAGACCAACTCGAGGCGCTCCTCGCGCAGCAGCACGCCGCGGACGTCGAGATCATCGTCGCCGACAACGGCTCGAGCGACGGGACGGCCGAGCTGGTGCGCCGGTTCATCGAGATGGACGAGCGCATCCGACTCGTCGACGCCGGAGGAAGACCTGGTATCAACCACGCTCGCAATGTCGGCATCCTGGCCTCTCGAGGAACCGCCGTGCTGTTCTGCGATGCCGACGACGTCGTCGAACCAGGGTGGATCGAGGCGCACGTGCGCGCGTTCGAGCGGGGCGCGGACTGTGTGGGCGGACCGCTCCGACGGGTCCTCCCGAACGACATGTCAGACGGTACACAGGAGGCGGTCAGCACGTTGCACCGATTCCATCCGTGGCCGCCGGGAGCGAACTGCGGCGTCAGACGAGACGTCTTCGACCGGATCGGTGGCTTCGATGAATCACTCCGGGGAGGAGGCGATGAGACCGACTTCTTCTGGCGCGCCGCAGAAGCAGGCCACCCGACGACTGCCGTCCCCGAAGCCCTGGTCGAGTATCGCTTGCGCGAGAACCTCCGGGCGGTGTCACGGCAATTCTTCGCCTATGGTCGAGGGACGGTCCGACTGTTCCACCGACACGGTTCGCGAGGCATGCCACGATCCCTCGGCTGGGATCTGCCCGCGGTCATCGTCGTCGGAGTCCTGCAGATCGTGTCGGCTCGCCCTGGAAGCGCCCGACGCCGCCGAGGTGTCGAACGGCTGGCGTCGCGAGCCGGGCGCCTGGTCGAGAGCATGCATTCGAGGACGTGGTACCTGTGACGACCCGCGTCCGCACCACGTCGTGCTCGAGGCCAGGCGTCACCACCACCACACCTTGTTCCGTTTCGCCTCGAGGCGGTAGGCGTCGACCTTCGGGCGTTCGGCGATGACGTTGGCCGGAACCCCACCCACCATGGTCCAGGCGGCGACATCCTTCGTGACGACCGCCCCGGCCGCGACCACCGCCCCCTCCCCGACTGACACCCCGGGCAGGATGATCGACCTGGCATTGATCCAGGCGCGGTCGCCGATCCGTACCGGAGCCGACACGTACGCGAAGTCGGGCGAGCGGATGTCATGTTGGGCGGTCCAGATCTGTGCTCCACTGTTGATACTCACATGGGATCCGACCGACAGCCCACCGCGCGCATCCAGGGTCACGCCCTCGGCGATGAAGCAGTCCACCCCGAGGACGAGCCGCCGGGCGACACGGACCTGGAGTCCGTGGTGGATCGCACACCCCGCACCGATCGCCGCACCCCAGCCGCGCAGCGCGATGATACGAAGCCCGTTGCTCGGCGTCATCGATGCCAGCCACAGCACGACCACCTCGATCGAACCGACGATGAGGCCCAGCCGTTTGCGCATCATGTTTCATCCCCACTCATACGTACCAACAAAGATACTGAAATATCATCGACGATCACAAGGTCCCCACGAACGAGTCGTGCCGTGATCAACCTCGCGTGGTCGGTGCTCGAGCGGGTCCTGCCGCGCGCGGCCTCGGCACTCATCATGCTCGTCTTGGCCGCGAGGCTCGCGCCGTCCGTCGTCGGTATCTACGCCTGGATGATCCTCGCGCTCACCCTCGTCCAGACCGTCGGCGACACGGCCGCTCGGCAGACCGCCGTCGTCCACGACGGGACCGCTTCCGGGGCACGATTCATCGGACGGTTCCGGGTGTGGTCCGCCGTCGTCGGAGGAGCCCTCCTCTCGGTCGTCGTCATGGCGCTCCTCCTCACACAGGCGGAGCAGGACCGGTGGCAGGCACTCGCCCTCGCGCCGTTCGTCCTCGTCCCCGCCGCGTCGGCCGCCGGTATCGATGCCCTGGTCAGACTGCAGCGATCGGGGCGTTGGAAGGACATCGCATCGAATCAGGCATGGTCGTCGACCTGCTCCCTCCTGTGCAGCGTGCCGACGCTGGTCGCGACAGGGTCGCTCCTCGCGAGCGCGCTGCAGGCGCTCCTCGCCGAAGCCGGGTTCGCCGTCCTCAACCGTCGGCGAGCGGCGCGACTGGGACGTGGAGCAGACACCGGGACGCGACCCTCGGAGCTGACCGGCGGCGTGTTCCGCGACTACCTGCACACGGCGCTCTTCGCCCTCCTCGGTTGGGGACAGGGACAGACCGACCGCCTCTCGATCGGGGGTCTTGCGGGCGGGTCGCGCCTGGGGCAATACGCATTCGCCATGTCGTTGTCACGCAGCATCGGCGACGCGGCGGCGCTTGCCGCGGTCAACGTCCTCCGGCCGGCCCTCACCGAGGCGGCACGTGACGGCCGAGGGTCCGAGATCGTCGCGGTCACGGAAGCTTCGCTCCGACGATCGCTGGTCCTGGCGGTCGTGGCCGCCGTGGCGACGAGCATCGGGGTTGAGCTGATCGTGGCCCCCTTCCTCGCAGACGACTGGGACCCCGCCCTCGCGCTCGTCCCCATCCTCGCCCTGTCGGTCGCTCCCTCGGTCGTCGCCTGGTCGATCACAGCGGTCCTCCAGGCCGAGAGCCGGATGCGCTGGGCGAGTCCGATCAAAGCGGTCGGCGTGCTGCTGTCCCTCCCGGTCGGCCTCGTCGCCCTCCAGGACCTGCAGCTCGCGGCCTGGCTCGTGAACGCCCGGGAACTCGTCGTGATGGCGCTGCTCCTCCTCGCCGCTCGCCACCGGGCCCCGTGGCGGGGTGCCCTCCTCGCCCTCGGCGTCGTCCTGGTCGGCGCGGCCGTATGGCATCTGACCCGAGGCTAGGCCGGCTGCAGCAGATCCCTCACGATGTCCAGCGCCCCCTGGCTCGCATACCGCTGGTACTCGCCGCGGGGAGCACGCAGCATGACGGGGAGGATCCGTCGCCACCGGGCTGGAGCGAGATCGGCCCGGAACCGCTCGAAAGCCGCTTTGGCGACGACGGCCGAGGGGTCAGCGCGCGGCGCGGGCTCACGGGCGTCGTCGAGCCAGGATGCGAGACCGGCGACGCGATCCGCGATGTCGCGGTTGCGCTGCCGCCCCGGCTGGATCAGTCTCGAGATCTTGTACGCCAGCGTCGGCTCGACGATCCCGATCTGGTTCGCGCCGTGCTGCCGGTAGTCGACGAGCGGTTCATCCAGGAACTCGATCGGTCCTCGTGATGCGGCGACGATCGCCAACCACTCGTCGTGGACCCACGGTGCGGGGAACGGCGCGGCCGCGTCGAAGACCGCACGTCGGAACATCGCGGTCGCGCCAGTGACGAGGTTGCGTCGCAAGAGCACACCGAACGCGTCGCCCGCGCGGATGCGGTCGCGCTCGTGCGGCCCGATCGACAGCGAGGCGAAGAGGGTGGTGCCGAGCGGAGCACCGTCGGCTCCGACGAGCCGCGCGTCGGAGCACACGAGTTGCAGTTCCGGTCGCGCGTCGAAGGCCGCCAGCGCACGCTCGAGACGGTCGGGCCGCCACACGTCGTCCTGGTCGGACAGGACGACCAGGTCTCCGACGGTCGCACGGATGGCACGCTCGAAGTTGCGCGTCACGCCGAGCGCGGTCGGGTTGCGCAGGAATCGCACCGGGACCGGCGACGTGGCGGCGAACCGCTCGACGATGACCGACGTACCGTCGGTCGACCCGTCGTCGCTGATCACGATCTCGCCGGGCAGCACGGTCTGCCGGGCGATGCTCGCCAGCTGATCGCCGAGGAACGCCTCACCGTTGTAGGTGCACAGGGAGACGGAGACGCGTGCGTCGACTGGTGCTCCTGGCATTGACCCGCTCCTCACCGCTCGCCGGACCGCCCACCAGCCTATCCCCACCGTCTCGCTGGTATCCTCGGGCCTTATGCCCCGCGTAGCCGTCGACCTCCTCTCCTACACCGGGACGAAGGGCGGCATGGAGACCTACGCCCGCGAGCTCTATCGGGAGATCGGCCGACAGGGCAGCGAGTTCGAGTTCGTCGGGCTCGCCAGCCGAGAGGGATACCGGCTCGACCGCTCATGGTTCCCCGGCGAGATGGTCGACACCGGGATCAGCGGCGAGAACCGGTTCATCTGGGCCTACGGCGAGCTGTTCCAGGTGGCTCGTCAGGCGAAGCGACACGGAGCGGACCTCATCCACTCCCCCGCCACGCTCGGGCCGGCGCGCTCGTCGATGCCGTCGGTCGTCACCATGCACGACATGCTGTACTGGAGCAATCCGGAGCTCATGACGACGCCGTTGTACACCCGCCCCGTGAAGCTCATGGAGCGCCTCACCTCCAAGAACGCGACCAGGGTCCTCACGATCAGCGAGGTCTCCCGTTCCGAGATCGAGAAATATCTGCACGTCCCGCGGGCCAGGATCGACCTCGTACCGCTGGCCGGCACCATGCCGACCATCGACGGCCGGCGTGAACCCGATCAGGAGCGACCGTTCGTCCTCGCGACCGGTAACCGTCGCCCCCACAAGAACTGGGCCAGCCTCATCCGAGCGCTGCCGTTGCTCGCCGAGCACGAACGCCCGCGGCTCGTGATCACCGGCAGCCACGGAGAGGATCCCCTGCAGGCGGTCGTCGAGGAGACCGGCATGCAGGACTGGGTCGAGCTCAAGGGCTGGCTCACGAGCGATGAGCTCGGAGAGCTCTACCGGCGGGCGACCATCATGGCGATGCCCTCGTTCGTCGACGGCTTCAGCCTCCCCGCGCTCGAATCCATGATGGTGGGTCTCCCGGTCATGATGAGCGACATCCCCGTCTACCACGAGGTCTGCGGAGACGCGGCCCTCTACCTGGACCCCAGGTCACTCGACAGCATCGCATCGGTCATGCGCACTGCCGTGACCCGGCCCGATGAGATGCGACGCCTCGCCGCGGCCGGTCTCGAGCAGGCGGAGCGGTTCTCCTGGGAGCGCACGGCGACCCAGACACTCGAGACCTTCAGACAGGCCCTGACGGTCTAGCGTCGCACCGCTCCCGTCCCAACGGCCAGGAACCGGCGCACGGAGCCGACCGCCGTCCACTGAGCCACTCGACGGTCGGTCGAGTGCCTCAGCGGACGGCGGGAGTCGCTTACTCCGACTGCGGCTGGATGATCGGGATGGACTCGGTGTCGGCCGGGCCGAGCGCGATCGTCGGCATCGACACGGTGATGAGCGAGCCGTCGGCACGGCGGCTGCCCTCGATGTCGCTCGCGCTCGGCTCGCCGACGAGGTGCGGACCCTGGTTGTCGAGCGGAACGGTGACCGTCGTCCCGGCCTCGACGAGGACGTTGCCGCCGCCGACGACGAACGAGGCGGAATCGCCCTCCTCGACGGTGAACCGCATCTCGGTGCGCCGGACGGAGATGCGCACCCGCGTTCCCTTGACCGTGAGCCGGAAGGTGATGCCCTGCCAGTCGACCGGCAGGCGCGGTGAGAAGGAGATGACGCCGCCGTGGTCCCGCATGCCGGCGAAGCCGAGCACGAGCGCACTCCACACGCCACCGGTGGAGGCGACGTGCACGCCGTCCGGCGTGTTGCGGTGCAGGTTCGCGAGGTCGACGAACAGCGCCGACCAGAAGTACTTGAGCGCGAGCCGCTGGTACCCGACCTCGGCGGCGATGATCGACTGCACGACCGCCGACAGGGTCGAGTCGCCCGTCGTCAGCGGATCGTAGTAGTCGAAGTCGGCGAGCTTCTCCTCGTCGGTGAAGTGGTCGCCCTGCAGGAGCAGCGCCAGCACGACGTCCGCCTGCTTGAGCACCTGGAACCGGTAGATGACGAGCGGGTGGAAGTGCAGGAGCAGCGGGAGGTGCTCGGGAGGCGTGTGATCGAGGTCCCACAGCTCCTTCTCGAGGAACTGGGCGTCCTGCGGGTGGATGCCGAGCCGCTTGTCGAAGGGGATGTGCATGTGCTCGGCGGCACGCTGCCACTCGCGGACCTCGGCGTCGTCGAGCGACAGCCGCGTGACCAGGCGTTCGAAGGAGGCCGGATCGTCTTCGCGGAGGCGCTCGACGGCCTCGACGGCCGACAGCAGGTTCGACCTCGCCATGACGTTCGTGTAGAGGTTGTCGTTCACGACCGTCGTGTACTCGTCGGGCCCCGTGACCCCGTAGATGTGGAACGAGTCCTTGCCGTTCGCACGCCAGAATCCCAGGTCGGCCCACATGCGCGCCGTCTCGACGAAGATGTCGACGGCTCCGCGGGCGAGGAAGTCCTCATCCCCCGTCGCCGCGACGTACTGCCGCAGCGCGTAGGAGATGTCGGCATCGATGTGGTACTGCGCCGTGCCGGCCGCGTAGTACGCGGACGACTCGAGCCCGTTGATCGTGCGCCACGGGAACAGGGCACCGTGCTGGTTGAGCTCGGTCGCGCGGGAGCGGGCGGCGTCGAGCATGTTCTGACGGAACCGCAGAGCGTTCCGCGCGACGAGCGGCGCCGTGTAGCTGAGGAACGGGAGGACGTAGACCTCGGTGTCCCAGAAGTAGTGGCCACCGTAGCCGGAGCCGGACACGCCCTTCGCCGCGACACCACCGCCGTCCGTGCGGGCGGACGCCTGCGCCAGCTGGAAGAGGTTCCACCGCGTCGCCTGCTGGATCGCCGGCTGTCCGTGGACCTCGACGTCGGAGCGAGCCCAGAAGTCCTCGAGCCACAGCTCCTGGTTGCGGATCGCCGATTCGATGCCGTTCTCCGCGGAACGGTCGAGCGTGCGGGCGCAGCGGTCGGCGAGCTCCTTCGGCGGGACGGCGTTGGAGGTGTGGTAGCTGATGATCTTGGTGAGCTTCGTGGGCACGCCCGCGCGACCGCGGATCGTGTACACGTGCTTCGCGAGGTCGGCCTCGATGTGCGTCGAGACCTCGTACTCGTTCTCGGTCTCGATCGTGTGGTCGGCGCCGGCCACGATCGTCATGCCGGAGTTCGTCGTCTGGTACCCGAGCATCGCGCGAGGACCTTCGATGAGCTTGTACCGCGGCTGCAGCACCCGCTCGGTGAGGGACTCCGCCTTGCGCGGGTCGCCCATCCCCGGCTCGGGGGCGTTCGTGAGGTAGTCGTCCTGACGGTCCTGGCGGTTGATGATCTGGCTCGAGAGCACGAGCGACGCGTCCGCGTCGAGCAGGGTGACCTCGTAGTCGAGGACCGCGAGGTGCCGGTCGGTGAAGGACACCATGCGACGGGAGCGGATGTGGACCCGCTTGCCCGAGGGCGTCCGCCATTCGAGTTCACGGCTGAGGACACCGGTCTTGAAGTCGAGGCGACGCTCGAAGCTCAGGAGGTCGGCGTCGTTGAGGATCAACGGCTCGTCGTCGACGTAGAGGCGGACGACCTTCGTGTCGGGCGCGTTGACGATCGTCTGGCCGACGCGGGCGAAGCCGAACGCCTCCTCGGCGTGACGGATCGGCCAGGTCTCGTGGAACCCGTTGATGAACGTGCCGTGGACGTGGCCGTCGCGGCCCTCCTCGACGTTGCCGCGGAAGCCGAGGTAGCCGTTGCCGAGCGCGAACAGGGTCTCGGTCGTGCCCTCGTCGTCCGCGTCGACATGCGTCTCGACGAGTGCCCAGTCGTCGAGCGGGAACCGGTGACGGTCGAGCGGGTCGCTGGTGATGTGGTTCATGCCTGGTCCTCGGAGGAGTCGTGGGGTGCCGTGGGGGTCTGGTCGTCGGCCGGATCGTCCGGCCCGGCTGTTCGCGAGGCCGACCGCAGCGGGTCGACGAGGTCGGCGAGGTCGTCGACCACGATGTCGGCTCCCGCGTCGATGAGCGCCTGGTGCCCGATGCCGCGGTCGACGCCGAGCACGAGACCGAAGTCACCGCGACGCCCCGCCTCGACGCCGGAATGCGCGTCCTCGACCACGACGCACTCAGCCGGGGAGCGGCCGAGCAGACGACCGGCCTCGACGTAGGTGTCCGGAGCGGGCTTGCCGGCGATCCCCTCGCGCGCGGCGACGACGCCGTCCATCACGACCGGGAACCGCTCACGGAGTCCTGCCGCTCGGAGGACGACCTCGGCGTTCTTGGAACTGGACACCACGGCGACCTGGAGGCCTGCCTGCTCGACGGTGTCGAGGAAGGTCAACGATCCCGGGTACGCCGCGATGCCGTCGGCTTCCAGGACGGCCGAGAAGACCGAGTTCTTCCGGTTGCCGAGGCCGCACACGGTCTCGAGCTCGGGGGCGTCGGAGGGCGAGCCCTCGGGAAGCGTGATGCCACGCGACGCGAGCATCGCGCGCACCCCGTCGTACCGCGGCTTGCCGTCGATGTACTGGAAGTAGTCGGCGTCGGTGTACGGCTCAGTGATCCCGCGGGCGACGAGCTCGTCGGTGAAGAGCTTCGCCCAGGCATGCATGTGGATCTCTGCGGTCGGGGTGATGACGCCGTCGAGGTCGAACAGCACCGCCTTGCATCCGAGGAGGCGCGAGGCCGCCTCGGGGAGGCTCAGGACGTCGTTCGATGGCGCGTTGATCGGCTGGTTCACGGTGCACGGTCCTCGTCGGTCGGGGGAAGAGGTGGACAGTGGGACGGAAGCTGCTGCGGACCGGTGTGGCGACCGCGCAGACCCAGCCTAGGAGAGTTTGGCCACCGCGTCGTACACGCGGTCGATACCGGCGTGGACCGGGAAGTGGTGGTTGCCCACGAAGAGCCCGTCCTCGTGGATCTTGTCGGCGGCGGGGAGTTCAGCCGGGACCTTCGCGTCGAGGTACTTCATGACCGGGTTCTTCGTGAAGTTGCCCGCCACGATGGGCCGTGACTCGATCCCTTCGGCAGCGAACGCCCGCACGACCTCCTTGCGTCGGCCGGCGAGCGCGCCCTCGAGCACGAGGGAGAAGCCGAACCAGCTGCTCTCGCCCTGCTCGCGCTGGATGCGCACGGAGTCGAGGTCGGCGAAGCGTTCCGTCCAGTACACGGCGTTCTCCCGACGACCGGCGATGAGCGATGGGACCTTCTGGATCTGCTCGATGCCGATCGCGCCGGACATCTCGAGCGGACGGACGTTGTAGCCGGGAAGGACGAAGCGGAAGAGGTCGTCCCACTCGTCGCCCGACTTGTCGTGCACGGCGTTCTGCTCGGGGAGTCCACGCGTCCAGCCGTGGGCCCGCAGCGAGATGAGCATCTGCGCCGTGGCCTCGTCGTCCGTCAGGATCATCCCACCCTCCATCGTCGAGATGTGGTGGGAGAAGAAGGCACTGAACGTGCCCATCGCGCCGACCGTGCCGGCGAACCGACCGTCGTCCTTCGCGCCGAGCGACTCGCAGTTGTCCTCCAACAGGAGGAGACCGTGACGTTCGGCGAGCGCCGTGAGCGCCGTGAAGTCGTTCGGGTTGCCGAGGAGGTTGACCGCGAAGATCGCCTTGGTGCGCGGGGTGATCGCGGCCTCGGCGAGCGAGAGGTCCAGGTTGAGCGTGTCGACGTCGATGTCGACGAAGCTCGGGATGAGGCCGTACTGCTGGAGCGGGTAGTAGGTGGTGGCCCAGGAGACGGCGGGCACCAGGACCTCGTCACCGGCCTGCAGGTCGACCCGGTCGTCGAGGACGGCCGCCGCGATCGCGAGCAGGTTCGCGCTGGACCCCGAGTTGACCATGACGCCGAAACCGGCGCCGAACGCGCTCGCGAAGTCGCGCTCGAACTGCGCGACGAGCGGCCCCATGGTGAAGCGGCCGCTGTCGACGACGCGCTGGATGGCGGCGTATTCCGCGGCATCCCAGGAGGACGTGGCGAGGGGGAAACCGGAGTCGAAGGTGTCGTCGGTCATGCTGTCTGTGGCTCCTGAGCTGCGAGGTAGGCGTGGTAGCTCGCGGCGACGCCGGCCGCGAGCGGGGTGGTGGGGTTCCAGCCGAGCGCGCGGGCGGCGGCGGAGTCGAGCAGGCGCTGGTGCACGCCGGACGGCTTGGTGGCGTCGTACCGGAAGCGACCGGTGAAGCCGACGGCACGACCGGCTGCTTCGTAGTACTCGGTGATGCTGTGGTCGACACCAGGCCCGAGGTTGAGCGTGACGGGCCATGCGTCGAGTGAACCGAGCTGCGTGACGAGCCACGCCGCGAGGTCGGGCGTGTAGGTGAACTCCCGTCGGGCGGTGCCGTCGCCCCAGACCTCGACCTCGTCGGAGCCGCCGGTGACTGCGGCATGGACCTTGCCGAGCGCCGCGGCGATGAGGTGTGCCTGCCCGTGCGTGTAGTCGTCTCCCGGGCCGTAGAGGTTCGACGGCACTGCTGCGCGATAGGCGAAGCCATACTGACGACTGGCGTACTCGCAGAGCTTCGTCCCGGCGATCTTCGCGAGCGCATATCCCTCGTTCGCGCCCTCCAGCGTGCCGCGCAGGAGCGCGTTCTCACCGATCGGCTGTGGGAGCCCCTCGGGGTAGATCGCCGCGCTCGACACGTAGAGCAGCTCGGGGACACCGGCGTCGATCGCGCCTCGGATGACCGAGGTGTCGATCAGGAGGTTGTCGAGCAGGAAGTCGG
>Ga0308160_10003479_pt1 | contig 17706 bp, 27 predicted proteins | sample PhyFR1_FD_201036 | JGI IMG/M metagenome (GOLD analysis project Ga0308160, IMG submission 201036) | Phyllosphere microbial communities from UC Gill Tract Community Farm, Albany, California, United States - DLSLF.R1 | ecosystem: Host-associated > Plants > Phyllosphere > Unclassified | place: USA...
AACAAGACGAAACAAAACGGAATTTCCGCCGGGTCCGGCATGACATGTCATGTCATGATAAGAACAACCCCTGAATCAAGAAGGGTGAACCAAAACTTACAACCGAGGCGAGAGAGGGTTTTGCTTGTCGGTTTTTATTTTGGGATTACCTCGGATATGACGTGTATGGCTGAAGGAAAAGAAAAAGTAAACAAAGGCTCCCAGGGGGAAGGGGCAAGAGGGGATTTGGGGTTTCGAGGGGTTGCAACTGGAGACCGATTGCGCAAGAGGCGCTGGTTTTTTTTCGTGAAGCGGTTTCTATGCGGCCGGATAAGACGTTCGGCAGTGGAAGTGGCAGATGGGTTCGTGGCTATCTCATATCACAGCTCGGGTCTTTAAGAGTGGTACTACCTTGTACTCCGCTTGGCTGCCGTCACGCTCGGCAATCATGTCTGCCTCACGCATCACTGAACGCTTGAAGCTTGGGACCAGCAACGGACGATGGCAGTGGACCACAGACCTAGTTCTCAATCTGACAAAGGTCATTCTGATCAACCATTGCCCCACACTCCACTACCACAAGGTGGTGAAATTTCGTAACATTGAAGAAGGCAGTACAACATGCATAGCAATTAACATCAACATCAATGTAGAATAGGCGTACCAGGCGCCGTCCCCATCGCCGACCCCGTCCCAGAGCCCTGACCCGATTTCGAGACCGACCCCCTTCTACTCCCCGGTCGACTTCCCAGCCCAGAAGGTCCATGAGGAGTCTTGTACATTCCCGACAGATGAGGTGGTACACCACCAAGGAACGATCCTCTTCGACTACCAGGCCGGGAAGTGCTAGGACTACCGACCGCCAGGGAACCTCTGCGTGAAGAAGCCGAAGCTGAAATGACGGAATCGCGGCGCTGGGCGAGGAGACCCAAGTGTGCGCCTCTTGATAATTGAGCTCGACAGGATTCACAGTACCGAGATTGAAAATTCTCGACGTGGACTGCGTGGGTACTGCGCGTCAGCTTGGTCAGAACGTCAAACAACATCAAAGCTTACCCGCAGAAAGCACCGCCGCAACCACCACAATGACGTCTTGGTTCTACTCTGTCAGCGTATCATTCTCCAGAGATTTCTTCACTCACCCAAGAGACCAAAGTGTCGCCCGCACGAAGTGGTCATACACGTCCCCGAGACCATCTCTGGGACATGCCGAGCGATCCCTTCGGGTAGTGACCACTGATACAAAGCACTTTTGGCATTACCGCCAGTCTTGCTCGCAAACGCCGCATACAGCGTTTCCCTACAAATCAGCCCTGTTCCCTTTACAAGGCTGAGTACGTACCCGATGAACTTGACCATAGTGCAATCACCTCCACTATGATCTTCACTCCTATGCAGTCGTCCCTGCTCTTCCAAAGTCCAAGGTTTTACTTCCTCATCCTCGAAGATCTGCACACCGGGAACACAGCGGTATAGCGCCAATTGCGATCCGACACCAATGACAAACAACGGACCATACTTTAAAAACTCGCGATTGAGGAATGTGAGACCTCCAGTGAACTCCTCTTGGGGCTGTGTGGTATCTGAAGCGGTTTGTGTGAAATTGAATGCGGACAGGTTGGTGGCCAGGCTGGTATGTGCGATAGGATGACCGTTCAGGGAGTAGAGGTAGATATCTCGTGCCGTCACTAGTGCGATCTTGCCCTTTGGGGTCAGCCACTTGAACCAACCTGATATCAGAACAGGGACTCACATCCGACTCGAGAACAGAGCAGAATTTGATAGCGTCCGACCGAGTAGTCTGCAACATCCGCGTGTACCTCAATCGATTCGTATCCCATACAATAGCATTTCCATCCTACTCGTCAGCCAAATCACAGATCCTCACTGCAGAACTTACCTCGGTTCCGGAAACAAGCAGACTCCAAGCACTACTAGCCGCCAAACAAGTGACTTTACTAGTATGTCCCCTAAGCGTCGCCTCGCGAGTGAGTTGTACATCCCCCCTTCTGATGCCTGTATTCTTGATCTGCATTCGCCAGGCTGTCAATACACCATCGATCGATACGGTGACGAGTAGATGGGGAGCGGCAAAGATAGCATGTCGAACATCGATACCTTCCGTCAAATGGACCAGCTGGATATTAGCTAGGTCTACAGTTTGGACTTACTCTCGGGAAAGCGGCAGTAGGATCTTGGTAGTACACCCTCAAACTCTTGTCTGCGAACCCGAATTGTACAGTCACATATGTCCCCGGTACGTCCAACCTAAACTTTTGCCTTGGAGCAGGCTTGGCTTCACTCCCATGCAGCGGCTCGACGAGATCATCAATCGGAGTAGTACTTTCCGTAATTGGCAATATACTCCTCAAAAGCAATTGCCATCCTTCCGCCACTCCAAATCGTTGACCGACCGGTAATGTATTTTTACCACTAATGAATCGATGTGGATGAGGTCCTTTGAAGATTTGTTCAGGAGTCTGACCGAAATTATGGATGATAGCTGTCGAGGCTGCTTTTTCACTTTCATCCTTGATACTCTCTAGATCGACCGCTCCGCGATAGGAAAGGGGGTGGTAGCAGTTGTAAGAGGCCGGATCGCGTTGTTTGGAACCAAAGACCAGGTCGATCCAATGAGGGAGATGGCGGGAGACGTAGTCTGATTCCAAGGCTTCTCGATGTCGATGGATGAACAGAGAAGGTTCGTCAAGAGCCCAAGGAGGTAATACGACATCATCGACAGAATCACCAGTCACTTGCTTCTTACCGAAATCGTGGTGGTTCTAGATGTTCAGCTTTTTCAAAGCAAGGATCGAGTCACTCACCACATTGATAAGGAACGAAGGAGAATAGTAAAACTCTGGAACAAGTTCTCGCACATCACCACGATTCTCCGAGGAAGCCGAAATCCAAGCACGGGGTATACTTGAAAACAACCGATCGGCCAAATCAAAGTTCCCACCCTGTAGCGCCAAGAAGATTTCGGTAAAAGGCGAAGCTCGGATCATGTATCCGCATACAATCATCGAAGAGCTGTAATGGGTACCATAGTGGCTAGACCATCAGCACTGTTGTCGCTCAATATAACTGAAGGCGTACAATGGTTTCTCGCCCACTCCTTCAGTAGCGGAATATCGTTCAGCTGCTGATTCTTGCCTAGCGGCGGTCAAAGCACCCATCGGTAATGCTAGATTACGGAAAGTCGTCTCTTTCTCCAGATCGAGGTTGAACGAAGTGTAATCCGCCAATACCCAAGGGAAAACGGGGTACTGAGTGACATCTACTGATCAGCACTGCTCACGCGGAACCAGAGGTAACGTACCATTCGGTGTTCGATTAGCATGCTGATTAAGCAGTTGCAGGTATGCAAACTGACAATCAGTCTCAACAGCAACCTTTGAGAGAGTTTACCCACGTTACTAATCTCCCGACTTTGCCATTTCCGAGTCATGGCCTCCAGTTGTTGTTCGGGTTTATCAATAGCCCTAGCCACCGTGTCCAGGACAAAGTTTCCAATGACCGATTTGGAGATAGCGTCTCTGGGATCATTCTTTGACAAAAGCCTCGACATGAATCCCTGTCTTTGTCGCTTGTCCCGGAAGACGATTAGGAAGTTCCGTTTATCAGAGAAATACAGTTCGAGCCTGATTATAAGCTACGGCTTTGAATTGAAGCAAGTAGACGTACGCGACATCTCGGAAGAGGAACATTCGTTTATTGCTCTCGACAATCTCGTTGTACGACCTATGGACATTAGCCATGAACGCGTGATGGAATGGTGAATTACCATCGACGACTTTGTTGATCCGATGAATCTAGCTCGACAAGGGTTCCGGAGGGTACAGTCAAGACATCTTTCGGCGCATCTTTAGCATCAATGACCTCGCCATTTGGAGTCTGGACAAGTCCATCAATGAGGTACAAGTTCTTCTTGCCGATGATCAGTAGACCAGCTGAGTCGTTAGTTGGCATCTTGTAATGAGAGAGACGGGCTTACGACAAGCATCTACACCGACGATGCGGATGATGTTCTGAACGTCAGCACGAGACGGGAACGGTATCGTACATGAGCTTCCTCGACCACATCACCAGCTTCGAGAGTCTTGGCAATCCTCCTCATCTTGTCATCTTTCTCCTCTTCCACCTCGACAAAGGAGTCTCCATCTGCACGATCCTCAGCGCCATCAGCAGGCTCAGAGGCTTTAGTCGGTGCCATCGCTGATATCGCGTCTACACATTAGCCATGAGTTCCAAAGAGCACCATGCACCTACCTTCTTCCTCAATAGGGGCCGCTTGTCCGAGTGCTAGCGCAAATGGGTCTTCCCAGGGTGCCACATTGACCCGACTGACAGCGGATGAAAGCTCATCTACCGAAGGAATAGCATCCCTCAACTTTCTCTGCGTTTTCGCCATTCCAACTTCTGGTTGCGCATTTACCCTCTCCAGACGAGCCCTACGACCGTCAGCTCAGACTATCAAGATACTGCAGACTCACCTCATACGGAGCGGACCCTCACTTCCGTCCAGTCGCCAAGTGGCAGGCGCATCATCATCTGGCCATAGTGCATTCTCAGTCCTCAAAGTCTGAGCAAGACGAGGCCAATCCTGTTCTCCAAGCTTGTTCCAATGTTCTTTCCTACCCTATCAGCTCTATATTGTTATAGACGTACCTTTCCAAAGTCATTTTGGAATGTTTTTGAGAATCAGTCTGAATAATGATTGTTTTCCAAGCTGCATTCTTGTCCTTTCCACCCTCGAGGACACTTTCGTTCGTCAATGTCCGCTTTAGTGGGGCTCGGCGCTCGATGATGGATCGAGCGCGATTGAATGTCTGGCCCGCTTCTGTAGACGGGCGGCGGCGGATGGAGCCAGTTGGCGAAGACGGGATGGACGATGGCGGCGTGGTCCCAAACCGAGATGAGAGGGACGAGCTGAAATAGGATGAAGACGGTCGTGAAGGAGAAGCAGCGTTGATGGCCATAGGGGAGGAGACCATTGATGCAGAGAGTGGTCTTGCGATAGCATTGGGATTCGGCGTTTGTAGTTGTTCTTGGATCAATTTCAGCTAGGACTATCAGCGTAAATCCGAAGAAAGGGGAATAGGACTGACTTGACTGTTGATCGTATTGCCGAGTTTGCCCAAATCCAATAATGCTTGTACGAAATCCGCCGCTGCCTCCCGCTGAGGCCGGACAATACTTTCCCTAGTGGATGAACCAGAGATGGCAGCAAAGTCGGTCAAGGAGGGTAAGATTCCCTCGACTTTTCTCGAAGTGAGACTGCGTCTGAAGGGATGGGAAGAGCGATACGTCGCAGCCAGTTCCGATAGCAAGTCCTGTAACCTGTCGTCGTCTCCTTCGGTATTGGCCGTCGCAGCTGATTATTAGTGATGTCAATTACTAGAGGGTTATACGTACAAGGTTGAATGGGAGAGAAGGCAATAGATCGAATGGAAGTCACTGTCCCAGATCTGGTCCTGGTGTGAGGAGGTCGACCTGAACTCGATGAATCATCGTCCCCAGCTTGTTGTAGCAAGACATCCAAAGCTCCCAATACGCAAGATACCAATCCAGGGCATTTAACATTCCCTTTCCCATCATCCGAAACGTCTTTACCAAGCATCATACGAAATACGTAGCTTTGAATATCGTCCCGCCAGATCCCAGGAAGGGTTTGAGCAAGTAAAGCGAAACCACCCTCCGTCTCGAATGATCTCTGAAAGCTTTCGAGTCCGGGGGTGGACAGACATCGTTCGAGCATTTCAAGTGATGGAATGACGACGTAGTAGGCGGGATTACTCGAGATGAAGACCACTAGTAGGCGATGAAGGGCGATAGCTTTATTGAGCTTGACGAGACGAGTCGCGTCTTGGGCGACTTCGGCAAACATGGTCAGGACGTACGCCGCAGGAGCCTGTGAGGGTGGAGGTTCAAGAGGAGGGATATTCTGGGTATCTGACCACGTCAGTTGTAGCTCCCGGACAGAGAGGATGAGCTTACTCTGACAAAGCGCGGTGACCAGGTACGAGAACACCGGTTTGATAGAGTCTTCAGCACTCCATCGAGCTTCTAGAGCGACCTTGAGCGTATCTATTGTTAGGCCAGCTCAATGGTGGGACACGTACCAACAACGACAGGTACGACAGCAGCATCAAACAACCCGGACCTCAAGGCATACAACAATTTCCGGATCATTGCGCTTTTCTGGAAGGTTCGCAATAAGTTGAATCGACGATGTTTCGAGTCGACGAGCAAGTATTGGAAGTGTTCTAGGTACAGCGATGCCACACCGAGAGGAGCATGCGACCATAGTTCAAATTCGACGCCGAGAGCTCGGTAGGCTACAGAGTTGTGTACAGTAGCCGATCTACCTCGTCAGCGATGTGCAGGCCAAACGAGAGAGACATACTCTGGCTTGTCCATGTTGATACCTAGCATCTGGAGAATGATCTTTGTACAGTGCACATCGACCAAAAGGGGCATTTTAGGTCGCAAGATCGCCGCAAGCAATTCGAATCCGCCTAATCTTGAGCAACGCCCACCAAAGACTACTCACGTATACGCTCCATCTCTTCACTGGCCCTCCAACTATCCTTGATCATATCCCGGAGAATACCCAGCGTACTAGCCAGCTCTTCAGACGTCTGACTCATATCGATCAATTTGAGTATGACTGCTCCTCCCCCTACTGCTTCTACACTATCATCAAGGTGACATGGTGAGAATGCGTGTACATCCCCATGTAATCTCGCAAGGCCGTGTCGGAGTTGACGAGCACGCCATGGATGGGGTACAGCCGCATTTACGATAGTCTCTTCCGAGGGTAGCATGTCGGATGCCGAGAGGGAGAGTAGGATATGCTCTTCCGGGATGGCTGGACCTGTACGGATCGCCTTGACGATAGCTGAGGTGTTGGGCATGGTGAACAGGCGCTTGTCGGCCGCGTTCTGACCGAGTGTGCTCAGGTAGATATTGATGGATGTCGCTCCTTCGTCTACAATGTCAGCTACGCAACGGCACATGACGTACAGGTCAAGAATTTGCCGGCCGCTTCTTGTAGATTACCATGATAGCGGGGACCCTACTCGTCAGCCGCAAGCACATGTCAAGTCAAGGGAAATCATACCAGGTGATGAAGCAACAAGACCAGATCTTCCGAGATAGTCTCTTCCAGCAACAACGTCCTACCGAGCATGATCTCGTTCTCGTCCTCCTTCCCTCCGCCTTCCTGACCCAAATGCTCTGATGCAAGTGGGACCTCGGTCGACCTCCGCCCAACGTTGACCTTGATGGCATCGGGAGAACTAGCTGTCCTAGCTGAAACAGGTGCAAGCGGATTGGCAGTCGGGTAATTGATCCGCATCGTTCCGACTCGGACACCATTGATGAATAGCCTAGCCTCTGCGTTGTCGGCCGATTTGGGTTTACGACTATTGATGGCGAAATGGACCCATGTCTGATGGGGGATAAGGGCATCTGGGGCGGAACAGACTACCTCGTCACCCTCGGCATTTGGGGTGGCTGTGCCTGCAGCATGGCTTTTGATACTGATTTGCGAGTTGTCGAGGATCGAGAGCTGAAAGGCTTCTCTACCAGATTGCGAGACGTGTAGAAGTGTAAATGGCCGATTGAGCCGATTGATATGTATCCATGTCTTTCATCAGCGCTGAAGTAAGGCAGCAACGTACCGAAAAGTGGAATCCTTTCTGAGCACCAGGCCATGCTCGACCCAGGTCCGGTAATTCAATCCCAGCTTCACTAATCCCTTTCCCACCTCGAAAGACAAACATATCAGGCCACCTCGACCGCATAGCATGACGCGATAGGTCCAGTATTTCGGTATCGAGCCTTTCCATACTGGCGACGGGCAGAGGTGCGGTAGGAGCCAAAGTGAGTTGAGGCCGTTTCTTGGGTTTGGCTGTCAAAGGCACATCTTCAGCTGGAGTGCGGGACTTTTTGGTGGGCGTCGACGGCGCAGTACCTGTTGGCGTACTTGTCTCGCTGTGAGTCGGCTCATCCTTTTTACGTCGATCCCCTTCGGTCGTCTTTACCAGTTCGAATAGTCGCCAGGTGATTTCCTGATTCACGCCCGTTTCAAGCAGCTTTCGAAGTAGAGCGAGGTAAGCTGTGCGTAGGCTTGTCGAAGGTGCCCTCCATTCCCAATCCGCTTCCTGGTCATCGATGCGGTCTACCCAATCCCGCCTCGCTGGGAATGTTTCCGAATACTTGCGTGGTTTGGCTAGACCGTATAGTCGATGAAGTAAGAAATCGGAAAGCAAGTCGAGCTTGTTGACGAGGATGAACAGGTTTGATGCCGAGCTCTGGACGGATGCTAGGAGGAACTGGAAAGTCGTTTCGATGATTCGACCGTGGTCCGCATCGAGACATTCACGATGTCCAGATGCGACTTCCCGGAACAGATCCCTGGCCTTCTCCTTGCCTTTCTTGCTATCTGTAGGTGTATTCAGACCCCACATGTATGCCCATAAGAGTGGTAATGCCCCGCCCCATCGTAATTTCAGCTCGCCAAGACGATCACCGAGGGGCTCGCTATTTGACTGGTCGAAGATAGATAGTATCGAGTAGTTGTTGTCGAACATGTGGGCTAGGAGATACGACAGGATGCGAGCGTCGGGTCTGTGTTGGCTTTGCTTCGATAGGTCGGAAGAGGATGAAGCCGTCATGTCGGGCGTCTTGGGTTGCGAGATGGCTAGGCGACGGAGGACAGGTAGGAGTTTCATGTATCCTCCTTCCTTCTATATAGGAATTAGCTCTCGCTCAATCCACCTTGTGAGGTGCTGACCTCGAAGAAGAGAGCACTCCGTCTATCCTGCATTGCCCAGGCTAGCACCTCGAAAGCGAGTCTAATCCCCTCCATCCTCTGCACTTCTGCGACCTCGTCGTCCTGCTCACTCCTCCATGCCAGTTTCGTTCCAAGCGTATTGATGATAGTCGAGAAACCACGATGTCGTCGGAAAGCCCTTAGGCTCTCTTCTCGAGGCTTTATCAATATTATCTGGGAAAAGAGCTACGATTATCAGCTATTTTCACACCAAGGATCGATCAGCTGACCTCGACGATACTCATCATCTCCTCCGCCGTTTCCAACCCTTTCAGCAACTCCACCACTTTCTTCGCATCTTCCTCTGTCTCCTCCACCTCCTCGACCACGGGTGCTTTAGCCGGTCCAGACTTCCCCTGTTCTCCATTACTCTGGTCGGGTAGAGGTCGGGTCCTCTGTCTTGCTGTATAGCTCAAGCTTGATGGGGCGCTGGTCGGTGGGGTGGTAGCCTTGGGAGTGGACGGCTGGTCGAGCCGTTCAGGCGGACGAGTGAGGTCTTTGAAGAGCTTGAACATCTTGGCTCCTTGACGGGGTGGGTACCTCTCGAGCTAGCACCTTAGATAGTGGGGTTTGTTGTGGATGGACAGCCAGACTGACCCTACCCTCTACTCTACAACAGGACTAAGTGATATGTATGAACACTGGATAGGATTGCAGACGAGGGAGGGTCATGGGGCGACATGGGGTCTGCGGAAGTGACGACGTTCAATTGATCCCGTGGCCAGTCACCGATAAGTGCATGATAATATGCATGCATCACTCTTATGCATCCCATGGTGGAGTCAAGCTGGGGCATCTGCTCCTCTATGCATGGCTTCATGACGTATGGATACATGCATGTGAACGTTACTGACCTGGGACCAACTAATCAGCTGACTGCTTACGTAAACACCTCTTGATAACGCTTCGCGTTCTCGACTTGAATCAACTGATCACTCTCTCTCTACTCAACCACAATGTCGGACCAAACCCCATCCACCAACAAGCTCCAACCTCAGACCAACGAAAAAGCCGCAGATGTCGCCGGAGCACCATCAACCAAGAGAGACGGAGAGGGAGAAAAGAAAAAGTTGCCCCAACTAGGCGCTTTGGAAGATGATGATGAGTTTGAGGTATGTCCCTTTCTCTGATACAGGATTTGAGCTGATGAGTAGGACTTTCCAGCTGCCGGTATGCTTCTTAGAACGTGTAAATATGGAGCTAATGTGTAGCTGAACAATCGGGAAATGTGTTGGATTCGCTAAATAAGGCATCGGGAGGAAAGGCGGAACCGCTCTGGCAAGATAATTGGGATGATGATGATGTCGAAGATGATTTTACGAAGCAGTTGAGGTATGTTGCTCTCTTTCGTTCTCATTTAGAGGCTTCAACCTGTCCCGGATGACCGCCAACGAAACAAAGAACTACAGCTGACCGGACAGAGCGGCAGTCGCCAACAAGAATTCCGCTAGCGGAGGAGACGAGGCCATGAAGGGATAGAAACACGCAGAAGACATTTTCAGGATAACGAGGATAGGAACAGTCATGTATGCAATCATCATCATTAAAGTGTCCGGGGAGTTTGTCTACAACAACAACAATGATAATACTCTCGTCGAATCATTTCTTGGCAGTACGCTCTTTGTACCTCTTGAAATCAGCCAAAGCCTCTTGCTCATCCCTCCTCTCTTCTTCATCCTTGGCTTTATCATCCTTGGAATCATCCTCCAAATCCCCTCGTTCCAGCTTCTCCCTCATGATCTCCATGGGAGTCTTGGCTTTGTCGTCATTACCGGATTTCATCGAGAGAACGGGATTCTTTTCCATCCTGTCGAATAGGACAAAGAGCTTTTCGGCCTCGCGCTCTTTTTCTTCTTCCGTCATGTCGTCCAGTGGATTGTGGGGTGCGATGGAAGGTGGCGCGAGGGAAGTGATTGGGTTTCGATCTTCGGAAGTTTCTTGAATCTCCTCGATTTTGGCAGGAGGTGGGCCAGAGAGACCTTTACGAAAGAGTAGACCGGCGGCATTCCCATACCCAATCTCGTTTGTCAGAGTAGCAGCTACCTGTCAGCGAGACTTAGTAGAGTGAACGTACGGTCAGATCCGCAGATCGCCCACATCAATTCGCACACCGTATCTCGTGACGAAGTATGCCTGACTCCGTGCATTAGACGCAAGATTGTGCCGAGGATCGTTGGCCTCTTTTCCAGAGGTCCAGCTTCGGGTGATCGATCACTACTATCAGCTATGTCGAGGTGATGACGTACAGTGAGGCAGGGAGGATTTGATCCTTGACAAACAACCTAATCTCCTTGCTCGCTACTACGAGCTTCAAGAGCAAAGCGAGCACCGGTGGGAGTACCTCGTCCAATTTGATCTTGTGGATGTCGTCCGGCTGTATAGGGTATTTGAGGTATTCATCAATGAATACATTCAGGATCTTGACTAATCGAGCAGGTACCGCCAAAGTATCGTCCATCTTGGTCGGTGATGGACTTCGCCGTCTGGCCGAGTCGTTTGTACCTGGAGGGGAGAGCGACATGGATTCTTTGAACGAGTCAATCGAACGACGGGGTTGGCCCGAGAGCATCGAGCTGAGCTTTTCGAACTTCTTGGATGGAGATGTTGCCGGAGGTGTGACTGGGCGGACGTGAGACCATATGGACTGAAGATCATCAGTGTAGGGAATTGACAAGAGGGTGTGGATCGTAGTGGACAATGGCGGAGCTAAATCGTTATATGGGATCGAGTGAAGGACTGCAAGTATAGGTGCTAGAAGGCTATAGGATTCAGCTTTTTAACGATATGTGTAACGCTACTCACGGTACGAGCTTGTCTGACCACTCCTCTGGTTGGGGGTAGAACCGAATTACATTGTTGGACAATTTGAGTAGATCCGTAATGGTCATGTAGTTTTCTGTTATGACAAGGGTATTTGACAAGTGCTGTCCATAAGCATAGCTATGCAGTACCACTTACTCGGACCAACGATTCCACAAGCCCCTCTTTATCGACCAGAGCCGGTACGATGGTAGGATTCGCTATCGTCGCCAAGAATCCCAATCGAGCGAGCAAGAACAACCGATCGTTCGAGATATTCACGTCGGTAAGAGCTTTAGTTACTGCCAAACCCGCACCGGCGCGTGCTAGTGCTTTCGCACCTGCCGTATGAAGGACACAGGTATTGGCGATGATCCGGAGTGCTTCGAGTGATGTCGCATGTTCAGGCTCGTTGGGTGGGTGTGAGAATGGACTGGCGGGTGGTGGGAGGGGTAGTGATGTGTGGTGTAGGATTGTGGGCAGACCAGAGATCAAGGGTGTCGAGCCGACTGGATTTCGACTTAGGCATTTGACAGCTTGGAGAGTTGTGAGGTAGACTGATATCAGTGGAGTCATGACTGCAACTCACGACTAGGAGGCCATTGAGTCCATGGTGTTGCTTCTCCATCAGCAAGTCCAGCAAGCATAGCCACCAGCAATGCTTCCCTATCGTATGGGTGTAATTCGGTCGGTTGGGCTACACGTCAGCGCCGTCAAATGCTCTGAGATACACACCTCCTATAATCTTTCTCAGTTCAACCTCCATGGCATCATAATCATCCCCACCGCATAACGTCTTATACCTCTCGGCATCCAACATGGCGTAATGATTTGTTCGTAATTATAATATGAGTGATGAGGGATGCAAAGTCCAGAGACCAAGACTTGATGACCCCACTTGTTCGGACGGACGAGAAAGGTTTTCGGGAGAATGCCCGTTGGAACGGTCCTTTCTGACGTGTGTGCGTGTGGAAGCGGGCAGGGGTAGGGTATGGCTATTGGTATGGGTATGAAACGCGCCAATGGCCGAGGGTCTCGTCTAGTTGCGAATTTGACGGCGAAGCAGATGTCTTGCTTGGCTATTTAGATCTGTCGTAGACTGTGATTGGGAGGGCTATGTTTATGTTGTATACAAGGGAGTAGTATAGAGTCGCGTCTGTGCTTTTTGTTTTAGATCAACTGACTGACTGACTGGATTGTTGCAGATCCGCGGGGCTCCTGAACCTTCTTTTCCTTCTTCCTTTCTTCCTTTTCTTCCATCCACCACCGGATCATGGTCAGGTCTATGGAGAGGTTGAGGTGGTAGATATCTCTCCCTAGTCAGCCTGGGTCGGCGGCAAATGATGCTTATGGTGCGTGTTGACAAAACGTTGCTGTTGGGTTGAAGTCCTCAATTTGTAAGTCTCGCCGATGGTGGGTGGATCATCAGCTTGCACCGACTTGTCACTGGATCATCTCCTGAGCGTCCGGCTTCTATTCGATACTGACCTTGATGTCGAAATGCTATTGTATGCATGATGTACTACTGCGCAGTCCCCCATTTCGCAATCCCCCCACAAGACTCGGTAGGAGTCTCGCCCTCCCTATCCCTCGTATTCGAGATTACAGGAAACATCTCTCGTCCCTTTCTCGTCAAACCCCATTCCACCTCTTTCCATCTGACACTGACCTCCAACTCGTCCGTCTCGTTACATCTCGTCAAACCCTGTCTTATCAGCTTTTGTTCCTATGAGGACTTGCATTACCAGGTTTAGACAAGAGCTTATGTAGAGCCCTCTTCTCTGCTATGTCTTTCTCTTTCCTCGGGGTTTCGGTGGGAATCAAACTGCGGAGAGAGGGTAGGATCGTATCTTTTTGTTCTGTTAACCAGAACATATCGATACTTGCTGGTAGCTACTTGTCAGCTGGTTCCCGGAGAGGCATAACATACCCCTCGTTGATGTGCCGAAGCTACAAATCCAGCAAATACAGCCCGACATCCTTGTTTCCACATCTCCTGCTGATCGACCTTGTTCTCACTCATATCGGCTGGGATGTAGTAGAGATGGAAAGAACGCTCCAAGCACCATCTCGAGATAGATCGTCACGCTGAACATAGAACAAGGGAGGGGAAAGGACCTGGAATGATGGATGTATACATGCCCTGAGTACCTGATTGTACTTGTAACCTACTCGTACAGTTATTGAAACACAATAATATACCGGAATACGACTTTCTTAGTCATATGCAATGAGACCATTGCCCTGATCTTTCATCTTCGCCGATTTCATGTTCTGTCCATGTCGTTATGTAGTCTATCGTATCATCCCGATCAAGAGCGTCAGAGTGACGTTTACGCGACGTAGTTGCTAAACTAGTCAGCTTTGATATTCACCTAGTATCATGGAGCTTACTAGGTATCGTTCGACTCTTCAGTTCGCTCAATGTATTCCTTGTCAAGCAGGTAATCGATTGCCTTCTTGATTTCCGGGACTTTCGGGGTGAATTTAGGCTAAACGATTTAGCTCTTGTCCCCGTACGTAGATAAGTAAGCTTACAGAAATCTGCGCCGTAACCTCCTGGATCAAAGCCTGATGCCTCAAGGTCTGCCAAGTCAGCAAAGTTTCACGACCGAAAGATGCATGGGCCCACCTTTCGACCCTTCATCAATCGGACAATCGTAGCCTGGTAAACGAATCGCCTATCCTCCTCGACGGCCTGCAGGACTTCTGTAGCCTCGACCTTCTGTTCAGCTCGAGCAGGCATATTGAGGTTGACCCTAATCTTTTTCGACTTGAAGTCTGGAATAGCATCAGCAGACATACAAATCTAGGCATAAAGACGTACTAAGGTTGAGATCAAATGTATCACCATCCTGCAATAGGACCTTCATCTTGACTAGCGGACTGAGATGATTCTTGAGCATTTGCTCAGGGATGGAAGTTGCCATATGTAGATCTTGTAGAGTGACGGAATCGCTATCGTTGAATTGGAGGAGGATAGCCATTTGATAGGCGTTGGTCATGAGGATATATTTCTGGGGTAGGTAGACGGTTCGCATTTCGCATCGCTGCATGTGCCATAACCATTGTAGTTTTCGGCCACTACTCGTCAGCGATTTGAGTTGACGGACGTAGACCAGAGACGTACCTGTGAACATCACCGTGGAACTCGTTGAAGCGGGTGTACATTTCTTCAATCTGTGTTGGGACAGTATAGTCCACAGCCTGACTTCCGAATGGCCAGTTGTTGCTGGCGAGAACCTGGATGTTAAAGTCCACTGAACAGGTCAGCTATGACTCGGGCATTGAAAGCCGCTAGCTCACAGTCACTATGTCTTCCTTGGGACCTCTCCTTCTCCTTGAATCGCTCAGTGATATCTCGACTCAGACTAATATCTATATGGTCAGCTAAATACTCCGATATGAGTAGGGTAGCTTACCCGTAAACATCTTTTGGAGCTTGCTGGTGTATTCGAATCCACAAATCTCCTTCAACTTCGAGATCATACTACTCTCACTATCGTCCGAAGCCGAGGTACCTTGGACCAAACGTGTCGAAAGTTTCTTCTGGTAGAATTTCTGGAAGACATCTTTGTCGTCGATGAATTTGAAAATTTCCATCTAAACTATCAGCCATACTTCTGACAATGTTGAGAGTAGACGTACGGCAGATGTGAGTGCAGCTTCGAGACTCTCGGCGTCAGACTCCTTGTTGGTCTTTTTGAGCATTTGGTCGACGTAGGTAGCGAGGAGTTCTGGGGATCTCGTAGGTGAGCTGCAAGCGGGGTTGGAGTTACAGAATGCTCGACAAGCCTGACAGATCAGCTATTGACCCAAGTCAGGCATTTTTTAACTGACTCGATCGAGACTGGCGTTGAAGCCGAGTTCGGCACGGAAAGGCCCATTGACAAATTCGTTGTACTTTGCATGTACCGACAGTAAAGCTTCGACGTATGCTTTGGGATCCTGTCAGAGTCAGTGACGAGTTTGATTAGCCAAGGAGAGACGTACCATGACCTCTGGCTTTCCCGTCTCTGTAACTGCTCCAGGTGCAGGAAGGATCTTCTTGACAGCTGCCAATCCCGCTTTCCTGACGTGCTGCTCGAACTTGTTCCTCAAGTCTTCTAGTCCACTCGTGATACGGGACAAGAGACCGTACATCCTCGCGAGATCTGGACGTTAGTGCTTTCCGGTATACATCTAAGGACTCACCATCGGTTCTGTCCAAGTCCAACAGATTTTGGAATTCCTCCACCATGATATCCTTATGCTCGGTGATCAACACCTTCTCGCAGACCTCCCTCAACTGCATATATCAGCTTTCGTGGAACGGAAGCCAAGAGCGAAATACGTACGTCCTTCCTCGTGGAATCATGTAGATACATGTCGACCCGCTTCATCTCCTCCGACAACCTCCCCTCTGCCTTTTTCATGTAATCCGCGACCGAGTTGTTCTGGACGAAAGCTGCTGATTCGGCTCGATAGTATTTCTCGGTAGAGGCCAGGAAATGGGTTTGGAAATACTCGGTGTAGACCGTAAGGACTTGTCGTTGGACATCCGCTTCGTCTATGCCGAGCGATACTGCCTGTCAGCTCGACCAGGTGGGAAGATGTGGAAGCTGACCATAACTCTGTACGATGCCTTTCATAAGAGTTTGATCGACTTCATCTCCGTTTCTCTGATTCTCAATCTGCCGTAGAAGCGCCTGGGTCAATTGTGAGATACCCTGAGTCTTGTCAAAGTGCATAAAGAAGTTTTGCTTCCAAGCCACCAACGACAGCTGCGACGTCAGCTATTCCTGGCACGGGACCTGTCAGCTGGCATACAGTGTATACAGCATAGACCTCCTTTCTGCCCTCATCCTTCTCCCTCTTTACCCAGTGCTTATTCAGGTAATTGAATAGCTTGTTGACATAAGTCGCTCCATTTGTATACCTCTCCCACTGCCTGGCGTAATACTTCAATAGATCGTCATCGGATTGATGAGCACTTTCCTATCTCGTCAGCCAGCATTACAACCAAAGAAGGTTCAGCATACCTCTCTCATTTCCTTGCAGTGTTCCGAAAGGTATTGATGTAGACTTCGATATAGGTCTGCACCTTGTAACGCTGCTCCTCCACGACCGAATTGACCTTGAGGTTTCGGAGAGGATGTGCAGAAATCGTATATGGCGGTATAGAGGAGGATATAGTAAGAGTATGACATGCCCGTGTGTAGTCTGATTGATCAGCTCAGCCACGAGACAAGAAGGGCCAGCTCACTTGGTCATGATGTGATCCACACCGACACGTAGGAAAGCCCATGCCGTCTATTCTGTCAGCTCATATAATCCTAGCAGATCTGTCAGCTGACCTTGAGATCAGCATCCCTATCACGCGATCAGCAAGTGACATCAACTATAAATCATGCCACCTACTTTGGTGGTTTATCATCTTTTGTAGGTTCCTTCACGATCGTACTCGCGCCTGCTGACGATGACATTATTGCGGCGTTATACTCTCTGTTTCTCTCGAAGCTGTTGAAGGTATCGTTGAAATAGCCAAGGAAGAGAAAGGGGAACAATGTAAAGGAAGGTATAGTCGAATGCATCATCAGCCATACTCAACCACTTCGGACCTCTCCGATGAGTATGAAATAACACGTCAGTCACTCAGCATCCTGTATTCAAAAGTTGGCCCAAGTGCATGAGCATTCTTCAAGCAGCACCCATCATGTCCGCCCGTACAGCTGTTGGAACTATTGGCAGGGCATTCAATGCTTCTATCCGAGCATCACCCATCGCCGGACCGTCTCGAATACCCCTCATTCCCTCGAGACGATTCCTCGAAACCGAGGCCAGCACCAAACTCCCTCTCGACAAAACGCTCACTACCAGACTTGCCGTCCGTACCTCCCAACCCCTCACATCTATACTGCAAGCCTATGCAGTCTTGCGCTCAATCGAAACAACATACGGCCAGGTCATGACATTCGACGTAAGCCGCGATCCCGATAATCAATTACCTACAAACCTATTATTCTTTACATTGGCCGAACCAGTTACTCTACATGGAAGAGACACACTACACGAAATCCCTTCCCCACAATCATCAATGGGAGTAT
>Ga0308160_10003480_pt1 | contig 17699 bp, 22 predicted proteins | sample PhyFR1_FD_201036 | JGI IMG/M metagenome (GOLD analysis project Ga0308160, IMG submission 201036) | Phyllosphere microbial communities from UC Gill Tract Community Farm, Albany, California, United States - DLSLF.R1 | ecosystem: Host-associated > Plants > Phyllosphere > Unclassified | place: USA...
CATCAGTCTACCGTGCACGAGACCATCAAGTGATAAACACCGCTCACCGAGATCCAACTCTCTTAAACTCTTTTCCACCTTGTTGTGGCAGCCTTGAACGGTATGTCCACCAGCTTGGACTTTGGTCGTTACGAAAATCTCTTCACGTGGGATCCCCGACTATGAGTGGATTCGAACCCGTTCGGTGTTGTGCAGGGCAAGCTTAGAGTCACAGCTAATACATAGAAGTGATCCAATAACATACCTCCCGGATGGCTTCCCCTACAGCCTGTTCATTCTGATAAAACTGCGCAAGGGGAAGACGGAACACCAGCCATTGTCATCAGATACCAACAACATGGGCAGCGTACAGCCTCATTCACCTGTGCCGTATCGATACATCGATAACCCAGCCTCAAGGCATCCAAGACGACCCGCTTGCAAACCTCATGATTGAGTTCGTAGACACCGAGACCGAGAACGGGGATCTTGGCCGCTACAAAAACGGCTGTGATCAGTCCATATCATTGACGCCGCGAAGTGGTCAAGAAGGATTCTTACAGGTGCTAAGAGTCAACTCTGGCGTCCGGTAAGGAGAGTCTGACGGCATGTGGGCAGTTTCTCGAGTGTTCGAGACTTGATGGAGATCGCTTGAGGAGCAGGTGCAATTTCTAGTTCAGCGATATAGGCTTCAATTCAGCGATATCTATCGTAAATCTACTTGACTGATCGTCCAAAAGCTTCCAACGGGGTCCGAACCGATACTTCCTCACCTGCAAGTCCTCTTTGCTCTTCCCCATTTCACGATCCGCACGAACTGTCCGATGAGTGATGATGAATCTCGATTTGATGCCGATCCGCATCCGTAATTGCATCCGTATCAGCTTCCGATCACGTTTTGCCTTTCTCATCGCCATCCTGATCATCGACTTATCTTCTTGGATAACAATCGTTGTGGCAGGGATACTCTCACAGAAAACGGCATGCCGTCGTTCCCAACATCTCGTTATTGCATTGAATAGACTGTGTGTACAACCGACCGATGGAGGACGAACATTACGACTGGCTCGAGTACGAGGAGGAGGACGATGTAGGGCCTTTGGGACCCCGAACGTTGCTCGATTTCTGTCAAGGCGGTGAGTGTGGCGTACCGGGCTTCCGCTATGACCTAGCCAACATATGTGACATACATTTACTGCCTTGCAGTGGTCATGCGATGTGCTAGCCGATATGACAATGTCGGATCGCTGCGATTCCATCAACATCCGCTATTCTTCCAAAACATGGATCCGGTTCAGCTGGCTCAGATCGAGGAGAACAGTCCGGTACGTAATTCGGGCGGTTCGATCTGACGGTCGTCTGCTTACACGAATTTCGTCCTCTTGGTTCTGTAGGAATTATGCGCCGAAACCAATGGTCAGCTCTCGATCGGGTCTTTCTGGCCTGATTTTCTGTCCCGCTAATCCTTATTTGCTGGCCCATCACGCAGACGTATGGAAGGAAATCCTCAAGAAAAAGGATCCGGCAACGTACACGAAATATCAATCGAGATTCGAAGATGATCTAAAGGTATCAAGCAAGGCTACCGAGACTCGTTGGAGAAAGGTTTACCTCGTACGTTGACCCTTTAGTCTGTTATCTATCCTATCCACCCCTTCTGACACTGAACGGATTTACCTCGTGTGGCTCTTAGAAAGTCTTGGAGAAAGAGGTAATCCGACAAGCCAACGCTGTGGAGCACATGAAGATGATGTACGCAGAAGAAGCATCGAAACGATCTAATCGGACGCTCAAGATCGTCGAGAACCCGATCGCGATGGGGTCAATGCAGAGGAAAGGTGAGTATTATCCGATATGAATCCCGATCGCAGCGCTAAGTTTTTCCACTCTGGCAGGACCTAAAACGCTCATGGGCAAGATCAAAGACCAAGCCCGGGCGGAAAAGGGCACACGGTTCCAGCCTACCGGACATGTTCTTCGACGACCTACCGATGAATTATCCTTGAGGATCGTCAACCAGCCTACCGTCGTGCCCAAGAAACCGACCATGAAACCCATCGTGACTCGACCTCCTCCGCTCAAGTCCACGTTGACGACGCCCGCCGCGTCCTCAGGGATCATCTATGCATCCCCATCATCATCATCCCGGGATACGCAGGATAAGCCACCTGCCAAAGCACTCGACTTTTTCGCCAACGATGGTCAGCCCACACCGCAAAGGAGGACCATGGTCGTCCGTAAACAAGTGGTCCTCGTCAAGCCTCGACCACCACCGACCTCGACAGCCGAAGACGAGACGAGCGTACCTATCACCCCAACAAAACGTCCCTTGTCCGCATGTCAAGTCATTGACGTGGATAGCTATGAGACGAAGGTTCCGACAATCACCCCACCACCGGCCGCAATACCTAGAGCCAGAAACTCTGAATCATCCGGTGGCTTATTCGTACCGCGGAAAAAGTCTAAATATCGGTAAAGCGCTCAGAGGTCCTAGAACCAGTAAGTGTATGGGCAGCGATCGAGATCAACTGAGGAAGATGCTGAGATCATTGTCATTGATTAGCAGGCGGGAAATCGCGGTTCCAAGTCCTACGATACGTTTTGTACCGCAGCCTCACCTTACCTAAAGTTCATTGGCTTGGCTTGAAGTGAGTTGAGGCTCGATCTGAAGCGAACCTTCTTGGCCAAGCTTGGCTAAACATTCGGGTGTAAATCCGAAGGCCACACGTAACCTATAATGATGACGAGATTGTTTGGAATCACATTGTACTTCGTATCAATCATCAGTTCCGCTACCGTATATTGAATATTCTTGCATGTGGATGACAATGAGGTTGATCGGATATACTCTTACACATTTGGCGGCTATTATCGCCTGGCTACGAATCGATGAAGGAGGTTTTTTTCTCCGCCGAATCGGAGCCGATTCAATTTCGAGACCAGTGTTTTGTCCGGGGACTGGCTTCATCAATGAACGGCTTTAACGGACTAGGCGCTATGATGCTGGTCTCCGTGGTCCGCTCAGTCTGGGACGAAACGATCCCTTTACCACCGGGTTTCTGTCACGCTTGACGCAATTTGGATAGCAGTGCCACTGTGACACCACTTTAGTGATCGCAGCTATGATTGCTGCTGAAAGGGATACTACATGACGGCTAATTGTTCGGGCTAAAGAGGGGAATAGATGGATCGAGGCTCAGATCCCAACAAATGAGAAGCAGCAAAGCAGCGGATAAGTTATCTGCAACGATAGGTGGATATGCCCACGGGCAAGCCAGTCTGCGAAGACGCAGATAGCAACAGTCGTTCCAATGCTCTTGGTTTCACACCAAAATATCCACCGATTACCCTTGGGGGTCCTTTGCTCCGCGTCGTCGTCGTCGTCGTCGACTGTCGCGATGTCCCTGGAAATTAGAGTTTCGGTTCTGATCCGGTCGTCTCGTCGCGTAGATGGTTGCCATCAAACGCGACAAAAAGAGATTTGTGATCGCAAGGCGCAAAGCCAAAGGGGATCGATCCATCAGTCTGATCAGTAAATAAGTCTTTGGGAGGAAGAGATCTTTCTGATGATGGAAGCAAAATTAAGCGAGGGATTGACCCTCCTTTGGCCTTCTGATCTACCTGAGCGCCGGATCACCGCTAAGAGGCTCATCAAGGTGGATCCATTTCGTCGTAAACACTCGGTCGTCAAGGTTTCGACCGAATGCGATTGTCGTCGTCCTCGGATGGCCGTGTAGCGTATTTCGGTGGATACCATAATTGCACGTCCCGTGATGTCTTTACAGAAATCGATCGTGGGGAGATCCGAGATGACAGGAAGCACGACTATATAACCATCCTGCGGCTCGACAATGATTTCAACATCAGAGGGGCAAGCGTAATCACGCTTCCATTGCTCAACTCGTCTTGCCCAATCCAACTCTCACTTCTCCCTACGATGACCATCTCCACTCAATCTTCCGCTCTCTTTCCTACTCTAGACGGTCGCCTCGCTCGCAACGCCGAATGGGCCGAATCGATCCAATCCCACACTCCCGATCACTTCAAAGACCTCGTCAAAGGTCAACAACCCGAAATCCTTTGGTTCGGATGTGAGTCTCACCCCTCTCTGTCAGCGACTGTAGTCTAACACCATTCTAATCTCATTAAAGGTTCCGATAGCAGAGTCCCCGAATCTCCTATTCTCGGCGGAACTCAGCCGGGAGAGGTCTTCGTTCATAGGAACATCGCCAACACGTTCAGGAAGGCCGATGATAGTTGTCACGCCGTGTTGGAATACGGTGTGGGTCATCTCGGTGTCAAACATGGTTAGCTCGCGCTGGATCTATCTAGCTCAAGTTTCAGCCCGTTGATCACTTTTGGACCTGGCAGTTATCGTTGTCGGTCATACCGCTTGTGGAGGTTGCGCCGCCGCTCACAAAACCCAACCGCCCAACGACGACCCAATCAAACCCAAGGCAAGTCCACCTCCCAACCACCCCCATGATCTCCAAAGCTGACCCCTTACCTCATACTTCATCAGCCCGAATCCGCCCTGATCAACTTCCTCCAACCCCTAATCGAACTGCGTCACTCCCTAGGCGCGCAAACGACCCTCGACGAATTGATCGTCGCTAACGTCAAGCGCGGAATCGACGAGATCTGCGAGACTAAGGTGAGCCGCCCCTGTTGACCGTACTATATCCGAGAGACCCTGAGTCAGCGGGATCTACATCGATTAGGTTATCAAGGAAAATTGGAAACAAGCTCAAGTTCAAGGAGAAACTCCGGTTTACGTTCATGGGTGAGTATTAGTATATACAGTAGTGGACTTCGTTCTTGCCAAGCGCATCTCTCGCTGACGTGAAGATGTCGGCTTTTCCTTGTAGTTGGCTCTTTGATATTTCAACCGGTCTTATTAAGGATCTCGCTTTGAGCCGTGGACCGTGAACAGGGGTACAATGGTTGGGAAGTTGCGACCTAAAATCTCGTTCTCGCAAATGTTCATCATGATTCGTATCAAGCTTCTCGCCAATGATGGTCTTGTCTTGTCCTCTTGAAAAGCCGGTCCTATGCCTATATACAACTGTCATTTATCTAGTACTCCCTTTTCACCTCATTCTGGTCATTATGTGTTGAACATCAAATTCCAATCGTCCACAAAGAATTCCATCAAGAATGGGTCGAGAAGAGAGGTTTGACCATCGGGTCCTTCGAACCAAGCGTTTTCAGTCCACGCTGGCAGAGCATCGGTATTGACTCGTTTCACCTCGACGGCAACTTGAGCAAAGTCTGGAGGAAGGAGCAAGTGTGAGCCTGGTTCACATGTACCGCCTCGCGCTACACTCACTCGTGTCCAGCAGCTCTAACCGAGACCCGTCGGGGTTTCTCAAACATGATCCCAATCTCAATAACAACGCGTCCATTACCTTGCGTTCTCGAGCAGATACAGCATCGTCCTTTCCTGCGTCGAGATCTCCTTGCAGACGTTTACAGCAACCGAGGATATACTCGAGCGATTCGCGCTGTAGCTCGGGATCGATTTCTTCCTTGAGCTCTGAACTCAGTAGGAGCGAAATGCCGAGGACGGTCACCGAGTTGAACTCTGCCCAAGCTCCGCCGTACATCATGGTCTAGAGAGATAAAATAGATAATCCTCAGCGCTCCGGTCGCAGCATTTCGTGGAAACTCGCTCGCTTACCTGTTCGGTTTCCGACAATGTCAATCTCCACATGTTCCTCAATCTCAGGTCGCGGATGGCTGTATCCACGCAGCGCCTCCAACACGTGCGATACGGTCCTTCCGCCTCGCCGAATCGCCTCGAGTTCAACATGAACGGACGATGGAGCAGGATACGAATGAAGTAGACTGAACCGATAATGACCTGGCGGTAAACCTTGAGTCGAGGGTAACGAGCCTCTGTTGCGTAGTTGATATGTACCGGATTGACTGAGAAGATTGCCGGAAGTTTGTCGAGATACGTTTCAAGCTCATCGTCAATGGCGAACAGGGTATCGAAAGCAGCATCCCTCTGCCGAGCAAAGGTTTCAGACGACGAGCCTTCAATCGGGGCTGGAGCGTCCAGATCCTGGAAATCCTGGAAGAGTACCGAGACGCGGGTCATCAGGCTATGTCGCCAAGGCATTGGTATCAGCTGCTGAGGGGCGGGTCGCAACATCCTCGGGCAACTCACGGCGTCAAATCGTTGCGAGCCATGAGGTATTGGCGCACATCCCAAGGGAATTCCTCCAAATCCTTTTCCGACGGCATCAGGGTCGAGTACCGCCCGATCATCAGTGGTCGTCCGAGCACGAGCGCCCACTCTCGGTCTGACCAGCATGCCAATAGTAAGAAGATCGTTGAGAAGGCGCGACCAACAGCTATTGAAGCTCACCATCATGAAGAATATGCGACCACAAGACCCGACGCTCAGCGATGGCCGCATCCGATAATCCAAAGCTCGCGCCATCTCTTTCCGGGGGGATTATAGGGTGAGACATAGCCTCACTGTCGTCTTCGACTCCGTTCTTAGACTCACCGATGTAAACCTTGATCGATGGCATTCAATATCATCCCTCCGGCCACTTGCCACGTCGCCTGTGTATTCCGCGCCATGTCCGCGAATCTCACCGCCACCGTTCTTGCCCACAGAACTTGGGAATCATCCGATGCATGCGTTTGACAGTACCAAATAATCTGATTGGCAGCCCAAAACAATTCGGCGGACCTGGCGTGATCATCCGAGGATAAGAGCGACGGGGTGATCGATCCGCACGCCAAGACGGCGAAGAGTAGGGCGAGGGAGGCGATACGATTCTTGCTTGCATTGTGGGGCCAGGTGACCAATAGTTCGATGCATTTTTCTTCATTGATCAGTGATTGCCAATCTTGAGGGAAGACGTGTGGGGGCAAAGGATATCGTGTCCAGTCCTGCATGAACATGCTGATAATCATCAAATGACGTCCGCCAGGAGTCCCGAAGCTAAACTCACCCAATTGAGGAAGTACGATCCGATCAGCGCTTCACAATCTGGAATCGACGGCAAAACCTTGAAGATGGACCTGATCTCGTGATTACGGAAATGGTCCAGTCCGAGTAACTTGTCAAGCGATGAGCTGGTCGAACTATGCCTGAAAAACGTGTGGTCGTCCGATATAGATTCGGTATCGTTTATTGTGCGCTCCTACCCAAAGGTGTTACAGGTCAGTAAATTGAGAACCAACTGATTCCCACCCTCAAGGCGGGGACTCACATCATTCAGAAGCGGCGCCCGGGTCAGAGCGAATATCGTCATGGATCCATTGTACCTAGACACACCGACAAAGAAATCAGCCCATCTTCCTACCAGTTCACGGCTCTCTGCTCTCACCCATTCTCTGCGAGATACTCTCCCGCATGCCTCTGATTCCTCGCCGTGCCTAAAGGGTCTTCATGCACCCTCTCACTCCGTGTGCGAACATATGGCGTCGAGATCAATGTTGCTGTGCCTCGTCCAGCTCCATGTGCAGAGTTTGGTCCAGTTGAGGTGGAAGCTCCGTGTAAACTCGTGTGGTGTTTCGAAGAGGCAGGATCTGGACCTTGTTGCCCAAAACTCGAGGTTTGAGCCGTCATCCTGCGATCCAAGGAGTCCAGTCGATTTCTCAGCTCATTATGTAGTCGCACATCCGGAGATTGTTCTAGGCTTTCCAAATGAGCTAACAGTGCGGCCGGGTCTGATGTATCGAGGTTCCAACCCCCTGCCAAATCCCCCGAACTGGGCGTACGAGTCGGAGGATAAGGAAGACCACGGTCAGCATGGTTCCGTCGGCTTGAGCTTGAACCGGGATCGACGGTATGCCCTTGATTCTCGAGCGGGGTAGGTGCGATACAACGCTCCGGGATCCGTCGTGCTCGACAATGATTGCACGGGAATTTGCGGCTACCGGTTTAAACAAAACCAACATGATCAGATCACAGAGATAGCCCTTACGGGACCACGAGGTTCTTTACTCACTCGCACTTCTGTTTCCTTCGATAACACTCGCTACAATTTAACTGTTCTCTTGGCCGTTTCCTTGCCAGCCGACGAGCCAATTCGAGGGGGTCTTCGTCCATTTCATCGGGCAGGTTGGGTTCAGACGGGTTTGCAGAGGTCATATCATGCTCAGTGCTAGTGTACTATATGGCTGATGAACTGAAACTGACCACGAATATACGGAGGAAGGAGTGAGGTCGAATCAAGATGAACATTAATTGTTGCTTACAGGTCGAGCTCGATCGGACGTGACGGCCGAGCCAAGCGCGTAGGTCGTTCGAGATGACGACAAGCACCTGCAAGGGATTCGATCGTTGCTATATCATTCAACCCTGTCTACTCTTAGATAGCGACACTCCGAATTCAGTCCTTGAGGAACGGCTTCACAGACATCATATACATAATAACTTTGAGTATACCCCGAAAAGGCTAAATCTCGCGCAAATCATGACTACTACAACATCACCAGAACCAGCCGTCAAATCCGCTGTTGACTTGGAACGAGCACTTCAATCCTTACCCCTTGTAGCCGAGATGAGACAGAGAGTGAAGGCATCTAATCAAGGCGATGAGTGGTATGAGACTCGTATGTATCTCCGCCCTTGTCGATGGAAATAACCAGAGTACTCACAACCCCATCCAGGCCCAGCCGTCGAACCCCTCACGCCCCACTCCCTCATGGCATCCACTCTCCGCGCCTCCAACCTCATCGCAATCCCCCCACTCGCTTTCGCTCGGACAGATGAATCCCAAGCCATGTTGATCTACCATCTCGGCAAGAGTCTGTGTGGGCATGAAGGGATAGTGCATGGCGGGATTGTGGGAACGATCTTGGATGATTCTTTGGCTAGGAACGTGAGCTGGCTTTGAGGGCGAGATGAGGCATCAGGGCTGTTGACTCTTAATGTGGGGTCGTCTCTTGAAGGCGTTCTTGAATTTGCCAAGCAAGACTGGAGTGACGGCCTCCCTAAATATCTCCTACCTAAAACCTACCAAGACAGATCAAGTGCGTCATCCCCGCTCGTCTAAGACAAACCCTCTGGAAGGCTTAACCCTCTGATCAAGAATCCGTTCACTCTCTTATAGTTCATCGTAGTCAAGACAAAGTTAGACTCCATCGTTGGCCGAAAAGCGACCATTACCGGTCAAATCGAAGACCTGGAGGGTCTAGCGCTCGCCAAAGCCACGTACGCCCCGATTCCCTCTACCTGATACACCCACTCCCTCCACCAGAATACTAAACTGCGGTCTTGATTTATACTCTAGGGGTCTTTTCATCGAGCCCAGAAATGCAGAAGTTCTGAGCGATAGTCGTTTGCTAGCTATCTGGGGCGAGCGGCCAGACAATAAGACAGTGACGTCGACGAAAGCAGTAGAGGGCGATGAGAGAAATGATCCGATTGTATAACCGCTGAGAAGGGCTGGTCTCATCAGGATCGCCAAACGTGTGACCACATTGCATCGTCATGAGCTCATTACTCAATTACTCATGGACTATCCGGCTTGTTGTAGATGATACAAATACATCTGCATGAACCCATATCGATGACGGATCGCATATAATCAAAACCGTTCGAATAGCCGGGTCCGACTCGATAACGTTCGCCGAGGTCAGACATCAGATCTTACGTAATTTACAATCACGTGACTCTTCCGGAATTTCGAGCTCATGCAACAGGGGGTTCAGCGATCTTGAAGTTGAAAGCTTGAATGATCGAATGAGTATATCTGTCTTGGGTCTGATCGGGCTAGGGTTTCAGTCTGCTTGCCCCACAACCAGTGATCATAACGTTTCATATTTTTACTCGCAACAACCACGGGATAGCTGGACTTGAAGCTAGAATCAGTCAAATTTTGATCGCAAACACCCGAAACCTCTTGTCTCGATGGTCAAGTCGTATTCCAGGCATGGGCCGACTCAGGTAAGTCGAGACTCCTGTCTGTGAGCATTGAAAACAAGCGAGGAAACAACGCTGATCGTCTGCTTTCCAGGTCTTTGGTCTGATCACTTCTCCTGCCGCCACATCATACACCTCAACTTCATCGACTGATTCCAATACCTACGCGTATGTGCCGGCATGGGAGGACGTCAACGTGTTTGACGTACGAAAAGGAGAAAAAGTCGGAGAATGGCACGTTCCGGGAGGTCGCGAAGAGGTCGTAAAGATCTGTGCTGCCCCAAGGAGATCCTCGGCAAGGCGGTTGACTGATGGTGGAGATGAGGACGAGCAGGATGACGAGGAAGATGAGGATACGGACGACGAGAAGATCTTCGCTGTCGCTTATGCAGACGGATCGATCCGGGTCTGGGCCTCGTCCTTCCCAAACTCGAGCTCTTCCGAAGGTTTCTCAAACCAAGCCTACGAGATCGTCACTTTCAATGGACACAAGAAATCCCCTACCGCCTTGACCTTTTCATCCTCTGGTGACCTCTTGTTTTCCGGAGGCGTTGAGGGTGAGATCGTCGTGTGGGACGTTCTGGGCGAAGTCGGATTGTTCCGACTCAAAGGACATCGTGGAGGAGTCTCAGGGATAAAGTACTTGCCTCACCCGGATAACGCCACTGACCGAACGAGCACGAAAGCCGGATTCTTGATCTCCACCTCGAAAGATGGAATGATGAAGCTCTGGGACCTCGATACTCGACATTGTCTCCAAACCGTCGTTGTAGGACGTGGCGAGGTCTTTTCCCTCGATATCAAGCAATCTGTGGATTCGAACGACGGGTTTGAGAGTATGAAGCAGGATGAGGGCGCTTCGAGGGTCATGGGCCGGTGGACGATCTTGACGGGGAGTGGTAATGGGGATGTGAGGGTTTGGGAGGTGACATATGACAATTTACGAAGTGGGATCAAGGAGGACAGCGAGGGAAACGTGAGTACCGGGCGTCTGTCGAGTGCAAAGTCGACTTTCAAGCTGATGTGTAATGGTTCCCGACTGTAGCTCAACCAGATGATTCATCCTGTCGGCGCACTTCCACTCCCTAACTCGTCGACCAACACGAGCCCCATCCAATCCGTTACTTTCCACCCCAACTCTCGAATCCCCCTCATCTTCGTACAAACCAGCGACAAAACCGTTCAGGTAGTACGAATCCGAAGCGAAGACGATATGGAAGCTCGACGCGCTCGAAAACGTAGAAGAGAGCGAGAGAAGGCCAAGGATAAGAAGAAGGGTACGGATGTGGATGATGAGATGTTGGCGGACGAGATCAAGATCGAGGATGGATCGGATGTGATCACGGGGACATGGTTGGAACGGATAACCGACTTTTGCATCGTCCGGGCCAAGGCCAAGATCAGGTCGTTCTCGTTGATCGAATCGGAATCGTCGGGCGGTTTGCAGATCTTGCTGCAGCTCAACAACAACTCGCTGGAAACCTGGACCGTACCAGCTCCGCCTGTAGAGAGTGCCTCGGGGTCGGTGCTGAAAAAGTTGAAGGCCTTGGCTGGGTCGAGCGGAGTGATCGAACCCGAGAGGAAATACACGGTAGAGCATTCGGGACACCGAGCGGACGTGAGGACGCTATGTGTGAGCTCGGATGACCAGGTAGTGGCCAGTGCCAGTAACGGTGAGTCATTCGCGGTTTCGAGAATCAGCCTCCCAGCTGGAACTGATCTTGTAAATCACATCGCTGCAGGTCAACTCAAGCTGTGGAATCTGAAGACCGGAGTATGCATTCGTACGATGGAGTGTGGATATGCAATCTGCTCGGTATTCTTGCCTGGCGATCGACATGTCGTGGTCGGTACAAAGGGCGGCACGCTTGAGCTCTTTGACTTGCCCTCGGCTACACTCCTACAATCGGTTCAAGCTCATTCTGGCCCGGTCTGGGGTATCGATGTTCGTCCGGATAAAGCGGGTTTGGTGACAGGAAGTGCCGACAAGGACGTCAAGTTTTGGGACATTCGGATGCGTGATGTTGCCGGCGAGGGCAGCAAGATCACGACGAGGTTGGGCGAGGAGCGAGTCGTGAGTGTTCACGAATTCATTGAATGCACATACTTCGGCTGACCAAGGCAAATTTTCCGTACGGCAGATCAAGACGAAGCAACTCTCTCTAGTACACACCAAAACGCTCAAAATGACCGATGATGTGCTGGCTGTCAAATACAGTCCCGACAACAAGCTCCTCGCCGTCAGTCTGCTTGACTCGACGGTCAAGGTGTTCTTCCAGGATTCCCTGAAATTCTTCCTAAGTTTATACGGTCACAAGGTAAGGGAGACAAAGTGAAGGCTTATGAACCGAGATCATCCAGCTGATATTTGATGGTGTACAGCTCCCCGTGCTCTCGATGGATATCTCTCAAGACTCAAAACTGATCATTACGTCCTCCGCCGATAAGAACATCAAGATCTGGGGTCTCGACTTCGGTGATTGCCACAAGTCGATCTTTGCGCACGAGGAATCGATCATGAGCGTCGGTTTCGAGAAGGGAATGGGGCATGATGGATTCGGGAGTACCGGCCGAGGAAGCCATTTGTTCTGGAGTATTGGCAAAGATGGGTTGGTCAAGTACTGGGATGGTGACAAGGTGTGTGATCTCGTTATCAGATATGATATAGTACCTGTGGCTGACCACGATTCCTTGTATCTTGGCAGTTCGACCTTATCCAAACGCTTCGAGGTCATCATTCGGAGATTTGGTCATTGGCGCTGAGTCACTTTGGCGACTTTGTCGTGACTGGTGGAGGTGATCGAGGAATCCGAGTATGGGAACGTACGGAGGACCCAGTAAGTGGAAGTATTGCTTAAATCCGCTGTCAATCCGCTAACTTGATTCGACTCTCCCACAGCTCTTCTTGGAGGAAGAACGGGAACGGGAGATGGAGCAAACGTATGAGACGACACTCCTTTCCACGCTGAACCGGGAACAACGAGCGATCGGTAGCGGAGCCGGTGGAGCTGAAGGCGAGAACGAGCAAGATCCCGATGCAGGCGGTGCCGAGGACGGTTCTGCCGAAGCCGATGCTGTCAAGAAGCAGACCGCAGAATCGCTCATGGCCGGAGAGAAGATCCTGGAAGCCTTGGAGCTCTGCGAGGCGGATGCGCAGACATGGAGAGACTATCAAGAGTCGCTCGCCAAAGCACCTGCAGGTGTACGAGAGGGCTTGTTGCCGCCCTCGAGAAACCCACGGATGATGGCCATGGCGCGTGAAGGCGATCCCGAAGAAGGGATCACCGGTGCCGAGTACGTCAGGCGTGTAGTCGAGGGCTTGAAGGGTCCTGGATTGGAGGATGCTTTACTCGTATTGCCGTTCGACCGCGTCAAGACCCTGGTAGGATGTCTCGAACAATGGATCAAGCAGAGGACATCTATCCCGTTGGCCAGCCGAATTATGTTCTTCCTCCTTCGAACGCATCACCATCAGATCGTGTCGACCCGACATTTGAGAACGACATTGGTATCATTGCGAATCAACTTGAGGGATGCCTTGAAACACGAGCGAGAAATCTTGGGCTACAACTTGGCTGGCCTGAAGTATGTCAAGCGATTGGATGAAGCCGAGAGGATCGCTGGGGTACTGGAAGGTGAAATGGACGAGAAGAAAGTCAAGGCTAGAATAGATGAGGGTCTCAAGAAGAGAAAGAGGGTCGGAGTGGTGGCTTAAGCTCTTGAAAATTTTTGTGACAAGGTGTAACGATCGCGATCTTGTAATGATGTATCGTTTCTGAAGACGAGATTAGCAAATATGCGTTTTTGATAATCCTTTTCGCGTGAGAATCGCTTTGCAAGTCGACGATGAACAGCTTGCAGCTTGAGACTTGCCACCTAGACATCCAGCAATATCAGCAATTAAAAGTGAACTGCACAACCTGAACCTGCAAAGACCTAATTCGCCAGACCCCTCTTCAAAACCCAAATCATAATTTCCGTCACCACTTCTGCAATCTTCATCTGTCCTCTGCTCGCATTCGAGATCAGACAGAACGTTCGACTTTGACTAAGCGAAGGACACCTACGAACATTGGACTCCCTCCCCTTTCTTCGATCTTTCGGTCTTCCTCCTTTGTTGTGTCTTTTTATACCCATAAACATCGCATTGCTTGACAAAACACTGCCGCTGAGCACAGAGAGCGCATCGCCTTCGAGGTCGTGTACTCGAGAAAAGAGAGAAAAGGTTGAGACAAGCAGTCGACAAGTTGAAAAGAGCAGAAGAGAAAAATCGAGCTTTTAACCTAAGAGCAGCTTTAGCTTTTAACCTCCAGATCATTTTGCATAAAAACACTTTGGCACCAAGCGTTCGGAAACCGCCATCATGTCTACTATCTTCTACAAATTCCCACACCAGTCGACTGAGAACCGGCTTACATTTGATGGAACGCACATCTCGGTCTTCGATGTGAAAAAGGAAGTCATGTTGCAGACCAAGATGGGCAGTGGGAGGGATTTCGACCTCAGTGTGACCGATGCTAGCAGCAAAGAAGGTAAGAGTCATTCCCGCATTTGAAGGCATGCTGCTAGAACTGACCCGTGCTTCATTCAGTCCTCGTCGACGACCACCACCAAATCCCCCGTTCTACTTCGGTCATCATCCGGCGAATCGCCCCTAACCCTAAGCTGAAGAATGGCGGAACCGCAGCAAGGTACATTGCGGGAACTTCGGCCACGGTCGGTGGACGAGATGATCTGGTCGATCGCCGTGTGGAGCAGAGTTCGCGAGCAGAGTTGATGAACAAGCGAGGAATGGGCGGGTTAGGCCGAGGAGGAGGGGCTATGGGAACGGGACATATGACTGTTCGGTTCGATAAAAAGGATGAAGGGGACGAAGTAAGTCTGAGCGGATCTGATCCTCTGGACGAGCGGAAGTCGTAGCTAATACGCTGTATCCATGACAGCCCTCTTCGACCCCAGCACCACCAGCAACTGAAGAAGAAGCACGACTGGCAGCATTCTTCAACGAGACGAGCAACCAGTGGGAACAGACGCATGAGGCATTATCACAGTCAGTCATCCGAATTATTCTCTTTCTGTTTCCGCTCGTGGATTGTATCATTTGGGAGATGCCGTTGGGATATCGAATGCAATCGAGATCTATGGTCACGACGTCCGGGATTGGAGCGGAGCAGACTACAACTTGTTAAACGCTCGTGCTGACTATATTCACCTGAATCGGTCTCTGTTTGTCGTCCGTGTTTCTACTTCTAGCCAAACGCGAGTTGCTGGGTCAGGTCGAGGATCGTTCCGTCCTCGAGGTGGAGGTCCGGGCCATTCGGCTGGAGGTCCTCCTGCGAATTTTTCGGGGCAAGCGCCCCCACCGGGAATGTCGAGCAGTAATTGGCACTATATGATGAACCCGGACAAGGAACCCCCACCAGGGTATATCTGCTTCAGATGCGGTCAAAAAGGTGAGTCTTGATGATGGCAGCTGAACCAGAGCTCTGCTTACAGTCCCCCTTGCTACTAGGCCACTGGATTCAAGCTTGTCCGACGAATGAGAACCCGGATTTCGAGGGGAAACCGAGATTCAAGCGGACGACAGGGATCCCAAAATCATTCTTGAAGACAGTGGAGAAGCCGGCAGACGGAGTTGATGCAGATGAGCTTGGTGGAAATGGAGCTTCTGTTATGATAACGGGAGATGGATCGTTCGTAACCGTCCAGCCGGATCGACAAACGTGGCGAAAGACAACCAAACCGAAACCTCTCACTGCTGGAGAATTGTTGAACTTGACGTCTGACGGTTCAGGTGGTGGTTTGGCTTTGCCTCCCCACCTCGTCTGTCCGGTCTGTACTCGACTTCTGCATACGCCTTCCCGAACGCCTTGTTGCAAATCGCTTTACTGCGAAGAGTGTATACATAACCATTTACTGGACAACGACTTTGTCTGCCCGTCGTGTGAGAGCAAGATCTCAAGTCTGAATCGCGTCAAGCCGGATGAAGAGGTCAAGAAGCAGGTCGACGAGTTTGTAAACGTCGAGGTGGAAAGGAGGAAGCAGGAGCGAAAGGATGCGGCAGGCGAGAATGATGGAAGTGATGATGAGGAAAAATCGGCCGTGAAGTCGGAGAAAGAGGAGGCGGGGACCGAGGAGACGAAGGTACGCGAGACCTAGCCAATGACGTATCGCATCCCACTAATAACACGTCTTCTGCCTATCCAGGTAAAGCCAGAAGAGGCCGAGGTGAAACTTGAGGTCACGAGCGATTCGAATGCCGACTCGACAGCCATCACAAAGGAAGCGACCGAGCCCGAGAACGCTACTACCGAAATCTCCACACAAATGATCAACGATCAGTCGAATCAGCAACAACAACAACAGTTCGGTGGGGGTGGAATGGACCCGAACATGATGATGAACATGATGAACATGATGGGAATGATGGGTGGAATGGGCGGAATGATGGGAGGGATGAACCCGATGATGGCGATGCAAGCTCAGGCAGCTCAGGTAAGTTCCACTATTGCATTCATTTCCTTCTACCGCAACCGCCCATCTGACTTTGTTGCTTGACATTGCCATAGATTATGATGAATTTGCAGACACCAGGCCTGCTTCATCCAGTTCGATTACAGTTGCAAATGCAGCTTAACATGCTTCAAGCTCAAATGAGCCAGATGGGCATGATGGGCATGCCGATGGGTGGCGGGAGCGGCAATGGAATGATGATGGGTTCGCCGATGATGGGGCAAGGGATGGGACAACCACAATTTCAGCAGCAGCAGCAGCAACAATTCCCAGGCCAGGCCCCACCACGACAGATGGCGATGCCGCAACAGCAGAAACGTAAGATGGAAGACGGTCAGCCACAAGATGGACCGGTCAACAAGCAAGCGAGACAGAGAGGTGGATAGCGTAAAGGTTGTACATCGCATAAACATCAAGATTCATAGCATTTCTCAGCACGCCCAACCTTCTCGTTACAGCTTTAGGCCGATTGAGCGCTTCCTTCACGTGACTTTGACTTTTTACTTCCGAAAGATATGCGTCCGTTCGGCAATTCCGATCGCCCGAGCGGAGATTGCGAGTCAGTCTGAAGGTGTTTTGGGGAATTCGCAATGTGCAAGATGAAATCATCAGCATCAACGACATGGTCGTAGGATCGCACACGACCATTGAATCTAGATTCAGACCATTGCCCTATTCTCGAGTTCCTATCTTGACGGGCTATCTCGCTGGAAGAGAGCTCTAGGGACGACGTGAGGATGCCGTTGCTATATCCGAAATTACGAGTAACGCAAGTATTTGGAGGTAAGCTGAGACATTGAAGCTTATATATGGCTATTCGCCTAAGTTGAGAGCTTGGTGTGACTCTAAAAATTTGCAGCAAACACCGATGTGAGTCGATTGTGGATCTTCCATCGGGTTCCTAAGCTCACACTATCGAAATCTTCGTACATTCAAGGTCGGCAAAACGCTCCTCACTACCTCGCTGCTTCGCTCAACGGCTAAGCTCTACAAGCGGCAAGCTGAGGAAAGTGGATCATCTGCTGGAGTAGAGAAAAAGGTTTGGTATTTGAAACCGGTCAGTACGGGGCCGGAAGAGGAGAGTGACGTCTCGTACGTCGCGACAGGCTTTCAAATGATACCAATCAAATCTTTACTGACTCGGCGATCGTAGCTACGTGGAAAGGAATGCCAGGCAATATCTCGATCAAATCAAGACCAAGAATTTGTACCAGTACCGAGAACCTGTCAGCCCCCATCTGGCTCGACAGCTGGCTCCGGACTTAGTGAGCAAGATGAGCGGATCGGGTTTTCCAATCGAGCTGAACATCTTGCC
>Ga0308160_10003481_pt1 | contig 17690 bp, 28 predicted proteins | sample PhyFR1_FD_201036 | JGI IMG/M metagenome (GOLD analysis project Ga0308160, IMG submission 201036) | Phyllosphere microbial communities from UC Gill Tract Community Farm, Albany, California, United States - DLSLF.R1 | ecosystem: Host-associated > Plants > Phyllosphere > Unclassified | place: USA...
ACCCATTCTTGGTGTGGGTATGAGGATGGAGGAGGTCGGTAGTATGAAGAGGATGAGGTGGGGTTTTCTTGCGTGATGGACCTGCTTGACCTTGGTCTTGCATGTTGTTGAGCACTTCATCTCCGTCGTCATCGTCATCGAAGGATGCCCATGGATCGAGCGGTGGAGAGGGCGGTAATTGGATCATCTGCCCCTGCTACAGAGCGACTGACTGGGTATAGAGATGACAGAAGGTAGAGTGGGGATCGGTCAAGGCCGAAGTAATTACGCGCCGGAAAGTAAAGTACAAAGTTGATTCAAGCATGTCTCTGTTGTACATCACCTAGCAACTACTACTACAATACCATTAAGGTCTTTAGAGATGGTACGTGACAAGTATAGATACCATGGACTGATAGCAGCCACCCAAACGATCAGACTTGATTCATGTGGCATTCCATTTCCATAAATCAGCAGTATTCCTCTCAGTCCCCAGTTCAACGTACGTCCCCCCTTTCTCTTCCACCACATTTCCAAACCTAACATATCAGGACACTATCAGCACTCAAATCAAAACTCCTCCCAGCTTTGAAACCTCTCGAATCAATCATACCCCCTCCCTTCCCTACGTCGGAGTCAGACTACCAATTATACGACGATAAAGAAGCTATTGAAGGTGCTGATCCTACTCAAGGGGAATTGAAGAGTCTAGAAGATGGGGATTTGAGGAATAAGACTTTACTTTCGTTAAAGTGGCCTATGTGGAAGAAGGTTTATGTTTCGTAAGTCACCCTTGGTGGGACGGCGCTGAATGTAGATTCAAAAATGCTGATGGATCATTCGGCAAACCGGAATATACGATACCAGATGCCGATGATGGGGATGTAGAGGGTGGGGATGAAGTCGCCGCATAATGAACTGTAGTGTGTAGTGTATATAGATTACAAAAATGATTAATGGGTCATGATAATTTCGTTATTCTGTTCTGGTTCACTCTTCAATGATCCCAGACATCCCTTCTCCCTCCTCTTCCTCTTCTTCCTCCTCCTCCTCCTCGCCATCATCTCCTTCCATATCCAACACCTCAACCTCTTTCCCATCTTCCATCATCACACATCCCACTCTTCTACCTTTGCGTCCGTTTAGCGCTATACTCGCCCGTCCCTCCTCTATGGTAGATACAGTCTTGAGGTAATGGAATTTTGGTGATGCCTCAGTGAGCGGGTATGCAGGCTGTCATCAGCTCATTTCCCTCTCTCAAGTCCGATCAGCTTACGGTGCCATACCACACCAGTGGTAGTGTCGATAATTCAGTGATCGCCTCGATCGTCTCGAATTCGCGCCCAGCATAAGTCAGGGTACAGAGTACCCTCACCCCACCTTCGAATTCCAGTAGTAGGGCCAATTCGATATCATCAAAGAACGATACCGCGAGAACCCTCAATCCAGGTAAAGCGATCTTCTTACATTGATTCTTATCGGCAAGGATGTACACTTAAATCAGCTTTGTCACTAGGTGGAACTTACATATCTCGTGTCCAGGTAAGATGGCAGCTGTCATTTCCCGCCCATCTACAATTCTCGTATCCACCAGAGCTCCCTCGATCGACTTCCAGCCCGTGATGCTCTCTGAGCCCATATCCCTCGATCTCACAAGGGCCTTGAGGGACGCGATAAGGGTATTTGCCCAAACCCACGGTTCCAGCTCCAATACCCTAGGTTCCTCTGGATCTTCCGTCTCCTCCTTGATATAAGGCTTATGAGAAACGGTATCAGGCGAAGAAGGGATATCGGGAGATGAAGGGATCACCCCACTATCCTCGATCGTACTCATATCCACAGATGAATCTATCGTTTCCTCGTGTGAATGAGGTGCAGGCGGTGTTTCCTGTAAACTCTCCCGCTTAGACCGTCCAGTCAATAACCTAATAGTCTCCGCTAGGACTTCACTCATATTCCTCGAAACAGGTTTTGGATTCGCCTCAAACCCTTCAGGTAGGGTATCGTCAGGTGGTCGTTGTCGGAACTGTTGTGGGAGGTGAACGAGTAGAGGAGATTTGACAAATCCATTTTTGAGGAAATACCAGACTAGTTTGGTATCGCTTAAAGAAGGGAGGAAGGCGTCGGTACTGATATCTTGTGCTGCTGTTCTGCCGATTTCTGTCATTAGCGAAGAAGGGTGAAGTGGACATACCATATTTCAACCACTTGATCCATTCTGAAGCTGCATACATCTCTTCTTGGGCTTGTTGGCGCATTCGCTCGATGAGTTTCGCGAATCCAACAGCGACTGCCAAGCTCTGCTCGACAGCATCTGTGTGTAATCCGAGCTTTGCGTAGCTTGGTCTGTCCGTCAGAACCGTCTCGCAAAGCGATTGAAATGACGTACACCATACTCCAACCCCTCATTTCTTCTAGTAGGAGGATTATACGTTCTATCGAAGGTCCCACACTCTCGGCAAATACTTTTTGGATCGTCTTGTAACTCGTCTCGAGGGATAATTCCCATTTAGCAATAGTCTAGGGATCAGCCGATCGTCAGGTATGCGAGAACCCACCCTTCCAGTAAGCCTATTTCCTAGCCACTCTGCTATCGCAGGCGATGCTCGGCCGGTGATGAGTAATTGGAATAGTTGGGCATGTACTTCTTCTATCGATGCTTTCATCAGTATTGCCAGTGCTTTATGGACTCACATCCTCGTTGTTCCCCACACGATTCTAACTCTTCCCGCCAGATCATCGTCTGTTTCTCTCCTTCCTTGAATGCATCTCCCACAGACTCTAGTCCTCGCAGTACAATATCCAGAAATCCACTTAGGCGATCACATGTCCTCGCGAGCTTCAACAATTGTTCATCGACCACCTGTCCCCGTCCAAGGGGTAATGTTCCTGTCAATAACCTTTTCGAGGATGATCCGTCGGACGATTGAACCGATAGTACATGTGGTGGAGATGGGACTATGGTTGGTAAAAGTGAAGGGAATGAATCGAGTTTGAAATGTGGTGAGATGGTAGATGCCTTCTTGGCCTTGGCAGCGTTGGGGAGCATGAATGGCAGAACACTAGAGTCAGCCCAGACCTCAATCACTAACATCGGGGAAGACTCACTTGGCAGCTTGAGGAGGCTCAACGGGCGTAGGACGAGGTAATGAATCGATAATCATCCCCGCAGATCCCCTTTGTAACTTAGGCCAGTCATCGGTACCTTCGGTCCAGCGTAAATCCCACCATATTTCCGAGGTACTTGGTCCAGATTCTTGGATATCGAGCTTGGTTGATTTGACAAGTTCTCCTGTATGTACTGAGAAATGTTCTAGCGCCATGATGGGAGCTGCTAGTCCTTGCGCCGGTTTGGAAACCAGGATAGTCAAATACAACCCTAACCATCAGCCATAGCTCATGTGGTCGCGAGGGACGACATACCATCATGTGACCATGCAAGACCTCTTACTTGTCCTTCCACATCACTCTCCCAGACTTTACTACCCGACATCCTCCATAGTGCGAGTTTCGCATATTTCCCAGAACCGACTTTGTCCTTCCCCTTGCCCACATTACCGCCATTGCCTAGGAGGACAACCAGGTCCATTGTGGGATTACATGCTTGAGGATGTAGGACATGTGGACCAGGAAGATGAAGGGTAGCTAGCGGCGTGAAAGCCGTGCTTGTACTTGGATCCATAATTACTGATTGATGGGTGGGTCATAACCTTAAAGACGCGTCGAGGCACAAAAGAAGTCATGCAACTCCGCCTCCACGTGGGTTCATCTATCATCCTCCCTCAAACCCCATCAACGCCTACCATCAATTATACTCACTATGCCCTCGTCACCCGCTGTACCCCGAGTCCGTCTAGGACCAAGATTCGCAGCTGTAAACGATGTCGATAGGGATGTAGAAGAAGCATTAGGTCTGGAACCGGAAGCGGCACAATCACAAGCACAACCTGAAGCCGGACATGAAGTGGAAGAACCATTACAAGAACCAGAGGCAGGAGCTGGGACTTCAGTAGCGGAAGAAATGGAAGTAGATGTAAAAGGAGTAGACGAGGAGATTGATGAGTTGTTAAGTGAGACGGAGGAACCGGCGGGGAAAGATAGTAGTGGGTGGAAATGTCGTTGGGATGATTGTTGGAAAGATCAGGATAGTCAGGATGTACTGGTTGAACATCTTCAGACTGGTATGTTTCCCTTTTCCGGGGTTTATGGTGGCTGATGGGTAGAACATATTGGTCAAGGAAGAGAATCATATGTCTGTCAATGGGAACTTTGCCCAAGGAAGGGACAGAAACAAGCAACAAGGCATTCACTCATTACACACTGTCGAGCCCATACGGGTGAAAGACCATATACATGTCAGGAACCTGGTACGTCTCCCCTATCCTAAATGGCAATACTAATATCAGATTGCGGCAAGACATTCACACGATCAGACGCATTAACAAAGCACTTGAGATCACTACACAATATAACCCCCGAGATCCCACCCCGGAAAAAGGGAAAAGACGCATCAGGTCAGACATTACCAATGACTACCCTTCCCCTTGGATCTCCTCAAACGTCCCCTCTGTTGGTCACGAAACCAGCACCAAAACTCGAAAAAGGAGATGCCGAGGTCGACGAAGCAATTGCTGACATCTTACCACTCTCCCCGACATTACCACCACCGACTATCCCCGCACCTACGAAAGCACCCTCGAAAGCGAAACCGAGAAGATCAAGAGCTAAAACCGAAAGAGGAAAAATGGCCGCTGCTCAAGCTCAAGCATCTGGTTCAAATACTAATTCCACTTCGGCACTTAAGGGGCAACAAACACGTATACGTAATTTCGCATTACCACTTCCATCAACTTCATCTTTCTACAACCCAGGAATGGGTGAGCTTAACAACGATGAAGATCTGTCGAGCGTATTACCGAGGTTATTTGGTCGACATACATTCTGGGAAGGGTCGGATGATGATGAACCCGCTCTGGACCTTATTAGGGATATCAGAACAAGGGACCGCAGACCACCGCCAGCTGGAGTGACAGAAGAGGAGTACGATTCGCTGGACGAAATGATTCCACCGATAGGTCCAGTGAGGGTTATTGGAGAGACGGAACATCCCGATGGATCAGAGTTGGTGGTGCCAGTAATGAGCCGGAGTAGATGTCAGGCAAGGTTCATGATGGCTAAAGCAAAAGTCATGTTGTTAGCGGAAGAAAATGAGATGAGGAGGAAAGAATTGGAAGCGACAATGAACGAGGAGATTGAGCTGGATAAGCAGTTGTCAAAGAGGAATCGTCATACCACTAAGTAGGCTAAGTCGTAATTGTCGTCAACGTTGTATGAAACTATGTGATGGTCTGACCCGCATCCTTCATCAGATATTCATGCGTATGTGCAAAAGTCACAAGCGTATCTACAAGCGTCACTTCCAAGATCCCTGCCTTTAGCTCAATACAATCACCCTGTCCCATCCGCCTAGCTAAGTTGAGGCATGTGAACAGTAGCTTTATGTCCAAGAGCATCTCCCTCAGGCCACAAAGAAGTAGTAGTCTACCATCAGCTTATCATAGTTTCTGAAGCGGGAAACACACCTTTCGCTCAGTGTAGAACTCGATACCAGTCTTTCCATAGAATGGGATTTGACCCTTGAAACTTCCCTTGTTTCCTGACCAGTTGAACATTGGTAGAGGGACCTGAATATCAGCTCTTCGTATCAATAAGATATGCAAGGGTGATGGGACATACAGGTACAGCGACGTTAATACCAATTTGTCCTGGTTCAGCTTGTAATTCGAATTTCCTAGCTGCGGCTCCGTTGTTTGTCTTTGGTCAGTATCGGTGGTAAGGGAATATGCGGCAACGCACAAAGAGAGCAGCTCCATTTCCACTATTTTGTCAGCTGGACCCTGGCACGCCGTGGGATGACTTACTACTTATTAGCATTGATGATTTCAATAGCTTCATCCATAGTCTCCGCAGCAACAATACTCAAGACAGGTCCAAAGATCTCATTCCTATCATCAGCCTCCAACAACAAACGGGGTGAACATACTTGTAAGCATCCATATCGGTCGTAACCTCCACAATAGTAGGTCCGACAAAATTTCCATCGGGGTATTCGGCAACTGTACATCCTCGTCCATCTAGCAAGATCTTTCCACCCTGCGTCTCGACGGATGCGATGGCAGCTTCGATCCTCTCTTTGGCTTGGGGGGAGATGACTGGTCCGCTACCTACGTCAGATTCTCTGCAGTCATGTTAGTGGGGTACTTACATATCGGTTCCTTCCTCGAAACCACCAGAGATCTTGAGGTTCTTGGCTCGCTCGACTAGTTCTGGGATCCACTGCCTTGCTGGGCCAACGAAGATTGCTGTAAATGCTTAGCATTTCCCAATGACGAGTGGGAGGAGACGTACCGACAGAAAGAGCCATGCATCGCTGACCAGCAGCTCCGAATGCAGCTCCCGCCACAGCGTTCAGCGTCAAATTCTTGTTTGCTATTCATCAGTCCCCTAAAAAAAAACAGTCCATGACCTACCATCAGGCATGATGACGGCGTGATTCTTGGCTCCCAAGTTTGCCTGGACCCGCTTTCCAAGTGGCGTTGCTCTGATATCAGCAAGACTTCGGCAGGGAAGACTTACCGCTCGTAGATATGAGTACCGGCATTGTCGCCACCGACAAAGGAAATTGCCTTGATTGCTGGATGATCACAGATCCTGTTGACGGTGTCTGCTGATCCGTGGACACTGGTCGTTAGCTAAATTGCGAGACTAGTAGCTGACATACACATTGACGACTCCTGGGGGCATGCCTGCCCGCTCGCAGAGCTCTGCGATGATCATTGTTGCTCCTGGGTCCCGCTCGGATGGTTTGACCACAAGGGTGTTTCCTGTCTATTAGCTGTATTCCTGGAAGGGGTAGCTACTTACCAGTGACTGTAGCCAAAGCAGCTGACCATAGGACGATCCTATCTATCAGCTGATATCTCGACTCGATGGAGGTGGCTTACATGGCAGGAAAATTGAAGGGCGTGATAGCAGCACAGACCCCTAGAGGGAGTCGCCGGGAGTAAGTGTCCATATCCTTCGTAACCTCCAGCTTATCTCCCAACATATTGGAGGTGATAGCAGTAGCAGCCTCGACGACCTGCAGACCCCGGTGGACATCACCTTGAGCATCTGCGAAGGTCTTTCCTTGTTCCAAAACGATCGATTTGGCGATGTCGGGCATATGTTCCCGGATCAAGTGTTGTAACCTGACATCAGCTCCCAGCGCAATCGAAGCATTTCAGGCTTACTGGAACATGACCTGCTGCCGCCTGAGGATGGAGGTCTGAGACCAAGTCTTGTAGGCTTGAGAAGCAGCATCGACAGCTGCGTTGAACTCCTTCTCGGTAGTCTCTGGTACCGTGTTGACCAAAGTCTGAGTTGACTGACGTATCAGCAACTGCTCCAACCGCATCGCAAGAGACATACCGGGTCCCTGACTTCCAACCATTTCTTAGCAGAAGAATCAACAAATTCTCCGCCAATGTAATTCTTAGTCTTGCCCCCATTGGCAGTAGTACCCTTCCACTTTGAACTAACCTCTTCAGCAGCTTTCATCGCCAATGGCGCGAATTTTGCCGAGGACGAAGAAGAGGTAGCAGCTGCTGTAGAAGCATATCGGAGGTTACGGGGAAGGTATCGTGGGAGTCGTAGCATGTTGTTCTGGGTATACTATCTGAGTGGGGGTGGTAGATGGTGGGTGTAGATGGTCGGACTATGAAGTTCGGGTTTAAAGGAAGAGTTCCGGCCGGTAGAGACGCGCATCCGACTTTACCGGGGAAGTTGAGGACCCCACACACAGGAATAGGCTTGGGATTGAAAGTGGAGGCGTACGCCTAATTCCTACCCCGACGTCACTCTGTCTTAACTCGTGCAAGAGTACAGCTATGATTCGGCTTCTTATTGACCATACTACCTTATAAGCCATGAGTAAAGCAGAAGAGGTGGATAGTGAAGCAGAGTCTAGTTCTAGGGCTTCCTCTGCTGGACCATCACGACCGGTATCCCGTATATCACAACATTCGTCAAGCTCGAAAGGATCTCGAAAAGGCAAAGAGCGAGCCAGCGGGGTTGAAGAACCCGAGGCCTTTCCTGACGCTTCGAAACCCGCCAAGTCCGTGAGAACGATCACTACGAATGGAGGTGAGAGTAGTGAGGGAGACGAAGACGATGACGAAGATGATGAAGAGGAGGAGCCGTATGTCCAGCTCTCGTTATCCCAACTCAGCTAATGTATAGCGCCTTAAAGTATAGTCGTCTGAAAGGGAAGCTTCCTGAGATACTGGCGAAAGACACAGCTTCGACTATAGAAGTGTCTTCGAGAGTAATTGTGAGTTGTTCGTCCGGTAATATTCTAGGCTCGGCTGAAGTTTAGGCGCTAGGCACACATAATGGAATGGTCCATATCCTAACTTACGAAGGATCAAAAGTCAATTCATCAAGGCCACATGGGGCAAGTATCACCTGTCTACGTCTTGATGAAGAGAACGATTTCGTAGCCACATCAAGTGTTGAAGGTCAGCTTCCCATCACCAACCTGGTTCCACTCGAGCTGACTCTCAGGTCGGGTAGTTATCCGTTCTTTAACAAGCACGGAAAAGTACGCATTCGACTATAAGAGACCCATGCACGCTGTAGCGCTCGAACCTGGATTTAACAAGAATGCGAGCCGGAGATTTGTCTGTGGAGGAATGGCTGGGAATTTGATCATGCAAGAAAAAGGATGGCTAGGGTATAAGGAGCAGGTCATTCATTCTGGAGAAGGACCAATTTGGGCTATAGAATGGCGAGGAGATTTGATTGCTTGGGCAAACGATCTGGTAAGCTATCACTGAATTGTATCAGGCGTGAGCTAATGGGATAGGGCGTCAAGATATATGATACCACCACACAACAGAGGATTGGGTATATCGACCGAGGAGCCAATGCACCCCGTGCTGAATTGTTCAAATGCTCTCTGAAATGGAAGGACGATTCGACACTAGTCATTGGCTGGGCGGATCATATCAAGGTGGTCCGAGTCCGAGCACGAAACCGTCAACAAAGTTCCTCTGGCCTCCCATCCCTTACGATCGAAATGACGGCAATCTACCAAGTAGATTGTATGATCTCTGGTATCGCTCAATATCAGAACTCTTTCCTTGTCTTGGCATACATCTCGCCAGACACCTATGACAACGAAGCAACAGAAGACCGAGCAGAGCAACGCCGCAAAGCTGCCAACCGCCCCGAATTACGATTAATCGATAAAGGCGAAGAAGTCTCTGCCGACGCGCTCAGTCTATCAAACTACCACATGTACGGCTGTAATGATTATTCATTGATCAAATCGCAAAGAAATGGGGAGGAGGTCTTCTTCGTCGTGAGCCCAAGCGACATTATAGTGGTCAGACCTAGGGATGAGGTGGATCATATCGATTGGCTGGTCGATCGGCAGAGGTACGAAGAAGCTCTGACTGCTGCGGAAGCTTTGCAGAAACAGCATGGGTCTGCGCTGGATGTCAAGGCTATCGGGTTGAAGTATATTCAGCATCTTATCGATCAGAGTGAGTCTTGCTTTATGCTTGAGAGTGGAGCTGATATGTAAGATGACTATGAACAAGCTGCTTCGTTGATACCGAAAGTCATGGGTCAAGATATCGATGGATGGGAGAAATGGATCTACACGTTTGTCCAGCAACATCAATTACCCGTATGTCCACCACTCAGTACGCGGAGCAAAGCTTATATACTAGGCTATCATCCCATACATTCCCACGAGTAATCCTCAATTAGGTAGACAAGTCTACGAAATGGTTTTCGAGCATCAACTCCTCAATGACCGCCCCGCGCTTCTCAAGACTATCACAACCTGGCCCAAGGAGATATACGATCTGGATTCGTTGATGAGTTCCATCCAAAGCGAATCTCGAGCTTCGAAGGACGATCCGCTCCTACTAGAATGTATGGGAGAACTATACCTCGTCAATCGCCAACCTGGGAAAGCGCTACCCTACTTTCTCCGGCTCAGACGTCCTCATGTATTTGACCTTATCCGTGAACACAATCTGTTTACCGCGGTCCAAGATCAGGCTTTGCTCTTGGTCGAATTCGATCAGGAACGGAAAGGCAAAATGGATGAGGAGGAGGATATTGAGAGTGCAAAAGGTAGACATGGAGCTGCTATTCAGCTTCTTGTGGACCATACCCATTCAATACCTGTACGTTTACATCATCACAATTGACCATTTCTGACGTGATAGATCGACAGAGTAGTCAAGCAACTCGAAGTGAAACCACATTACCTATACATGTACCTCGACTCGCTATTCGACAAAGATCCCCAATTCTGTCTACCATACAGCGACCGCATCGTCGAATTGTATGCAGAATACGACAATGATCGATTAATGCCATTCCTGCGAGCTAGCAATTTCTACGATCTCGAAAAAGCATTAAAGATCTGTCGAGAAAGGGATTATGTGACGGAGATGGTATTCCTCCTGGGTCGAATGGGAAACAACAAGCAAGCTCTGATGCTCATTATTGAACGTCTTGGTGATGTCCAAAGGGTAAGTTCGCTCTTGATGATCTAAGGCGTGGCGCTTATGACAGGCAATCGATTTCGCAAAAGAACAAGCAGACGAAGATCTCTGGGAGGATTTGTTGACGTATTCCGAGACTCGACCCGATTTCATCCGAGCATTACTAGAACATGTCGGTGCGGAGATCAATCCCATCAGACTAATATCGAGGATTCGAAACGGCCTTGAAATACCTGGACTGAAAGCTGCTTTGATCAAAGTCTTGCAAGCTTCGAATCTGCAGATTTCGTTATTGGAGGGATGCCAGGATATCCTCAATAGCGACTGTAGTGCTCTTGCTACTCAGCTTCAGACTAGTCAGAGTGGAAGTACGCCTGTATCAGGTATGTCATTTCTATCATACAGAGTGAGAAGAGGAATTGACGAGCAGCGACAAGCGATTGTGCCGTTTGCCGCCAACCAGCGTTCAGCCCCAATGACGATCCACCTCTTGTCTTGCTTTACCTGTGCCGACATCTTGTTCACGCGACTTGCGCTCTCCCACATGCCGATATCGATCTACCCTCACACCCCGAATCAGCATCAATCTCGCACTTGCTTTCGAACGACAATCGACGTAATACCAAGTCGAGGGAGAGGGAGCTTAGCGCCAAGCTATCATATGCCGCTGCTGTTCGTGTCCGAGTCGGGCGTTGTCCTGTCTGTGAAGTCACAGGTAGGGATGTTTCCAGAGCAGGTCCACCTATTCGAGCGCAGAGCCTTGTCACCGCGCAAGCGTGAAGCATATTGACTATACATAGACCTGTGTGACTAGCAGACAAGTGTACCTAATAGACAATAGCTAGATATGTACATGATGTATATCTACAACGTCCGTGGATTTGGGGAAAATATTTACAAATAAGAGTGAAGTGAGGTGACTAATGAAAGTCCCAGGCCTCGAGGTGTGAAGAAGGTCCTGTCCCAGTCGCTGCCTTGCCCATCATTTGCTGCCTTTTCTTCAAATACGATTTCCAGGCATCATGACTCATGACTGGTCCTGCCGTTTTATGTCGTTCCGTCAATTCCTCCTTCCCTTTTCCCTGCGCATCCTGCTCGAATCCTTTTCGACTAAAGGAGTTGATAGTCATTCCCCATTCCGACTGAGTATGACCTCCAGGCAATTCCCAAATCGCCATTAAACTCTTCCTAGCATCCCCAACCCAATCTTTTTGGTGCTTGATAATCCTAATCAAAGTTTCGGGGTTCATGACGAAAGAAACCATGACCAAGATAAATGCCGCAGTGATGAGGATGAGTGAAGCGGTAGTTCCTCGACCATGAAGTGGGAGCGCGTCGTACGCTCTAGGTTGACCTCGAGGTCTAGTCCTAGATTCTCGGACAGTAGGTAGTTGAGATCGACGAGGAGAAGGTACTGGAGATCGTTCAAGTCGATAAGATTGATCATACAGAGCACAAGCTTGTTGTTGGGATTTAGCAGGTGGTGGTCGAGTTCTCACGGCGGAAGAAGATCCGTGGACGCGTACGTGTTTTACAGGAGTTGATCGGGGTTGGAGAAGGGGTTGATTTCGTGGAGCATTAAGACGGGGTCGACCAGCGAGTAAGGGAGTATCATCGGTGGGTGTAGATGGGGTGATGATGAGTTTAGGGATTTCGAGTGGGTGTGAAGTGTTTGAAGTGGGCTGTGCAAAGGATGCCATCGTGTTGGCCGATTGGGTGTATTTTGGGAGAATAGTGTAGAATTAGAGAGTGTACTGCAGAGGAGATCGACCAGCGATTCTCTTATAGTAGTATTGTATAGTTATGGGAAACGGGGAAGGGTAAGAGATGCAATGTGTAGTGTAGATGGGGATAGTATACGTGACGCTAATCCTAGTATATTTACCAAACACGGTCATTTTATATTGACAGGCTGCCAACTTGGCAAACTTTAATTTACACGTGCCTGGCCCTGATGTCGCATCTCATAAACAGATTTGGATAGACTATAAGAGATCACTTGACAACTAGGTAAATGGGTAGGACAACAGCAGATACGTCATGTAAAGAGACCAGGGGAAGGGTACTTGTGAGTAGTACAACGAACCAGATGAAACACTCGTCAGAGGCGATACAAAGACTGTACGACATACACCCTATCAACACCTTCACGACAAACTCTAACCCTACTCCCCGTGCTCCTCACCCTCATCCCCGTGGACCAATGTAACCTCGGGTGCATCCGGAGCATCCCTGATACAGCACATAGCGTATTGATGCGCTATTAAAGTCGCTTCCTCCTTTTGATCCCCACGGAATAAACGAAGGTATTTACACACCCACCCCTTCATCGGACCATTGGGGACATTTCGAAACTCCATATCCAAACAAGGTTTCAGCGCCTCGTTGAATCGATCTATCGCTTTCTGTCGAATATCCACCAATCTATTCCACTCGGTACCGGCCACCTTGAACACTTCATCCGGGATATACTCTAATCTTGCAGGCGGAATTTGTGGATTTGAATCGTGGGGGTCGATCTGAAGAAACCATTGTCGGACATGCCTGAGGGAAAAGCGAGTAGGGATGGCATGTATCTCGACATACTCGTTGAATTTGAGTTTAACCCTCTCTCCACTGATTCGAGATCGGATAATGTATCCTTCCTCATTTTTGACATTCTTGGACTGTAGAGATTCGTAAGTATCGGTCGAGTCGTGGATACGAGGGGTGGAAAGTCCGAGTCGTTTCCCTTCCTCGACTACATCTCCTAGGGCGAGATCTAGGGAGGATCGAGTATGGACCATAGCGATAAGCACAAGGTCTGTGCGGTCACCATAATTCACCACGATCCTATTATCGGGATAAATCATCTCAAACATGTATGTAAACTCCTCTTTACATTTCTCCAATATACCCTTCTCCTTTGCCATCTCCATCCCCTTTTGAGCGTGCGTGCTGATGAAACTTCCTCTAGATGCGAATATCCATTCACCCTGGTACTTGAATAAAATCCCCAACGATCCATCCAATTTCTCAAGCACGTCACAGTTCTCCATCTTCATGGCTGATGCGTCGTGCTTTTTGTCGGCATAATTGAAGAACTTTCGCATTGGCCGACCGACGACTTCACCGGTATTTGTATCGAGGACTAATCCGCGACACTTCATGAGCGTGTCATCCCATTCGTCTCGCCATTGGACAGCTGCAGAGTAATTGTATATGGCGAGGGGTAGGCGGGGATGGACTCCTTTACGGACTTGCTGAGTTTCGACGAGGGATTCGATTTGATTCAAGAGCTCTTTCGACGCGTCTTGCTTGGGAGAGGTCGACATGGCGGATTGTCGCGATTACTCGTACGCTGTATCGAGTGGATGATGGTGAGTGAGGAGGATGTGTTGCTGATGATTGGTCAAGTCGCTGATGAGCGATTGAGGATGTGATGAGAGTGTATGTGGTACGAAGTCGAAGGAGTAAGATAAGTATGAAAGATGAAGTCGCGTTGATGAAGAGGGCTCTTATACCCATACATCTGGCGTTTTCGAGTCAGCCCACTAATCGTCACTGACAACGTACTTACAAACAATTAATCGAATTCTTCGAGTCGACGCAAAGTGTAAGGTGGAATTTGTGAAAAGGGAAGTTGAATGGAAGGTGTCATGTCGGATGGGTGGTGAGTTGGGAAGTCCGACGGCAACGACAGCTGTACGGAGGGCAGGTCAATGTAGTGGAGAGAGGTAGTGCATGGAGACTCCAGGCCGAAGAGTCCAAGTGAGGCTCGACGAAAAAGTGTGCAAGTTGGATGATAGTTGAATGAAGAGTAAAAACAAGGCGCGTCGGTTCACCAACCCCGAATTCGACGGTATTGCTGCTACACCCCGGTCTCGACTGCTACACTACTCCAAGCTCGCCTTACCACTCGTCCTCACTACTCGCGCGTTCGACACTGCTGGCCATCTGTCCTCGTCCCTGAACTTCGACGTACACCTCACATCCAACTTCGCCCGTCGGCCCAACTTGTCTCGGATCACCAAACCTCACGACAACAAGTCCAACCCGATATCCGAACCTACCAGATCCAAATCTATCCCTACAATTCTGCACCACGTCTCTGCTACTGCACTCCTACTCCTTTTTCGACCGCTCTTGCTCCCGAACCGCGCCGCCACCTACCCATGCCACTGCCACTGCCACATCCCCAAGATATCATGCTGTCTCTCAGCCTCGTGAATCAAACCCGCGACCTCGGCCGCAGGATTAGGTTCATCACTACCCCCAAACCCTTACCGAATTCGATCCCGGTCCATCGATACACCCATCCAACCAACCACCAAACATCATGCGGGACACATTCACCCCTTATCCCATCTTTACCAAAACTATAATCACAGAGGCCCGATTCATCCGCGCCTCGGTCTCGTAATACACCTCGGCTCTTACCCCTTCGCTGGATTATGGAATATTCGGACGAGATTTTGGGGATCTACTACTCCACCTTTAATCCATTTTGTGGATGTCACATACGACGGGTTCTTTCGCTCGTCGTGATGTTTGCGAGATGATTCAGGCGGGGAGAGTGGATAATAGGACACTATAAAACTCATGCATCACGTCCTCCCTTCTACACATCAATATATCTTTGTCTGCCTAGTCTCACAGCCTTACAAACGATATCTATACGCCCAAATCCCTACAAATCTCACTCACCTCAACACTACACCACCCCCTCCCCAATCATTTTCAAACATGTTTGGACTTACTGCTTCATCCATTCTCAAATTCGTCTTCAGACAGGGGAAAGAGATTGAAGATAAGGATCCCAGGAAGCCTGCTCCCCTTTACGAACAGTTCGCGATGGACACAGGACTGTCACAAATGATCAAGATTCGCGATGTCGAGCGCGACCCCTTCGTAACTTTCACGGCGCGTGAGTGATCTTTTGGCTTCAGACAGACTCCGTTCAGTAATGAGCTAACGCGAGACAGTATATCATTATTTGATAGTCTTGAGGGCATTCCACGAACTACAACTACAACCTGGTCCGGAATTACACCGTTTGGCTTCAAAGGCTGCGGATATGTACGAATCTTGGTGCCAGGTCGTAGTGAGTAATCACAAGAAAACTGTCGCTCAAGTTGTCGTATTCGGTTCCTCCGTTTCTGATAAGGTCAATGGGTCCCACGGATCGATGGAAAATGATGATCAAGGCTACTTTGTTCCCACTCCTGTCGATTCGCCTCTGCCCAGCCTGATTACCGATTCCCCCGTCATGTCCTTCGCCTCACTTGAAACTCCTACTTTCGACATCCCCGGCGAGACTTTGGTATCCCGATCTTATTCCGGGGCCACCCTGGTTGATGATAAGATGTCTCTTCCACCTCTCCTCGTCCTCTGGGCCTGGCACGCTCATTTGATGCGACCGGACGTCTATGCCAGGGACTGTGAGGGACCGTACAAGGCTTTGGCGGGTATGCCATTTCCTCTGGAGCTCGTTGTGAGTACTTGAATACGCTGCTGGAGGATGTAGCTGACCTCAGGCCGAAGCTATCTCCGAAGGTGCTTTGCCTCTTGATATTCCAGACGTCGGACTCAAGAACGTTGTTTCCTTCTACATGAAATCGTCCTCTGCCTCTGACATTGCTGCTCTTGTCGGGAAGCAATTTGTCTTCATTGATTATGTCAATCAGAGCGGGTTCTTGGAGGCTGGCATACTTGCTCGAAATCCGTCGGCTGGGTTTGCTGCTATCACCCGGTATCGTAAGCCATCCTCTCGTGGCTCTCACACTTTGCTGACAGGACAGATGCATGGCTAGAGGTGCTTCACACCACTAACGACAACCGGCGACTTAGTAACTCATTGGATATTGAGCTGGCTTGGAAGCTCCATAGGCTTGACAACAGCAAATATCGATGCGAGACAGATAGTGTCCTAGGTCCGGATTGGTTTGCTCAGAGCCGACTTACTGAGCGATGGTCAACGACCCTACACCCCAAAGACGAGTATAAGAAGCGAACGGCCAAACACTGGGCTAGGAGGTTCCCGGGGCAGAAATTCGATCAGCCTCAAAAGAGGTCTTGGGGCTTTAGCAAATAACTTTCTTCCAATTCCTCATCAGTTTTGGTCGTATTGCTTGCTGGATAAGTAGTAGAAGTTCGAATGATAGATGCATAATATTACCTACTTCATTCCAACCATACTCTTGATGAGCTGTATATTAGCTAGAGTCATGGTGAAAGTGCACTGACTTACGACATGTGCACCAGGCAAATAGCTCAAAGAGTACTGCTAGGTCAGCATCGCACTCGTTCGACACGCGAGCCATAGGGCTTCTCGAGTCAAGACGTACCCAAAGATAAGCTAGATACTGGATCTGAGTTGTCAGAAGTGACTCCTTCAATGAAGAGAGCGGACGTACAATGACAAAGATAATGCACAAGATCGCGGGTAACACAAATGCGGCGACAAAGGTCATTATCAGCGCAACTACCAAAATCACTGTCGCCGCGATTCGCTTCAATTTGAAGGCAGATTCCATCTGATGTTTGAAGCCACTGATATATCAGCTTCTGACTGTGGTACGGTAGTCCTCCCACACTCACACAATGAATCCGGTACCAATGAGGGACACGATTGTTCCTACGCCGAATAACGCTGGCGATCAGCCTGTAGCTACTCGCGTTCTTAGGGGCTTACTAGCGAAAGCTCCTGTAAATCCTATAAATAGCATGATAGCTCCCAGAAGACTGACTCCGAAGCCGACCACGAAACCTGCGAAGTCAGCTGCTGTATCACGCGCCAGCATGGATTGGCTTACATGCTGCGAACCCAGTAAGACGTTGATATCGGGTCAATTTGAGTGATGAGAACGCCGACTCTTGCTGAGGTGGTCAGTCATATTCTTATCGGCTCTTGAAATCCGGCACGGGCTCTCAGCTTCAGTGAGGACGCGACTTACACCTCCAAAGACGGCATCATCCGTGTGACCTTCGAGATCTGTTTAATCAGGCTTACTCCCACCTTTGTCGTTGCATTAATTTGACTGACCATACCACTTTCTTCCTTCTGTCGTTGGCATTGTGGTCTATATAGCCTTGGTACTTAGTTGGTAGCTTGTGCAGCACAAGTCTGTGAATAAAGGGATGTGAATTGATTGATTGATTAGCCTT
>Ga0308160_10003484_pt1 | contig 17671 bp, 20 predicted proteins | sample PhyFR1_FD_201036 | JGI IMG/M metagenome (GOLD analysis project Ga0308160, IMG submission 201036) | Phyllosphere microbial communities from UC Gill Tract Community Farm, Albany, California, United States - DLSLF.R1 | ecosystem: Host-associated > Plants > Phyllosphere > Unclassified | place: USA...
GAAGAAGCTCGCGCCTGGGGCTGGTTTGTCGTCTTCGGTCAGGATGTATTCGGTTCCCATGCTGGATCTCCTGGTGCAGTGTTCTCGTTGGAGTTCACTGTAGCCGTGGATCCTTTGCGTTGGCTGGGTTGAGGCTGCGCCCGCGCGAGCGTGATGGCGGCCGGGGGAGCGCCAGCGGCGGAGGCCGCCCCGCTCCTGAATGGCCGGGCAGGACCATTGTTGATCCTGCCCGGCCGTCACGGTTAGTTGATGGGGCGCGTGTAGGCGGTGTCCCGGTTCTTGGTCACCTCCGCGATTTGTTCGGTGACGATCAGTTCGCGCAGCAACACGGCCATGCCGTAGTCAGGCGCATCCTCGACAGCCAGTTTCAAGTAGCTCGCGGCGTTCTTTCCGTAGCCTTTGAGCCATTGCAGCCAACCCATCAGGGTCAGCATCGGTGCGCGCTGGCCTTCGGGGACAACCTTCATCAGTTCGAAAGCAACGACTTCGGCATGGTCCACGCGCTTCCAGTCGGGGCGGCCATCGAACTTGCCCCGCAGCAGGTCAAGGATGCTGCTGTAGTTCGCAGTGATGGTTTCGGCCATGAGCACGTCACGGAGGTGCGGCACTTGGAACCAAGCCGCCAGTTTCCGTGCCGTCTCGTGGTCCGGCATGCCGTGGGCCTCCAGTACGGTTACCCATTCGCGATGTGCCTGGTCGGCGGATTCCTCCGTGAGGGTGGGCACCTTTACCGGCTCAACCCATTTGCCCAGGAGGGCCGGGTTGTAGACGTCCACGGTTGCGGCGCTTCCCAGGAACGTCATGGTGGCGTTGGCGTTGCTGTCGGTGATCTGGTCCAGCGGGTTCCGCTCCGTGCTGCCGTAGGCAGCCCAGTGGGTGCTGGTGACGAGGTAGACCTTGCGGACGGGCATCCGTGCGGTGGCCAGTTCGTTGCCCAGGGCCGCGACGTGCGCGGCGTAGGGGAACCGGTCATCGTCGCTGGTTTCATCGGTGTAGACGACGAGGTAGCAGGCCGTGGCGTTCTCGTCCTGCGCCGCGAGGCTGGTCACCGTCTGGGCGAAGCCCAGCGGAGCCGCGTCCATGGGTGCATCCACGCGCAGCGTGGCGCCCAGTGCTCCGGCTGTAGCCGTGAGCACCACGAATGATTCGGTGGGGGTGCCTCCGAGCAGGTGCGGGATGTAGGCCAGCAGGTCAGCGGGGCCTGTGAGGGTGAGTTTTTCCATCATGATGTTTGCTCCTTCTTTTGCCGAGAAAGTGAATCAGTTCTGTGGTGGCCGGGATCAGCTCCCGGCCACCGTTGGGCGGCTAGGCCGCTGGCTGGATCAGACGCGTATCGAACAATGCTTCTGCCCTGCGGATCAGGTACTCCGGCACGTCGGTGTCGTGGTTCAGCCCTGCCCGGCCCAGGAACACGGCGTTCCCGGTCACCGGCAAGTCGAGGCCGGTTTCGTGGAGCAGCTGAACCGCGCGGACATTCGAGGCTCCGGTGGTTTGCGTTTCCGCGTTCAGGTAGACCTGCCAGTCGCCTCGGGCGATGCATTCCAATCCGCCGCCGACGATGATCTGAAGGCTTGTGTGCCGGGCATCAACGCTGTGGACAGTGACGCTTTCGCTCAGCCGCGCCGGGACGTACAGCGCGATCAGGTGGTTAAGCATGTTGCTCCTTCTTTTGCCGAGAAAGGTGGTGGGTGGGGCGACCTGTGGTGACCGGCCAGCTTCCCCTCTCCCCCCGTTGTTTTTTTTGGTTGCTGGCAAGCTTGCTTGCTTGGCGGCCAGCGGAGCCCTGTCTACCCGCAGGGCAAGGTGCCGGAAATCTTCGAAAGGAAATAAGCGAAGCGCCGTCGAAGAATTTCGGTGCCGTAGGCCCCGACTGCTTTTGGAGGGGCTAGACGGGGTGGAGTGGACGCCTACAATCCGGAGGACAGCAACCAGAAAACGTCGTGGACAAACAGGACCGGGCACGGCGGAGCTCTGCGACGTCGGGACCGGGCCCAACAGCCGGCCACGGAGTGGACGCCCGAAGGGGTGCGAGCCCTGCGAGCATGCCTTCCCTGATCCCCGCGGATCCGCCCAAGCCGATTTCACCCCGGGCTTGCCGCACGCACCAGGTGATCAACGCCGGCCCCTGCGGTAACGGCGGTCCGTCGCCGGCAACCACCCACCCACGCCGGCCACCTGCGGCGGACCGCCCGCCCACAAAAGGCGAACGGCCCACCTGATCCTGCTAGAAGAACGTAGGGCGGTGTTCCGGGGCGAACAGCACGGCTATGGCTTCGTTGTGCCAGTCAAGAGCCGAGTATTGCCGGGCGTTCTCCAATTCGGTGGGGTTCACGTGAGCCTCGGTGTTGACGGCTTCTGCCATGCCGCGGAGGTGCGCGGCGAGGTCTTCGGCTCCATCGGTGCTGTAAGCCACGGGGGATTTCTCCACTATCGCGGCGAGGGTTTCGAGGAAGACGACGGCTTGGGCGGGGCTGTTGACGATGGTGCGGTTTTCGGTCATTGTTCCTGGTCCTTTGCTGGTGGGGTTTGGTGCCGTGCCGGGCGGCGGGGGTCCGCCCGGCACGGAGTCGAGGGGCTGTTAGGCGGCGGCTGTTTGGAACGTGGGCGGGATCCGGTAGCGGCTGGGAAGTTCAGCGGCGGCGACGGGCAGGTCTGCCGGACCTTGCGCCTGTCCGTTCTTCCAGTGGTAGAACGCCTGTTCTGTGATCGCGTCCCAGTACCGGGCCTTGGTCCGGTAGAACGTCGCTTTTACATCGCCTTCGCAGTAGGTAGCCATGCCGAACAGGTTGCCGATTGCATCGGCGGTCCGGATTCCGGCGACCATGACATAGGGCCACTGGCCCAAGTCCCAGCCGTCACATCCCCAGCTGGGGATCACGACCCAGCCGTGTTCGCCGATGACGTCCATCCAGTCGTACCCGTCGTTCATGTGGTAATCCACAAGCACGGGCACGTCATGGATGGTTTCGCCGGTATCGACGGTGGTCACGGTCATTTTGATGACTGCGTACATGTGGTGTTGCTCCTTCTTTTGCCGAGAAAGTTGGTGGGCGGGGCGACCTGTGGTGACCGGCCAGCTTCCCCTCTCCCCCCGTTGTTTTTTGGCTGCTGGCGAAGCTTGCGGAGCTGTGGCCGACGGAGGCCTGTCTACCCTTGGGCAAGGTGTGGGAAATTCCCGGAGGAAATAAGCGACGCAGGAGCGCCGGAGGGAAATTCCCGGACCGCAGGCCCCGGAGCGAAGCGGAGGGGCTAGACGGGGTGGAGCGGACACATAGAATCCGAAGGACAGCAGCCAAAAAACGTCGTAGACACGACAGGACCGGGCACGGCGGAGCTCTGCGACGTCGGGACCGGGCCCAACAGCCGGCCGCGGAGCGAAGCGGAGAGGACGCCCAAAAGGGGTGCGAGCCCCGCGAGCACGTACCGGCGCCCAAACTCTCAGGTGAAGCCGGTACGGTGGAAGATGTCCCGCCTGGTTACCCCCAAATCCCAGGCGGGACACTTGTTTCGGACGAAGAGGTACGCTTCCCCGGAGGACGCCGGGACGGCCCGGTAGGGCGGGCCGCCGTGTGGCAGCCCGCGCCGGATCCGGTCTAGCTCCCGTCTCCCTTCGGGACTTTGGAGTTGGCGCGGTAGGCCATGATCGCCGCTCCCAGTGCTGTGAGCGAGAGAACGAAGTTCACGATGGTCAGTGGGTCCATGAGGGTTTCCTTATCGTTGAGATGGCCATATCCTGTGAAAGGAGCCCGGTGGCCGCAACCAAGCGGTCACGACCACCGGATTGTGTGACTACTACCTCCTTGCGTTCCGCTTACGCTTCCGAGTTGCAGCTCGGGAGCGTTTGCTCTTTAAGCGCGCGTTCCGCGTGGAGAGTAGAGCGATGACTGCTGTCATCAGGCTCACGACCGAAGTCGCGAGCTTGATCGCTTCGTCGATGCTCATGTAGCCACCTCCTTTCTGCCCCGCCGTGCGAGGCCCCCACGTCGCAGCCGGTCGAGGGTGGGCCGTCAACCTCGAAGAGTGACCGGGGAATCCCGCGAAATAAGGGAGCGCAGCGACCGCGTGGGATTGCCCGGTTGCGTGGGTTGACGGGTCGGGTCCCCGGACGGCTACGATCAGTGGCCTTGTACGGAGAACAACCCAGCCACATGTAAGGCAAAAAGTGCTTTTGCAGGCCGAAGCGCAGCGAAGGTCCGTTCTGGTCTTGGTCCTTTAGGCTGGGGCCATGGACGAGGCCATTCCGCGGGCACTGCAACCACCGGTTGCTGTTGCCCTGGCCAAACTCGTCAAGACATTCCCCGGCGCCGCTGCACTGCCTGGCAGGATCTACGCCGAACCCAAATGGGACGGATATCTTCACTGGACTTCGTCAAGTCATTCCGGACCGTGACGCGATGAGTGAGCCTGTCCCTGGGGTATGCCACCGAAGGCCGTGAAGGGCATCCTTGCGACGTCTGCCTCGCTCGGTGTGACGCTTTTTGAACCGAAGTTAGCTGGGTACCGGATCATGATCTCCGAGCAGAAGACGGTGGAGCCTATGGTCACGTCAGGGCAAGGCGCTGACGAGATATTCTGTTCGGCTTCAGCACGACCCGGGGTGACTTTTCCCATGTCAAAGGGCAGCTAATTGTGCGCGACAGGTGTCGTCAGTTATCGCCCAGCTAGTCCATTAGTGAGGGCACTACTCGGCCTTCATCCAACCTCGAAGTCCTGTATGGCCAGGATAATCTCGGATCCCAAGTGTTTTGAGACGGAAGGGTTTCGAGACGTTGAGTTGAAAGTTTCCTCCTGGCTGGGAATAGGAATTCAGGCGCCTGGCTTGGAGTCATGTCCGGGGCGCAGGGCGATCCACAGCGCGCATCGCCGGCAAATATACGCGGGTTCATGGCCGAGCGCGTGAAGTTTGTGGCGCTTCATTTGCCGTCCGCAACAGGAGCACTGGTTCGGGCTGTCAGAGTCCACGGTTTCTCAGCGCTTCCAGTACCCGATCGACGGTCGGAACGCCGGTCATGCCGCTTGGCACGGGGTAGATCCGGCATACGAGTTGAGTCTCTGGGGCAGTCATCGAATGCAGCAGTTTCAATTTCATAGCGCCTCACGTCATGTAACCGGAGGTCCCGGTGGCTTGTCAGAGTCTGGCTTTTGATGGCTTATCTGGGGAGGCTGGCTTAGGGACAGTTGCCGGGCGTGGAAGTCGAAGTCGCGCTGCTGCCCTCGTCTACAACAAACAGCGAATGCGCCGCAAACTAGACAAGACCATAAGCGCAATTTCCCGCAGACTCGAACGCGAGAGTTTCAAGTCCCTGGCAAGAACGATGCCATTCCCGGATCGGTGGGATCCTTTCTTCATGCCGACAATGACACTCACCGACGTCTACGCGTACCCGACACTCCACTGAGCCCCAGTAGTTCACGACATCGAAAGGCTGTGTCCCGGCATTCAGGACCGCGGCAAAAGCTTTGCCGGCTGGTTCGGGGAGCCTGCTGATGACATGGACCAGCGGAAGCAGGGCGCGGACGACCATGTAGCCGAAAACCATGTGGAAGAGCAGTTCCTCGTTGGTCCAACGGGTTCCGTTGCTGCGTCTCCGAAGATCCGCGTCCCCGGCGTTCTTCAGCCAGGCATCGAGGTCGTGGCTGGTACGGCTGTAGCCGGCCAGGATTTCCGTCTTTGTTGGTTCCATGCCGTGCCTTGCGCTCCTTACACCTGGATTTTGCTGATCTTAGATGTAGCGGCAGACCTCGTCAGCGGAGCACGTGTCCGGTTCCGGTTCAGCGGCCTGGGCGTGCAATTGGGAGATGGTTTCCCTGAGGGCAAGGAGCTCGGCGATCTGGGCATCGAGTTCCCGCAGACGCTCGCCTAGCAGGTCCCGGACGTGCGAGCACGGCGGCTGGCCGTGCTCGCGGATCCTCAGGATCTGCCCGATCTGGGCGAGGGTGAGCCCGGCGGCCTGGCCGCGGTGGATGAACCCGACCCGTCCCACAGCATCGTCGGTGTAGTCCCGGTACCCGGAGGCCATGCGCTCCGCGGGCGGGAGCAGACCCGATTCCTCGTAGAACCGCAGGGTCTTGGTCGTGGTCCCGGTTGCTTCCGCAAGCTGTCCGATTCTCATGTGCGCTGATTCTTTCAGTGGCCGCCCGACTTGACCTTCCACTGTACTGGAAGGTTCATGATGGTGCCATAGGAACTTTCAAGCCACGGGGAAGGAAGACGGGATGGGCAACGAGGGGTTCGATCTTGCGATCATTGGGTCCGGTGGAGCGGCGTTTGCGGCCGCGATCCGTGCCACGGGGCTGGGCAAGCGGGTAGTGATGGTGGAGCGCGGGACCGTGGGCGGGACGTGCGTGAACACCGGGTGTGTGCCGTCGAAGGCGCTTCTGGCTGCCGCGGATGCCTGTCACGTGGCGTTGGACTCGGCCCGTTTCCCCGGCATCGTGGCCTCGACGGGCCCCGTGGACATGCCGGCCCTCATCGGGGGCAAGGCCGCGCTTGTTGAAAGCATGCGGACGGAGAAGTACATCGATCTGGCCGCGGACTATGGCTGGGCCATGGTCGAAGGGGACGCCGCGTTCACTGGAAGCCAGGAAGCTCCGCTGCTCCAGGTCACCTCACCGAGCGGTGCCGTGACAACGATCGAGGCCGGACACTACCTCGTGGCCACCGGCTCCGCACCATGGGCACCGCCCGTTCCGGGATTGGCCGAGACCGGCTACCTGACCTCGACGACGGCGATGGAACTGGACCAAGTCCCGGAATCAATGCTCATCCTGGGCGGGGGCTATGTTGCCTTGGAGCAGGCACAGCTCTTCTCCCGGCTCGGCACCCGGGTCACCATGCTGGTCCGCTCCCGGTTGACCTCGCAGGAGGAACCGGAAGTATCCAAGGCGTTGGCCGGAGTCTTCGCGGACGAGGGGATCCGGGTGGTCCGGCGGGCCATTGTGGATTCCGTGACCATGGACGAGTCAACGGGCGAGGCCGTCGCCACCGCATCCGTGGCCGGAGGCCACGAAGTCTTCCGGGCCGCCCGGCTGCTCGTGGCCATGGGCCGCCGGCCCGTCACCGACGGCCTGAACCTTGGGTCCATCGGTGTAAAGACCGGCACGTCCGGCGAGATTGTGGTCGATGCGCGTTTGGCCAGTTCCAACCCGCGGGTCTGGGCCGCCGGGGACGTGACCGGACATAGGGAGTTCGTGTACGTCGCCGCGGCTCACGGCACATTGGCCGTGGAGAACGCCTTCACCGACGCCGTGGCCGAGGTCGACTACCGGCACCTGCCCCGGGTGACGTTCACCAGCCCGGCTGTGGGCGCCGTCGGAATGACTGAGAAGGACGCGGTCGATGCCGGGATCCGCTGTGACTGCAGGATCCTGCCCCTGCAAAATGTCCCGAGGGCGCTGGTCAACCGCGACACTCGCGGCTTCATCAAGGTCGTCACCAACCGTGATACCGGCAGGATCCTGGGCCTCACCGCCGTGGCCAAGGACGCCGGGGAACTCGCTGCCGCCGGCGTCTACGTCCTCGAGGCGGGCATGACCACCGCCCAGGTCGCCGCCATGTGGAGCCCGTACCTGACCATGGCCGAGGGCATCAAACTCGCCTGCAAAGCCTTCACCGCCGACGTCTCCAAGCTCTCCTGCTGCGCCTGAAAGAGCGGCCTCGAACATCAACAAAGCCAATCCCATGAAAACCACCGACCACCCGGGCCTCGGTGACCTGATGTCCCCTTCACGGTCCGTGATCGAACCTGAATTCTTCGTGCCGTTGCTGCGGCTCCTGGCCGAGGCGAGCCCGTCACGACCTCTTGCAAACTATACCCCCTGGGGGTATATTGTGAGTGTTGTCAGTGAGAGGCATGTCGCGGAGGGCCCCGGGCCCTCTTTACAGCCGTTCAACCACAGCACCCATCGCATCTTCTGCAATGAATGGAACTGACATGCAAACACCATCACGCACCGAACTGCCCTTGACCTCTTCCTCGTCGGGCTGCGGTTGCTGCTCCGCTGAAACCCTCACTGCTCCTTTCGCCGGAGAGGGCGTTGAGTACAGCGTTGAAGGACTGACCTGCGGAGGCTGCGTGGCCAGCGTTCAGCGTTCGGTCTCCGCCGTGGACGGCGTAGAGTCCGCCACCGTTGACCTTGTTCCGGGCGGAGTCTCCCGCCTCACCATTACCGGATCCGCCGAACCGTCCGCGGTCAAGGATGCCGTTACCGCGGCTGGCTACAGCCTGACCAAGAGCTAGTCCCAAAACCCGGCCCTGCGCGCCCCTAATGATGGCTGCGCGGCCGTCACTGGAGGAGCACACCATGACAGAGCACTCCCATCACCCCGCAGGGCACCATGCCCCTGTCGGCGAAGCCGAACCGGACTTCACCGAACACCACGCCACCAGCGCGGCACCACAACATCAACACCACGGCCATCAGGGACACGACGGGGCCGACGATCATGCCGTGCACAGCCACGGACAGCATGCCGGGCACAGCACGGCAATGTTCAAGGACAGGTTCTGGCTGACGCTGGCACTCTCGGTCCCGGTCGTGTATTTCAGCCCGATGTTCGGGCACCTGCTGGGGTACATGCCCCTGGAGTTCCCGGGCTCGGCCTGGATCCCACCGGTCCTGGGTACGGTGATCTTCCTCTACGGAGGACAACCGTTCCTCAAGGGCGGGATCAATGAATTGAAGAACCGGCAGCCCGGGATGATGCTGCTGATTTCCATGGCCATCACCGTCGCGTTCCTCGCTTCATGGGCCACCACCTTGCGGATCGGGAACTTCGATCTGGACTTCTGGTGGGAACTGGCACTGCTGGTGGCCATTATGCTGCTCGGCCACTGGATCGAAATGAGAGCACTCGGGTCCGCGCAAGGCGCCTTGGATGCCCTCGCGGCTCTCCTTCCGGACGAAGCCGAACGGATCACCGATGCCGGAGTGGAAACCGTCCCGGTGTCCGAACTGAGGGAAGGGGACGTCGTCCTGGTCCGGTCCGGGGCCCGGATGCCCGCCGACGGCACCATCGTTGACGGACGCGCCGAGTTCGATGAATCAATGATCACCGGTGAATCCAAAACAGTGCTGCGCGCGGCAGGTGACCCGGTCGTGGCCGGGACCGTGGCCACCGACAACACAGTCCGGGTCACCGTGACAGCCGTCGGTGATGACACGGCGCTGGCCGGCATCCAACGGCTCGTAGCAGAAGCCCAGGCCTCTTCTTCCAAGGCCCAGGCCCTCGCGGACAGGGCAGCAGCGTTCCTGTTCTACTTCGCAACCATCGCCGGGGTAATCACGTTCATTGCGTGGATCCTGCTGGGAAGCCTGCCCGAAGCGGTGACACGGACCGTGACTGTGCTGGTGATCGCCTGCCCGCACGCGCTCGGCCTGGCCATTCCACTGGTGATAGCTATTTCCACGGAACAGGCCGCCAAGGCCGGGGTGCTGATCAAGAACCGGATCGCCCTGGAGCGGATGCGCACCATCGACGTCGTCCTGTTCGACAAAACCGGCACCCTGACCAAGGGAGAACCCGAGGTAAGGAACGTGGCAACCATCGACGGCGGTGCCGCCGATGAACTCTTGGCCCTGGCAGCGGCAGTGGAGTCCGACAGCGAACACCCCGTGGCGCGGGCCATCGTCCGGGCAGCACACGACAAGGGCCTGGACCTCCCGCCCGCTGCAGGCTTCTCTTCCATGACCGGCCGGGGTGTACGGGCCACGGTCAACGGGCGCGCCGTCCAGGTCGGTGGCCCGGCGCTCTTGCGCGAACTGGGGCTGAGCGAGCCGGAATCCCTGGCCGCTTCGACCCGGGAGTGGATGGGCCGGGGAGCTGCCGTGCTGCACGTCATCGACGGGGACCGCATATTGGGTGCGGTCAGTCTTGAGGACGCAATCCGCCCCGAGTCCCGGCAGGCCGTGGCAGCGCTGCAAAGCAGGGGCATCAAGGTAGCCATGATCACCGGCGACGCGCAGCAGGTCGCGACGGCAGTGGGCGCGGAACTGAACATTGATGAGGTTTTCGCGGAGGTGCTCCCAGCCGACAAGGACAAGAAAGTCGCCGAGCTGCAGGCTCGCGGCCTGAAAGTCGCCATGGTCGGGGACGGAGTCAACGACTCCCCGGCTCTCGCCCGGGCCGAGGTGGGCATCGCGATTGGCGCCGGCACGGACGTGGCCATGGAGTCGGCCGGGGTCATCCTGGCCGGCAACGACCCTAGGGCAGTGCTGTCCATGGTGGATCTGTCCAGGGCGAGCTACACCAAAATGTGGCAGAACCTTGTCTGGGCCACCGGGTACAACGTGATCGCCGTCCCGCTGGCCGCTGGCGTCCTGGCTTTCGCCGGGGTTGTCCTGTCCCCTGCGGCCGGGGCGGTGCTGATGTCCGTTTCCACGATTGTGGTCGCCCTCAACGCCCAACTACTCCGCCGGGTGAAACTGAACCCCTCGCAGGTTCGTTGACCACTTAGTGCCACCGGCACCAACGCACCCGTCCCGCCAGGACCATGCGTTGGTGCCGGTAGCCTTGAAAGAACCAGTACGCAGGGAGGGAGACCAGCTTGGCCGCACAACGCACCATCGCGGGATCCGCCCTGCTCACGGCGACACTGCTGGCCGCGGTCCTGGCCATCATCACCGGAATCCTGGGCATGCACGTCATGACCGGGACTCACTCAGCGCACTCGAGCGCGACGATTCCCGGAGACCTGTCTGTCTTGGCCGCGTCGGCTCCTGTCACTTCCGCGCACGCCGGACACCAGCCCACATCATCGGTGCCCGGTTCCCTGCAGGAGTTACCTGCCGCCAACGGCGCAGCCTCCCCTGCTCAATGCTCATGCTCAGGGAACTGCTCCAGCGAGCATTCCATGAGCGCGGCCTGTGTCCCCTCTGCGGCAGCCGGTGTCCTTGCTGCGCCGGTACCCGCCGAAACGGTCTACAGGTCGGCGCCGTCCCAGGACTCCACCACCTTGGTCTGGAACCAGTGGCCCTACCGTCCCGGCAGTCCTTCACCGGGTGAGCTTTCCATCAGCAGAACATAGACGCTCGGAGTCGCCCGGCCTGAAGCCGGGGACATTCCTTGCGACCCGGAAGTGAACCTGTCCTTCCGCGCATCTTTGATGGCTTCGCCCCTTTTTATGGACGCCTTGGCGTCCCCGAAAACAACTTTGAAGGACCTGACAGTGATGAACACGAAGAAGTTTTTACCTCTCGCAGCTACTGCCGTCGCCGCGGTGATCGCCCTCGCGGGCTGCGGTTCCTCCGGCAGTTCCGGCTCCTCCGCGACCTCCATGCCTGGTATGGACCACGGCAGCAGCTCGTCCAGCCCGTCAACCCCGGTCTCTACCGGGGCTCATAATTCCGCTGACGTGATGTTTGCCCAGATGATGATTCCGCACCACGCCCAGGCTGTGGAGATGAGCGACATGATCCTTAAGAAGCAGGACATCCCTGCCGAGGTCACCGCCCTGGCTACCCGGATCAAGGACGCGCAGGGACCGGAGATCGAGAAGATGACCGGCTGGTTGCAGAGCTGGGGTGAATCGACGCAGATGCCCACCGGGCACAGCATGGACGGCATGATGGGCGCCGAAGACATGACCAAGCTCGAAGCTGCCCAAGGTGTGGAAGCTGCGAAACTGTTCCTGACCCAGATGATCGCCCACCACGAGGGCGCAGTGACCATGGCCAAAACCGAGACCACGGACGGCAAAGACACCGCAGCTGTCCAACTGAGCAAGGACATCGTCAGCGCCCAGGAAACCGAGATCAAGGAAATGCAGACACTGCTGGCCAGCCTCTAGCCACTCCTTGACGGGGCCGGTCCTGCACCAATCACGCGGGGCCGGCCCTCCCTTCCGCGTTCCCTTTCACTCCTTGGAGCTCTCTCATGCATTCCTTCACTCCTGCGGCGTGGCGACGCCGCGTCCTGCTGTCCGGCGCAGCGCTGATCCTTGCCCTGACAGCCTGCACCCCGACCAGCCCACCCACGACCACGGCGCCCACGATCGAACCAAGCGACAAGGCCCTGCCCAGCAGCCACGTCCACGGCTTGACCGTGAACCCCGACACCAGTCAGGTACTCCTGGCCACCCATGACGGGCTCTTCGACGTGACCAAGCAGCCTGCCACAAAGATCGGTGGCACCAATGACCTGATGGGCTTCACCGCTGGAAAGGACGGGATTTTTTACGCCTCCGGGCACCCCGGTCCCGGATCTGACTTACCCAATCCACTCGGGCTCCTTAAGTCCTCCGACGGAGGACAGAGCTGGGAGAAACTCTCACGGCAAGGCCAGTCCGACTTCCACGCCATGACCGCCACCAAAACCGGGATCGTCGCGTACGACGGTGAACTACGCCAAAGCGCAGACGGTCAAACCTGGAACACCGTGGCCGCCGGGTTCGCACCGGCAGTCCTGGCCGGCCACCCCGACAGCGACACAGTACTGGGCACCACCACCGAGGGAATCCAGCGCTCCACCGACGGCGGAGCCACCTGGTCGCTCGACAAGTCCGGGCCGGTGATCCAATACGCCGCCTTCGCCAACCCCGACGAAGCAGCCGGGGTCGCCCCCGACGGGACCACGTACTACTCGGCAGACGCCGGGGCGAGCTGGACAAAGCAGGGCCGGGTCGATGGTGAGGTGATGGCCATAGCAGCACTCAAGGGCGCAGATGGGAAACCCTGGATCTGGGCCGCCACTTCCGACGGGATCGTTGTGTCCACGAACGGCGGCACAAGTTTCCGCCCCATGGACGCAGTCTGAACCGATGACCACCTGCAACCAGGCCGAGGAATGGCATCTGGCGGGCTGCACGGACCAGGTCTAGGGTGGGCGTGATGGCCGGGTCCACCGGCCTTCATGCCCATCCCGGACAGGAGCTGGCAATGACACACCACATCAGCGCGATGATCAATTCCCACCCAGGAGCCGCGGGCGGCATGGACAAGGAGAAACTTGCCGAATGTATCGCGGCCTGCTTTGAATGCGCCCAAGTGTGCAGTTCCTGCGCCGACGCCTGCCTTGGTGAAGACATGGTCGCCGAACTGACCACCTGTATCCGCACCGACCTGGACTGTGCCGATATCTGTGGTGCCACAGGCACCATCCTCAGCCGCCAAACCGGTACCAACACAAACATTGTCCGGGCGATACTCGAAGCCTGCCGAACCGCCTGCGCTGTTTGCGCCGAAGAATGCGAGCAGCACGCCGGCATGCACGAACACTGCAGAATCTGTGCGGAAGCCTGCCGGCGCTGCAAGGCCACCTGCGCGAACCTGCTTTCGGCTCTCGCCTGAATCACATGACGGGCTGCTGAACCTCAGGCCGTAGCCCTGTCATGGTGAACCCGACGAGCCGCTCAAATTCCTTCCACTCTTCAGCTGATGCCGGGCGGAGCTCGTAGTCGGGTCGGGCCTGTCGGCGGCGCTCAATGTTGGAGCCGACGGGGATCGAGGTCGCGGCCGACGTCGCATGGACCGGGAAATCTTCCGCCACACGTTTTCCATGCTCCGGGTCCGTCCGGCGCTCGATCCAGCCGACGTCGAACTCCCGTTGCATCTCCAAAACCGTTAACGCACCCTTCTCGCGGTGGACGGGTTGTCCAGCCTGCAGAAGCCTCGACGTGCAGCCTGCATTCACTTTGCTGTCGATACCCCTAGGGGGTATATTCAAAGTGTTGTTGTCAGTGAGCGGCGTGTCGCGGAGGGCCCCGGGCCCTCTTTACAGCCGTTCAACCACAGCTCCCTTCGCATCTCCTGCAATGAATGGAACTGACATGCAAACACCATCACGCACCGAACTGCCTCTGGCTTCTTCTTCCTCGTCGCGCTGCGGCTGCTGCTCCAGCGAAACCCTCACTGCTCCTTTCGCCGGAGAGGGCGTTGAGTACGGCGTTGAAGGACTGACCTGCGGAGGCTGCGTGGCCAGCGTTCAGCGTTCGGTCTCCGCCGTGGACGGCGTAGAGTCCGCCACCGTTGACCTTGTTCCGCGCGGAGTTTCCCGCCTCACCATTACCGGATCCGCCGAACCGTCCGCGGTCAAGGATGCCGTCACCTTGGCTGGCTACAGCCTGACCAGCAGCTAATCCCAAAACCACGGCCTGGGTCCTTGGCTTTGCTGCGCGAACATCACGGAGCGCATACCCATGGCAGGCGCACTGCTATGACCACATCTGCTGTAGCTGGGCCTCCAAAGTTCATCCCAGCTTGTCGTTCAGGGCGCCCCGGCGCAGGGACGACGAAAAGCAGGCCGTCACCACGACCCACTGCCCTATCAGGGATTGACCGGGCAGATCCCATTTTCAAGGAACGCACTATATGACAACGCCATCCCAGGTGCCTAGCCACCCGGCCCGCACCGGTGCCGGGCTAGTACCCCTGTTTGTAATCGCCACGGCCCAGCTGATGGTCGTGCTTGATGACTCAATCGTGAACATCGCCCTGCCAAGCATCCAGTCAGAGCTCCACGTGGCTCCTACACTGCTGCCATGGGTGGTCAACGCCTACATCCTTGCTTTCGGTGCCCTACTGCTGCTGGGTGGGAGGATCGGTGATCTGAAGGGCCGCAAACGGACTCTCCAGGTCGGCATTGCGATCTTCATCGTCGGCTCGCTCGTCGGCGGCCTCGGCCTGAACGTGGAGATACTCATCGCTGCCCGCGCGGTGCAGGGCCTCGGCGCAGCATTGGCCGCCCCCAACGCATTGGCGCTAATCGCCACGACCTTCCCCGAGCGGACGATGCGCGATAAGGCGCTCTCACTCTACGGGGCGATGTCCGGAATCGGCATCGTCATCGGCCTACTCCTCGGCGGCATACTCACCGACCTGCTGGACTGGCGATGGGTATTCTTCATCAACGTACCCATCGGCCTGCTCGTGCTCCTGGGCTCCCGTACCCTCGTCGCTGGGCAGCGCCGCACCGGCCGTATGGACTCTCTTGGTGCTGTTCTCATCACCACCGGTATGGTCGCCCTCGTCTACGCGATCACCCGCTTCGGCGAGGACGGCTTCGGTGACCCCATCGCCTACGTCCTCGTCGGCCTGTCCGCGATATTGCTGATCGTATTCGCCCTCACGCAACGCAACAGCCGCAACCCTCTCGTGCCGCTGAGCCTGTTCCGGGACCGTAACCGTACGGGGGCGTACCTGACCATGCTGGGCCTGGCAATTGGACCCATGGGTACCTTCTACATCATCACGCTCTACATGCAGCAGGTTGCCGGCTTCAGCCCCTTAACCACCGGGCTTTCCTGGCTGCCGTTCGCCGTCGGCATCATCCTCGGGGCCGGTATCGCACCGAAACTGCTGCTGAAAGCGGCTCCCCGCTACGTGGCCGCCCTCGGTGCGCTCCTGGGTGCTGGTGGTGCTTTCTGGTTCTCAACCATTACTGTCGAGCCTAACTATTGGACGTTGACGGCTCCGGCAATGCTCCTCGTCGCGGTCGGGTTCGGGCTGGGAGTCATCGCGCTTACCCAGGCCGCCGTCTACGGGGTCGCAGACGACCGGGCCGGCGTCGCCTCTGCTCTGCTGAATTCTGCCCAGCAGATCGGAGTCGCGCTGGGACTGGCCATACTCGCCGGCGTGGCCGCGAGCATCACAGCCGGAACCGGGGACAGAGGGCCTCAGGGACTAGTGGACGGCTACAGCACCGCCTTGCTCGTAGGTGCGGGCGTACTTCTGGCGACGTCAGTACTTGCGCTGCTGACTCTCAATGGCCGCGTGAGCACCGGGGAGAAGACCGCACAAGAGCTTGAACTTTCCAAACCAGGCATGCGGATCGGTGACGATCCGCGCCACCCAAACGCATAGCAGTCATCAACGCGTGAGCGAGACCGCAGCCGCGAGGTCACCCATGCCCGCTGCGAGCTGCCCCTCCCCACCGAACACAAAGATTTGCCTCGTACTTCGTCTCAGATTCGAAGCAGGCACATCAGCCAGCAAAAGGAAAGACAATGCACTCTCACAACGATGAAGTAAAGTACATGGCCGACATCAAGGGCGGCGCACCGGAAATGGTCTCGGCCTTCTTCAACTTCGATAAAGCCGTGTTCAACAAGAACACAGGAAACCTCGACCTCGCCACCCGGGAGCTGATCGCCGTTGGCGTCGCAGTGACCACCCAGTGCCCGTTCTGCATCGAGGACCACGCAAAGCGCGCTGTCCAAGCCGGGGCTTCCAAGGCCGACATCGCCGAAGCAGTCATGGTCGCCGCCGCCCTCCGCGCCGGGGGCGGCGTCACCCACGGCTGGAAAGCTATGAAGAGTATCGAGGAAGACGAGTAACCTCACTCGAGAAGCGGACCCCGTTTGTTGCCGATGTGCAGATGCCCCCGCGCTTCTGCACGCCGGCTGGGCGCTCATCGTGTTGATTCTGGCCACCGTCCTCGCTGTTTACAAACCCCATGGAATGACCCGTTAAGAGCAAAGAAGCGGCGGGGTCAAACATCCAATCCACGCCCTGACGTCGCGGGTGCCTCTGGAGGAGGGACAATCCGGCCCTAGCCGCTGCCGTCAATGCGGTCTGCCTCATCCCGACGCCTGCGAAGGTGCGCCAGGCTTTCTTCGAGGGCGCTGACTTCGCCCAACCAGTGGTGTTCACGCGCTTCGATGAGGCGTTGCTCCGCGTTTTCGGTCATAGTTTCCAGACGCCCGGTTTGTGCAGGATCAACCTGGAGGAAGCGGCATTTTACGCAGGCATGTTCGTGCACGCAGGGGGTGGCGTAGGGGCGGTGGCAGGTGCCCAATGCAACCCTGCGGAGCAGGAAGTGCTGTTCGAATTCCTTCCATTCCTCCGACGAAGCTGGGCGAAGTTCGTAGTCGGGCCGAGTCTGACGGCGGCGCTCGATAAAGGCGTGGTGGGCTTGGATCACGTGCTCCGGGAAGACCGCGGTGTATCCCCTGGTCGTTTCCAGGTTCAGGTGGCCCAGAAGCGTTGAGACGATATGGAGCGGCAGGCCCGTGCCAACGAGCTCGGTAGCGAAGAGCCGTCGGAAGTCGTGTGGAGTAAAAGTGACTGGTGACCCTGCGTCAGTGAGACCGGCATGTGCCGCCGCCATGTTTAGCACGCGGCTGATGTAGGTGTGGGAGAGAACGTTCTGCGTGGGTCCGACGAGCCGGGCGAACAAGTGTGGAAGCGGGTCGCTGAAGCTCTTTTCATTTGGGTCGTAGCGGACTGACAGCGGCACCGTCTGGCCCGTTCCTCTGGCCCTGCGCTGTACGTCCACGAGCACTTTGACTAGCTCTGGTGACATCGGGACGAGACGTTCCTGGTCGGTTTTCGATGGAACGATGTGCAGCAGCGGCACGATCGTGCTGGTGGTCGGTGCGACATAGTGCCGCAGAGCGAGCTGGGTCAGTTCTTGAAGTTCCTCAAGGCGTATGCCCGTTTCTTTCAGGGTCGACGCGACCGCCCACCCCCAGAATCCGTCTGCTTCGACAGCAGTGACGTCAGTCTTTTTACCAACCGGCGTGGGCGGGATGCAGCCTTCATCAGCAGCGACCACCTCAGCCCAGACCCGGGCCCTTATGCTCGATGATTTGAGTATCGGCGGGTCGTGCCGGCGATACGTTATGCCTTCGACGTCGTAGATCTCGCCGTGGCGCGCGGACAATGTCGCGGCCAGTAGGGCCGTGCCTCGTTCACGGAGGGCGGCAGCCGAGCGCATGAATCCCGGCAGCAGCGG
>Ga0308160_10003485_pt1 | contig 17670 bp, 20 predicted proteins | sample PhyFR1_FD_201036 | JGI IMG/M metagenome (GOLD analysis project Ga0308160, IMG submission 201036) | Phyllosphere microbial communities from UC Gill Tract Community Farm, Albany, California, United States - DLSLF.R1 | ecosystem: Host-associated > Plants > Phyllosphere > Unclassified | place: USA...
CTGAAGGGGGGGAAGGGAAGACGTACCATTGTAATTAAGTTGGTTGGTGGTTGAGGGTATTGAAGTGAAGTTGTTGTAGTATTGACGAAGTGGATGAAGAGAAAGGTGTGTTGGATAAGAGTGTTGATATATGTAGTAATGTAATGTATAATCTATTGACGCGTAGTATGTGCTATGTAAACACCTTGTATAGAGTATCACCCTGAATTAAACATCCGCGTCAGTCTAAAGTATCTTCGGTGAATTATATCTGACGTGTAACTCCGTAAACTGATGACGCGGCAGTTTTATAACGCCGTTCATTCAACGTGGATTAGTAGTTGTTGATTCAGGGTAATCATGTTGTATTGATTCTACGCGTCAGCCAAAGATTAGACTACCTTAGTATCTAGATTCAACTTACATATATACCGACTACTACCTCTACTCTCACTTTTCTTCATCACATTCAATCCATCAATCAACCAACACTCCACTTCTACTTTACCCCTCTTAAACCCCAACCCAACTTAACTTATATACAATGTCTGCCGCTGCTGGAGGTAAAGGTGGAAAGTCTGGAGCCGAGACCAAGTCTTCTTCTCGATCATCCAAGGCCGGACTTCAATGTATGTTCCCTCTCTACTTCACTTTATTACTTCAACTAACATTCAGTCCCTGTCGGTCGTATCCACCGATTGTTGAAGAAGGGAAACTACGCTCAGCGAATCGGTTCCGGTGCCCCCGTCTACCTCGCTGCCGTCCTCGAGTGTATGTCCCTCTCCCACTTCATCATGTCTTCAACTAATAAACAGACCTCGCTGCTGAGATCCTCGAACTCGCCGGTAACGCTGCCCGAGACAACAAGAAGTCACGTATCGTACCCCGACACTTGCAGCTCGCCGTCCGAAACGATGAAGAGCTCAACAAGCTTCTCGGTTCCGTCGTCATCTCTCAGGGTGGTGTCTTGCCCAACATTCTCTCTGAGCTCCTCCCCGCCAAGGTATGTCCCTCTTCCTCTCTTATTTTATTATTACCTCAACTTACGTACAGACCGCAAAGAAGGGCGCAAAGGCTTCCCAGGAGGTTTAAATGTTGGATGGCCAGTAGAGTGGTGGTGTTTTAGTAGCATGTGTCTTCTTCGTTTTCGCTTTCGTTACTTTACGTTGTTAGCTCGCGTCTGAATGCAGCTTTCGTTCCTGTTACTCTTGGTTGCACTGCCGCATCATGCTTGCTTGCGCCTCTTCTGTCTTATTTGCTTGACGCTCCTTCATATCCCTGTCTGACCTGTGTGTCCTCTCGAACGGGCTCCAAGTAGTGGGTGAAGACTTGGATCGCCTTGAATTTGATTCACTGCATGCACCGGACCTGGGAAGCAGAACAGAGACATTCGCATGGCGTGTGACTCCCTCGTCGCCCTGATCCCCTTACAGAAACGGTAATACGTGGACAGTAACTGTAGCTCATCGTATAGCACTCTGCAGGTGTCCCATCAATCACACTGGGATGGATAAGGCAAGAGGACGCAGGGTGGTACCAAGACAGCGACCGTTGAAAGTGACGGTAACAATGAGACAAGCAGCACGGGAACTACTTCGAGATACGATATATCCATGTAGAGCATTTCGTGGGTGATTACGCATCACGTTAATCCGACCTATACACATATGATCTACTAAAGCTAGGAAGTATAGAGGAAGTGACGTTGTGGAAGATACACACGAAAGAAGCTTGGAGGTGAGTGGCGCGAGGTGATTTCTCCGTGTACTGTCAGATCCTATATCGGTCCCACGCAGCGTCTACCTTGCCTAGGCGTGATGTACTTGATAGTTCTGGGATCCTTGAGAGTATAGCTATCCGAATCCTATTTCTGATGCATGATCCGATACGACACTAAAACACTGTTTCAACTAGATGATGGGGTACGTGTTACAGTGACTTGCTGGTGTGTTCAGTGTGCACGCCAAATATGGGGATTGATAACCTATTCTTTTGATTATAGATTCTTGTTCCCCTGCTCCTAAAGGTCTAGGAACTACGAATCTGGAGCTCAGGAGGGGATATAGCGTCTGAAAAGTCAGGTTCGGTGTTCTACCTACCACTCACTAGCAAGCCGTCATATCTAATCGTACTCTTCGTCATACACTGCTCTTCCTCCCTATTCATGTAGGATGATTTGAATCAGATTCATCACCTATAATAACACTAGCATAGCTCTGGAGTCTTGTGTAGTCCTACCGAGGGATAGGATTGGTTTTGAACGGGTAGGATATCCCTCGCACGCGTACGTCCCCTTGACTCTGCTTACTCTTCCCCGTCTCCACCATCCCCTCCCACTTCTCAGTCACAATGTAATGTAGCGATAAACAGAGATGTGGAAAGAGGTAAATGCATACAACAAGAACTATATCAAGACAAATGAATAAAGAGAAATCTACCCAAACCTAGCTAAAGCACCGGTAACAGGTGGTTTACTAGCTCTCCTCTCTTTCTCCGTTTCGGCCTTCTTTTGAGCTGCAATCTTTTGTTTCATTGCCATTAGGGATGGATCTATGATGTTTTGTTTCTTTTTACGCATTAGACGTTTCATTGCTTTATTTCGGCCCCTGTTCATTAGCTCGAGCGTAGCGAGAGCCACTAATGAAGCGGCATCAAGAAGGGATATGACATACCTCATCTTCTTCTTTCCCTTATCTGCCCTACCCTCTACCACATCTCCAGCATCATCGTCATCGCCCTCGCTTTCACTCTGTGGAGCTTCTCCACCTAGCCCTTCACCCAACTGACCTTCCTTCCTTAACCTCTCCATCCTGCCCAACTGCCTGAAACTCCTAGCTTCCCTCTCTGCGAATGTTTCTCCTCCCTTATCCTCCGCAACCGTTCCAAGGAGATTTACATCCATCGTAATAAGTTCCGGTCTAATCTTCTCAAGTACTCCTCTGACGTCACGTTCTCGTCGCCTTGTATATGTCTCATAGACGTCCGCTTCATTTGAATCAAAGTTGGCTTCTCCTGATCCTGGTACCAATAACGAAGAGATTCCTCTCTGATGACCAACACAGAGGAGATCGTCGTATGGGCAGAACTTTGTTGAGCGGGCCGAGAGAGATGGAAGGGGTAGGTTGAGGTATGGTTGTGGCATTTTTACCAATTCGGAACTTGATTCGGATGAAGTCAAATCTCTGTAGACTGTCACTCCTGATTTCCCACCTACAGCAAGCATCCCTCGACCAGAGTATGATAAACTCGTGGGTGTATTCCTCACACCCCATGATCTCACTTCTTTACCCCACATCCTTCCATCCCAAATCTTCACTCTCCCCTCCATACCGCATGTAGCGACATACCTCCCAGCACTTCCCTCACTCCCATCAACTGCTATACCCGTAACAGGTCCCCTGTGCGCTAATAGCTTGACATGGGGAGTAGTCATGTTGGGTGACCATAATGTCATGGTTCCGTTTGCGTGACCTAGGTGGATGATTGCCGAATGGGGATTTTGAGCCATTGAAGTAGGCGATCCGAGGTGGGTTGGGAATTGTGTCAAGAGGATACCGGTAGATACGTCGTGGTATTTCAAGTGGCCGGCGTGGCCGACTGTCGAGAGGAGGTAGTGGTAGGGTAGGTATTCCATGTGTGTGGGGTCGATATGGGCTTTGAGTTTACTGCGGGGTCAGTCACCATCATGTGAAATGGACATCAAGACTCACTGTAATTCAACACCATCCTGGTCGTAGATGAAGACATATTTCTTCTGAGCAACAGCAAAGAATGATTCAGATTGGAGGAACCTGGGGTCAGCTGATCCTCTTTTCAAAGGCAGATAGCAGGATAACCGAAGTTCAATCAGGCGATTGGGAGGAGGGGTAGGGGAAGATGTGAAGATGAAGGAGAAGACTCACTTGATATCCCGTACTGGTTCTCTCAATTGTATCTCAGCATTCAGCTTTCCAGCTTGCCAATCGAATGTCGCGACGTGGCCTTTTGATGATGCCATCGCTAGGAACCTGGAATCAGCGAGAGTCCAATATGACCAGCTAATGACCGCCTGGCGGTGGCATATGAGCTAAGCCGTTCGGCTCGGTCTAAACTCCGCCCAACGGCACGATTCGCCCAAGACTCCGCCTAACGGCGTCGAACTCACCTTCCATTCCTAGTATAATCAACCATGTACTCGCCCATCCCTTCAAACTTTAAATCGAATTTCTTCGCCCCACTCCCAACTCCGACTTCTTTAACAATCTCATCCTGCCCCACCCTCCAAGTCCGTTCACCCTCATCTTCATCAACTTCAATCCCACCCTGTCCACCACTCATAGCAGAGTTCAACCACTCATTAACATCTTCCCTAGCTTCCGTCGCTCGTTTACTAGCAACATCTGTCCTTGCTACTTTCGCTCGGAGCTTCTTATCCTTGATATTCCTTATACTGGCGTTTGGTTTAATTGGTGCGGAACCTGATCCTGAGGGGAGGGATGATGCGTGGAATGATGAAGGAGTTCGAGTTGAGGAGAGGATGGAGTTGTGAGTTGGATCGATTGATTCTTTGTCTGGTCCTCTGTCTATTGATTTATGGGGGCCGGCGTGTCTGTCCACTGGGGGTCGTTGGCGATTACGTTTAGGTTTGAGTGGACCTGCTGAAGCTAAGAGTGCGTCCATGGTGATGTATGCTTGCTGTAGTCTATATCAAGCTGGGTGGTATGGGTGGACTTGTCAAGTGGAGAACCGTTAACTTTTAGCATGACGTGGGATTAGTGCAAGTGGAGGCAGGATGAGTGATAGTGACCATGCATTATGCACGTGGTAGACGTGTGCGTTAGGTGCATGGGATCGTAGGGAGGATTAGGCGCGACGTGTATCTCGGATGATACCTCAATCTATAATTTCTAGCTATGCATCGCAATGAGCTAGCTTGCCGATTTCTTCCGCTCAAACTAATGCATCTACCCTACCCTATACCCTGTGCCGTATAGTAGCTGTTTATCCCATCCAAATCACACACCGTAACTGAGTTGAAAAATGAACCGACGCGTCTAAATTCAATCACGTGACCCTTTCTGATCTAGTTAAACCCGTTGATTAACCAATAACGCCGTAATCCCGCGTTGAATCATTGCAGTGCCTGAGAACCCTGATGGCGTGTGGAGGGATCATAACACGGTGACATCCCAACAATCTTATATTCTTATATAATTCATTCTTACTATCGTTACTTGTCTTTCTCCTCACTACACTCAATCTTCTCTTCATTACCTCTTTTGTTAACGCAACACCCAATCTTGTAAGTCTTCTCTCCTCTCCTTCCCCCTCACCCCCTCCCTCACCAATCACTCCTCTGTCACGTCAATCATCGACGCGATCACCCAACCCTACCCTACTTGAACACCACTGATAACCAGATACAATGGCTCGAACTAAGCAAACCGCACGAAAGTCCACTGGTGGAAAAGCTCCCCGAAAGCAGCGTACGTTCTCTCTCATCTCTTTCAACATGTTCAACGACTAATATCCAGTCGCCACCAAGGCTGCCCGAAAGACCGCATCCAAGACTGCTGGTGGAGCTACCGGTGGTGTCAAGAAGCCCCACAGGTACAGGCCCGGTACCGTTGCCCTCCGAGAGATCAGGCGATACCAGAAGTAAGTCTACTTTTTCAACATCTGTTGAACTACCGTCCAACGAACAACCACTAACAAACAGATCTACCGAGCTCCTCATCCGAAAGCTCCCTTTCCAACGACTAGTCCGAGAAATCGCACAGGACTTCAAGACTGATCTCCGATTCCAATCTTCTGCCGTCGCCGCTCTACAGGAAGCATCCGAGGCTTACCTCGTTTCCTTGTTTGAAGACACCAACTTGGCCGCTATCCACGCCAAGCGAGTTACCATCCAGCCCAAGGATCTTCAACTCGCTCGACGACTCCGAGGAGAGCGATCTTAGATCGTTTAAATCTGTTTTCTCTACCTTTACTTGTAGCTTGGAGGAGTTGTTTTCGATTTGATTAGTTCTTTATTTAGCCGGCTGTTTTCGAATATGCATTGGCCTGTCTCCTGTTGTCTCTCTGCAATGCCCACCTCAGGATGAGATTACATCGTGCTGCACTGTGGTGATCAACCGTTGACTTGATTAGAGATGTATTCACACATTATGATTCTCCTTCAACGGGTGGACCTCACGAATCGCCTCTCAGCATCACCTTTGACCTAAACTAGCGAGACGATGATACTGCTCTGCACAATTACAGGAAGCAAAGTCAATTCATCTGCATGCCGACATCTACACCTACACTGCTCACACTACAATTTAAACAGTCAACTGGTACTCATACTCATCTCCACCAGATTGCGAAACCCAAAGGATCATGGCCCTGTTTATTAGCAATTGCTTCTATAGGGGTGGAGGTCGGGATGGAGGTTGACCTCTTGGCGAGAATTAGGATAGATAGGGATAGGAGAATGAGGAGAGCAGGTGAGGAGAGCAGGTGAGGAGAGCAGGTGAGGAGAAGGAGGGACATACGAAATCATGATTCCACCGTTCATTGCTACATTGGCCCCACCGTAATATAGGTATCCAGTATAATCGGGTATAATGTATTTAAGAATCAAGACAGTCTATGATATCAGCTTGTGTATCCAGACCCTCCATCCAAAACGAGGGGTTCGCGGTTGAAGTGGTGTGAGGAGAAGGAGAAGGAGAAGGAGAAGAAGAAGAAGGTGAGAAGAAGAAAGAGAAAGACATACCAAGCTCCCAGCCAATCCACCAGCCATCAACGCAACCCCAATAAATAAAATAACCCTAGCTCTCCATGCTGCTGGTCCTTCTGATCCGTAGGCGTCTCCTGAGAATGCGGAATGGAGATGGGATTTATCGAGGAGGGAAACTACTAGGAATCCGACTATTTGTCAGCTCTTCGAGCGGAGCGAGAAGAGCGAAAGAGTGTATCTTGAAGGCTCTTTGAGCGGGATGAGAAGAGCGATAGAGTCTCTTGAAGCCGGAGAGCGAGGATTAGGATGCCCAAGCCAAGGGATAGTATGTAAAATTGATTGAAATGAGGGTGGAGAGCGGACAAAGGGAGGACTGGACGTACGGGTAGAACAAATCGCCGGGACCCAATCTACGAAACTCATATGTACGGGTACTACATCATGAGGAGCGTCGGAAGGGGGTTTAGCATGGGATGAGAGGGTCGCTGCGTCAAATAGGAGGAAGTAGGATAATGCGAACTGGGTATTAGCTCATCTCTTCTTTTGACTTCTCCTCCCATGTCTCATTCCTGCACAAATAAGACACGACGGAGAGTATAGACTTACAAGGCCTCCGGAGAGGTATGTTCCTATAGACCTTGTCCTGGGTCCTACTTCGAATTTAGGTAAATCGAACCTAAATACCCTTCGGGGGTCGTATGATGCCTACTATCAGCTCCGAGCAAGCCGAGCCGTGCCAGGCGACGCAAAGAAGGCAATGTGGTGTGATTAAGTGGAGTTGGAGTGAGGCAAGGAGGAGAAACGGGGCGTACTCTTGGGAGTGACATTGCTATTGGTGATTACTTGTAGTCGTTGTCAAGGAGGGAGAGTCGGTGGACTGATTGACGGAGACAAGGTCAAGTCGTAATTACCCGATTAGGCGATGTATATATCCCCCACTCTCCTTTGATATCTCCCTCTACCCTACTCGTACTTTGTGCTCAAGAGACGAGGAATAGCAGATGCGATGTCAAGTTATGCATGATGCACAGGTGATACAACAAGTATGATACTATGTGCAAAGCAAAGAATGCAGAAATGGCTTAGAATAACCTTCGGACAGGCTCGATAATCGCACCAGGCTAAGAGTCAGCACTATCCCCCGAGAAGTCTACAAAGTATGAAGGCGGAGAACGCCAGAAGGAGAGTATGAGGCATGAAAAGTGAAAAAAGAAAGAAGGTGAGGTGAAGGGAAGTGAAGAAAGAGGACATACCTTCTTAACAACCCTAGGCATAGTCTCCTTCTGATGAACCGCCCTAGAATTCCACTCACTCCCCAATGGAGTCTTGAATCTAGCTTCAAATTGTTCCACAGAAGTATAAGGATAAGGTAAATCTTTAACTTGGAATGCAGCTGCCTTTCGATCCTTTTTCTCGGTAATAATGACGTTTGAAGTTGTGAAATCTTTTCGGAGGGCTGGTTCGATTCCTGCTGTTTTTATTAGGAATTTGGGGTTCTTTTTGGATTTTTTGGCTCCTTTTCCGCCCCATGAGTTCTGGTTGTCAGCCGAATCACCCGAAGGGTGATGGGAGGGAATGGGGTCGATCTGAGTAGGATGGTGCAGGATGCACAACTTCTAACTTCTACCTCTACGATGTTGGGCGTGAGGATGAGGATGAGAATGAGGATGGAAAGAGACGTACCCATCCTGGTAGGGCAGTGTTCTTGGTCGTAGGAGCATCAGCCTCAGTCTGCCTAGCTTTCTCAGCCGCAAAGTCCTGCTCATCAGCTTTCCCGCCCGGTGACTGTAAGGGAGGCACGTACCTGAACAACATCATCACCAGCAAAAGCCTCAGCAACAAGATCCCTCTGTTTAAATCCTTTCAATCCATTAGGTAACATCCCATCCTCCTCATCCTCTTCATCGACCTTCCTCTTCTTCCCCTGCCCTCTTTCAACGTGGGAAACAGGGGCATCGATGGCAATATCAACTCGTTCATCCTCCATTACTGCTTCTCTTGCTGCTGCTGATTTTGCTAGTTGTCGGGATGCCTTGTCGGTGGATACTGTTGCGTTCTTCTTTCGGGATGGACCTGCTGAGGAGATTGTTGATGCTAGCCAGGGGTTTTCGGCGGGGGTGGGTTGTGATAGAGCTGATTTGAATGGCTGTGGCTGTTGTTTTGGGGCTTCGACCTGCTTGGGTTCTTCAGTTGGTTTCTGGACTTGATCTGAACTTTGGGCGTTGGGCTATCATCAGCTCCATTCTCCTTAAAGACAAGACAAGATATATAAGGGACATACCTTTGTAGGAGCGAAAACCATCCTACCCTCATTCCCACCAACTTTCTCCATGATCGCCTCCTTGTCGGAATCATCATCACTCTCATCGTCCGAGTTGTGATTACCGTAATTCTCAATATCCTCCCTAGCCTGTTTCTCATCCGCCGCCACCCTCTTCATTTCTCGATCCTGAGCCTTTTTCATGAATGCCATATCCATCAATCCTTTCTTTCCATTACTCTGAACAGGTTTATCAAGGGCTGAAAGCTGGTTGAATGCTTTTTCTCGGATTGCTTCCTCGTCGTCGTCCTCATTATCGGATTGAGAATCGGAGTCGGACGAATCACCTTCATCCTTTCCTTGAATCTTCCGTTGAAGTTTCTCCTTGATATCCAACATTTCTTCCCGTGCACGTCGACGATCCTCCATCTCTCCTTCTCCTCCTTGAGTTTGGTCTCGTGCCCATCTACCTGATTTAGCTCCATGCCTCAACGTAGCCCTCTCCCTTGCTCTATCCCTCTCCAGTTTCTCCCGCTCATGAGCAGCAGCCTCTGGATCTAATTTCTCCAAATCCTCCAAATTAAGATCTCCACCTCCTTCTTTAGCTGCCCTCTTCCGAGCTAGCTTTCGGTAGGTCTTGGATTTAATTTTCGAGATCCTCTTTGCCTTGCTCTCAGCACGAAACATGAGTTCACGTTGATATGCTAATTTCTCCCTCCTAGCCTTGATTTCTCCCATTGACAATTCCTGACCTTGAAGTTCCTCATCCTCTCTTTTCGTAACTGCCGATTCGGTAAGATTCGCGGATTTGAGTAAAGAAGTGATGGCATCCTCGAATTGATTTTGAGCTTTAAAAGACCCAATAACTTCTCCGGAAGATTTCACTCCTCCTCTTTCTTTGGATTGTAGAGGGAATTGAAGATGTTCAGCCTCTTTAATCCTCTTCATGGCGGCTGACCATTTTTGACCTTCTTCTTTCGTCTTTTCATATGCTGCTTCTCGATCCAGTCGGTCTTGGACGATGGTGGGTAATGGGGCGGGTAGGACTCCTTGTTTCAGGATTGAGGAGGAAGATTTGTTATCGGCCTTGGAGGGTAATAAAGCGGATGCGCCAGATAAAGAGGGGTGGGAGGCGATAAGTGTAGACAAGTCGAGTTTGCCATCTGACATCAGCCCTATGCCGTTTGCACAGAGATGCAAACTTACTACTTGCTTGCGGCCCAGAAGAGACAGGTAGTACACGCCTCTTTGTCTTGCCCGCCTCTGCTTTCACAGCCTTCATATCCCTCTTTTTCCGATCAGCAGCATCAAGCTCATCAACGAATGAATCCAGTCCTTCGAGGGTGTCTGGTCCTTCGTCGTCGGAGAGGTCAGATGGGAGTTCGGCTTCGCTCCCTTCTTCTTCATCCTCATCGTCTTCGTCGTCGTCGTCATCTTCGTCGTCGTCGTCGACATCTTCCTCGTCGAGATCCTCCTCCCTGTCTGCTGCGAATTCATCTTCACTCTCCTCATCCTCTACGACCTTGGCCTTCTTTGCTGGGGCTTCATCGTCCGTCTCATCCAGATCGACCGTGATGGGCTTAGCGGGCTATATATCAGTTCTAGTCCAATCGAGCTGGTAACAAGGACGCACCTTCAACACAACCTCCTTGCCCTTCTTCCCTTTCTTACTCTTGCCCTTTTGTAAATCCCTAAACACATCACCCCATCTCTCCTCATCACTCCCCTCACTCCCCCACGCATCATCACTATCAACCTCACTCTCTTCACTATCCTCATCAATCTCCCCCGGGGCATCAGAAGCAATCATCCTCTGCAACTTCCTAATCCTCTCTTCCATTTCCAACTCTTCATCATCTTCCTCATCCTCTTCTTGGATCGCTTTTGATTTACGCCTAGGTGAAGATGGACCAGCTTTAGTTTCTTCGTAAGTTAAGGAATTTTGCTGTTCGGATGTCCTGTGGCGTTTGGGTAGAGATGGTTCGTATGTGTATGCGTTTGCTGGATCGTTTTTGGATGCTCTGTTTGCTCGAGTCGGTTTAGATTTCTTGGTAGTAGTTGCCGAAGAGAATGGAGCGCGTCCACCCCCATTTGCTGTTCGTGCCATCTTGCCTTGTTATAGAGGATTGATCACTACTAACTGGTGTGTATAACTTCAAAATCTCAGACCACCTCCACTTGTGTTGTTATAATAATACCACGTCATGACTGCCACATTCAACTGGATTTTCGGGACTTTGCGGATGGCTTCAGTAGCCACGCTCCTTGTGTAGCAATCAACCTATATACATAACCTAGTAGGTCCACTCAATCACATACTCGACCAAGACTAAGATAATAGAATAATGTCCGCTTTCCGAGTCGCTTCTACCCTCCGGGCCGCTCCTCGAGCATTCGCCGCTCCACGAGCTGTTGTTGCTCGAAGGGGTTACGCAGATATCGCAGATGATCGTCTAAAGCTTTCTTTGGTCCTACCCCACTCTGTAAGTCAGGCGAGCGACCGTTAGGGAGCTTCATGCAATGGCGAAATGAGAGGAACGAGAGAGCTAACATAGTAGTCCCTATACTCTTCCCAAGGTGTCACCCAGGTCAACATCCCCGCTGCTACCGGTGACATGGGTATTCTCGCCAACCACGTTCCTTCCGTTGAAGCTTTGAAGGCTGGTGTCGTTGAGGTTATTGAGGATGCTGGTTCGCAGTCCAAGAAGTGGTTCAGTAAGTCCAGATTGCTTGGCGTGGTCGAAGGGAAATGGAATAAGAGGAGTGTCGTTGGAGTATTGAGAGGACATGGACGAGAGCTCTGGAATACAATGACGCGGGTTCAACTGGCGGGCCAAGATAGCTTGTCCACGTCGCTGGCTATATACATTACAGGCGTTACTTGAAGGAGGAAAGAATCCCAGCTAACACCCAGTCTCTGCCGGTTTCGCTACCGTTCACGGAAACAACTCTCTCACTATCAACGCCGTAGATGCCTACCCATTGGACAAGTTCTCCACAGAGGTCAGTCATTAATACACGAAAGGGGATATTAGCTAAACACAGCGCTTCCCGTCTTCTACCTTTGCTCCCCCTTCTACCACTCACCGAATTCATATAATCCACAATCACCAATCCACATCACGCTGGCTCGCTCACGCTCACTCGCGTTCGACCAACAGGGTATCCGATCAGGTCTAAATGACGCCCAAAAAGTCCTCTCATCTTCTGCATCAGAGGCAGAAAAGGCAGAAGCTAGGGTCGAAGTTGAAGTTTTCGAGGGTCTTCAAGCTGCTTTGGCCAAGTAAGATTTGGTTATTGAATAAAGGAGATTGGGAGACTGGTGATTCTAGATGGATTAAACATCATGAATTGCTTGACACTGCTTAGGACTGGATCTTGTGATGAGCTGGAGGATTTAGTGTTGATGGCTGATTATATGATGGGTTGCTCTTGTCCAGAAGACTGACAAGCCGGATCACCTTGCTCACTCCTGGATGAGCGTGAGAAGAGCTGAGGGTGAGGGGATACAGGTCTGGTCCGATGTTGACGGAATTGTGCCTAGGCCAACCCAAATGTAACTCTTCTGCTTTATGGTACGAGTGATTGACACGGATAAGGTATAACGCCCCCAACGAGCCCGGCTGTCACCTCTACCATACATAGCGCTGATCACTCTTACTCCCCATCTCTGACATGTACACTGTCACATGCATGCTGCGGCACTGCCGCTCACCGCCGGTATATCATCATTTACAACCCCCAATACAAGATAGGACCGATGCTTACAGCTTACAAGCCACCTACCGAAAACGGCAACTTTTGCGATTTTTCCCGAGGATGGTCCTTTCCCCAGTATCTCTTTGAGCTTCTAGCTCCTCTGACGTCTGGTGGCGTGCATGTTGGAGTGTAGGAGAGCAGAGTATAGTGCATGCCCATACAGCTCGTCTTAGCTGTAATGTCATTGCAAGGACTGGTCATGTACAACGATGCACGAGTACATATCAGTTGACCGTTTGACCGGAAGCTAAGACGCAGATCGTTGGCCCTGAATGAGGAATGCTTCTCCCTTCTGGAATCCTAAATCTGCAAGAGTAGAGTGTATGGCGACACTACGAGGATACTGCTGCTGAAGTACATGTGAACAGTGTACAGTGTGTATATATAGCCTGTACTCTAGTAGCTATATATGCATGCATAGACATATCATACACGCACGAGGTTGTAATAAGACTGGAACAAACCGTATTCGGTGAATAAGAGTATGAAGCCTTTTCGGAGTTCAGGGTCCTTTTAGCCTTGTTCACGCTCAATCTCTGTCTTCTACCACCAGTGTACTACTGCACTTATACCTCGTACATCTCTTAGCTATATCTGTACTTGTTCTGCTACGACTCGACTGCTCATACTCGTATATCACTGCTCTGCGAATTTCTGAGCGAGGGTAGAGTTCGAAGTATCGCCATCAAGGAATCAAGCCCGCCTAGCTCCGACAATCGAATCAAATCTACATTTCCCAAGGCGCTCGGACTTGTATTCATTCGATTGTTTAATCAACTACGCGTCTGCTGGTCTGGCGTATTTGTTGAATCACCACGGTGGTATAAGGATTGAGTGGATATCGACTGGATACTGAGCTGCGATAGGAATAGGACTAGGGATAAGGAAGTGTCGCGCCCTGGTCAGAAGGAACTGGATTCGACTAAAATCGATTATTCCATCTATCACTCCATCTACCCATCTATTATCTATATTGTAGCTTGTCCTTCCTCCCCCTCGTATCATCTTGGATCTCTCGATAGGTCCTTTGGTTCTCGAGGCACACGTACACGAAAATCGAATCATCCATCACGACCACACCATCTAGGGCCCAGTGTCTCGGATCCACCCAACATCTATCTTACATGTCGGACGGTATCACAAACATCTAAACTTCTACAAGACTACACTCAATCGTCAATTGATCTACCCTCTACACCCATACATCATACATCGCGCCTTCCTTTCATCAAATCCACCATTTCGGCCTACTCTTATACCTTTACACGTATCTTGTCGATCATTCTCGACAGTCTGCCTAATTGACGTGTTTTGTCTTGGTTTGAGACCTTGTCTGTCTACGCGTATTACGGTGTTGGACCGGTATAGCGCGTAATTGGAAAAGTGGTTATCGTACTGCACGCTCTGGAGGAGCAAGGATTAGAGGGCGAAACGGCTGGCTATTGTGAGTTACTCTCACAATCTAATCATCTATACTTCCCTGCGTGGGAATATCTTCACTTGGATGAGACTGACGAGTAGAGCAGGCCATGGCCGTACCACACCCTCCACCTTTACCGACAAATAGTCATCCTGCGCCCTCACCATCTTTACCCCAATATCAACAATATAGTCAGATGCAACAACCAGGCCATCCGGGCCTACAACAAGGCTACCCACAGCCATATACCGCTACTCCCGTCCGACCTACACATCAACTACAACAACAACCATCTGGTCAAATGATGAATGGTGTAGGCGTACCGATGTCTTCGCATCAAGCTGCTCAGATCCAACAACAACAGCAACAACAGCGAATACAACAGCAACAGCAGCATCAACAGAATATGGCCAATGTTCAGCGACAACAGCAACAACAGCAGCAGCAGCAGCAACAGCAGAATGGAGCTGTAACGCCTTCAGCACATCATCCCTCGCCTTCACCTCATTTGGCACATCAAGGCTTTGCTTCGGGGATACATCCAAGTTCATACCCACATCCACCACAAGCGGGTCCAGGTCCAGGTCCATCACCGGCGACAATGCAAATTCGACCAACTCAGCAACAACAGCAAGTCCGACCTCAACAGCATCCGACGTATCCTCATCCTGGCATGCAACAGCCTCAACAACAGGCAGCTCAGCAGCAACAGGGTCATATATTACATCCTCAGCCTCAGCCCGGAGTGAATGGATTATCGGGAGTACATATGGGTGGACCTCAACATCCTGAATCAGAAGGGTTCGCCATTACACGAGCGGGAAGTGCTGTTCAGAGGCATTATGCCGAGCATAGTAATGTGTAAGTCATCCCTGTCTATATCAGAGCTTGACTGACATCACAGTTTGAAGCTGTTTATACATGACTACCTGGTCAAGAACAACTTTACGGCGATTGCTACCCAGTTTCATGCCGACGCCCAGATTGGAGATCAACACCTCCCGGTCAATATAGCGGGTAGCGCCTTGACAGAGTGAGTCGTTCCCCCTGCACCCGTATCAGTCACTGATGACAGATGGTGGTGCACGTTCTGGGAACAATTTACTGGCAAAGGCGGAGCTGGACCTGGTAATGCGGGAGTATTTGCAGAGGTAAGCCACACTCATCTTTCTGCCACAATTCCCCCTATAATCCCTCCTTTGATACTGATCGCCCAGGTCATGAATCGTCTGAAAGGAATGAGACAACCTCCAATCGGTGTTGGTGTTTCCCCAGCATTTCATCCTCAAGCACCTTACGCCGCACCTTCGCCTTCACCTGCAGCTGGACAAATGATGTATCGCCCTAATCCAAATGGACAACCTGGACAACCCGGTCAACCGAATGGATTAAGTCCAGCCCATCAAGCTCAATTGATGCAGCAACAACAACAGCATATCGCTCAACAACAACATGCTCAACAACAGCATGCGATCATGGCTCAACAACAAGCTGCTGCTGCTGCTCAAGCACAGGCGCAGGCTCAAGCTCAGGCTCAGGCTCAAGCACAAGCTCAACGATTTGGTCAACAAGCCCAACCTGGTGCTTCACCTGCGAGACCCCCTCCGCAAATGTATCAACAGCAGCAATTGGGATTACAACCTCCTAATTCACAAGCTGGACCTTCGCACTCGCCAATCGTCCCATCACCTCATATGATGCATCAGATACCACCTGGAGCTATGCCTTCGCCTCACCAGAAAGCAATGCGACCACCGATGAATGGACCTCAAGGACACCCGAACGGACCTGGTCAACAACCAAATCCAATGGTTCGATCCATGACGCCTCAGGGTCAATACAATATCCATCCACCTCCTCAAGCGCCTAGTCCTGCTCAAAATGGACAACCTATGACGCCACAGCAACAACACGTACAGCGACAGCAGATGCAAGCTGCTCAAGCTCAGGCTCAGGCAATGCAACAACGTGCGAACCAGTCACTTGCCGATTTCCAAGCTCAGCAAGGTCAGCAGATGCAGGCGACAAGGCAGCAGCAAGGGCAAGGGGTTGGACAAACGCCACAGGAGATTCAGCATCATCAGCAGCTTCAGGCGATGCAGGCTCAGCAACTTCAGAACGCTACGAATCAGATGTATGCTGGACTTGGACTTGGTCAGGTCAATCCTGGTATTATGGCTTCTACAGCTGCCGAACTCGGTTGGCAGGGTAGGGACGTTGGATCGATGTCGGAGGATGAACGAGTGAGTTCACCATCGCATTGCACGAACACACAACTGACATATAGCGCCACCTGATTACGAGCTACCGATCCTCTCTCCAAGAAAACCAACGTCGACAAATGATGAATGCCAACGGTATCCAAATGGCAAACAATCCATCCCAGCAAGGTCAACCTCAACAGGGACAAATGCAAGGTCAACCCATGCCAAATGGACAAGGACCATCACCTGCCCAATCCCAAGCTCATGCTCAACAACAAGCTCAAGCACAAGCTGCGTATCAACAGCAAATGCTCCAACAGCAGATCCTACAGCAAGCTCAGGCTACGGCGCAGAGTCACGCGGCTCAAGCTGCTCAGCAAGCGCATCAGGCTCAGGCTCAACACCAGGCTCAGAATCCTCAGGTGTATTCTAGGACTGTCAGTCAGACCCAAAAGAGGTATGTCTATCATCTTGTTACATTGATATAGGACTGATAAGTAGACCTAATGGAAATGGACCTGATCAGGATCAGAATCAACCCAACTCGGCAGGAGTGAGTCATTACACTTTATTCAGAAGATTGTACTGATGACAGTCTGGCGATTCTGGAAATAGTCGAAATGGAAACACACCGCCTGAACGAAAACGCATGCGAAAGAATTCAGGTAGTGCCGCTCCCTCACCATTCACTGTTAATGGGATGCAACCTGGTTCGACGCCTCAGCAGATGCATCAGCAGCAACAGCAGCAGATGCAGATGGCTCAAGCACAGGCTCAGCAGAATGATTCTCAGGTACGTCCCCTCCTCTCTCCTTCAAGGGATAAAGCTGATGTCAGCTAAACGCACTACGTCGTCAACAAGAGACGGAAGCTCGAAAAGTGTACGAGAAACAATTGCACCAAGATCAAGCTATGCGTTCGATGCAGCTACAAAACGGTACCACGAGTCAAGCGAATACACCATTCGCCCAGCCCCAGACTCCAATCAACAATATTCAATCTCTCACTCTTGATACATTATCCCCTGCTCAGCTCAATACCAACGCTACGGCACAGTCATCGCCTAGAACAGCGGTCCTGAATGGTAGTCAGCAGATGCAGAGGAATCAGAGTCGGTCTACTGGGATTGGAGTTGGGTCAGGATCAATGTTGCCCCCTCAAAGTCCTGCTAATAGGACGACTACGCCCAAACCTATTGGAGTAGGAATCGGGGTTGGTGTTGGAAAGGCGACTCCAAAGATGGTCAAGGAGGAATTGGTATGTCATGCCGCTACTCATGTGAAATCAGAGCTAACGTACCAGAAGGATAGCACGCCCAAATCCCTCCAGCCATCACCAAGTAATG
>Ga0308160_10003486_pt1 | contig 17667 bp, 15 predicted proteins | sample PhyFR1_FD_201036 | JGI IMG/M metagenome (GOLD analysis project Ga0308160, IMG submission 201036) | Phyllosphere microbial communities from UC Gill Tract Community Farm, Albany, California, United States - DLSLF.R1 | ecosystem: Host-associated > Plants > Phyllosphere > Unclassified | place: USA...
TGCCCTTCACGATCATCGCCATGCGCGGGCACAGGTCGGTCACGTCTTCGACGATGTGGGTCGACAGGATCACCACCACCTGCTCGCCGATGCGCGCCAGCAGGTTCAGGAAGCGGTTGCGTTCGTCAGGGTCGAGGCCGGCGGTCGGCTCGTCGACGATGACCAGCTGCGGCGCGCCGAGCAGGGCCTGGGCGATGCCGAAGCGCTGGCGCATGCCGCCGGAATAAGTCGCCACGCTGCGCTTGCGCGCGTCCCACAGGTTGGTCTGGTGCAGCAGGCCCTCGACCATCTCCTTGCGCTCGCCGCGCCGGGTCAGGCCCTTCAGCATCGCGAAGTGGTTCAGCAGCTCGAGCGCGCTGACCTTCGGGTACACGCCGAAGTCCTGCGGCAGGAAGCCGAGGCGGCGGCGCAGGCTGTCCTTGTCCTCGAGGACGTCGACGCCATCGAAGTGGATGCTGCCGCTGTCCGGGTCCTGCAGGGTGGCGATGGTGCGCATCAGCGAGGACTTGCCGGCGCCGTTGGGGCCGAGCAGGCCGAACATGCCGGTGGGGATCTCGAGGCTGACGCCGTCGATGGCGTGGACGCCGTTGGCGTAGGTTTTGTTCAGGTGTTTTATCGATAGCATGGCGCGCTCCTCGGCTTCTGTGGTGCATGAAGCTTAGGCGGGCCGGACGGGGGCGGCTATCGATGAGAAACGAGTGGCGGGTTCGGGGGATGAACGGTTGAAAAGGCGGATGAGTGGTCAGGGCCGCCTGTTGCGCTTACTGGCCTGGATTGGTGTATCGCGCATGAATCTCATCGATCGCGCGCACTACCTCATCCGACAGCGTGAGCTGCTCCGCATCGATATTCTCTTTCAACTGATCCAGCGTAGTCGCCCCGATGATGGTCGACCCCGTGAACCAGCGCGAGTAGCACCACGCCAGCGCCATCTGGGCCGGGCTCAATCCATTGGCCCGCGCCAGCGCGGCGTATTCCTTCACCGCCGCGAACACCGCCGGGCGCAGGTAGCGCGGGCTCCAGGTCGGCGGGTAGATCGTCAGGCGACCGCGCGCCTGCGGGTTATCGACGTACTTGGCGCTGAGCTGGCCGAAGGCGAGCGGGCTGTAGGCCAGCAGGCTGACTTCTTCGCGGTAGCAGACTTCGTCCAGCAGCGTGGTCTCGAAAGCGCGCGCGGTCAGGTTGTACAGGTTTTGGATGGTGGCGATGCGCGGCAGGCCCTTCATCTCGGCCTGCTTGATGTACTCGCTCACGCCCCACGGGCTCTCGTTGGAGACGCCGATGTGGCGGATCTTGCCTTCCTTGATCAAATCGCCCAGCACGGCCAGCGTCTCCTCGATCGGCACGCTGGGGCGTTCCCTGGCCGGGTCGAAGTTGTTGGAGCCGAAGATCGGCACGTTGCGGCTCGGCCAGTGCAACTGGTAGAGGTCGACGTAATCGGTCTGCAGGCGCTTCAGGCTGGCGTCCAACGCGGCGCGGATATTCGCCGCATCCAGGTTGTGGCGGCCGCCGCGGATCCAGGTCTGGTTGGCGTTCGGGCCGGCGGCCTTGGTGGCGAGGACGATGTCGGCGCGCTTGCCGGACTTTTTCAGCCAGCTGCCGATGAAGCGCTCGGTCGAACCCTGGGTGCCGGCGCTGGGCGGGACCGGGTACATCTCGGCGGTATCGATGAAGTTGATGCCGCGCTCCATCGCATAATCGAGCTGGCTGTGGGCATCGGCTTCGGTGTTCTGTTCGCCGAAGCTCATGGTGCCGAGGCAGACGCGGGAGACGGTGAGGTCGGTTTTGCCGAGTTTTTGCTGCTTCATAAAACTTATCCTGCTTCGTTAACTTTATTTCATGCCGCGCAGCGCATTCGCACATTCGCGCACCAGCGCCGGCCCGCGATAAATCAGGCCACTATATAACTGCACCAGCTGTGCGCCCGCCGCAATCTTGGCCTTGGCATCCTGCCCGCGCAGGATCCCGCCGACACCGATGATCGGCACGGCATCGCCGACTTCCTTCTTCAGCGCGCGGATCACGATGTTCGACAAATCGAACACCGGCGCCCCGGACAGGCCGCCCTGCTGGCTGGCGTGTTTCATGCCTTCGACATCGCGCCGGTTGAGCGTGGTGTTGGTGGCGATCACGCCGTCGATGCCGTGGCGGATCAGGGCGGCGCCGATGTTGCGGATCTGGTCGGCATCGACGTCGGGCGCGATCTTCAGTGCCAGCGGCACGTAGCGGCCGTGCTTGTCGGCCAGGCGCGATTGCTCGCCCTTGAGTTCGGCCAGCAGGGCATCCAGTTCGGATGCGCCCTGCAGCTGGCGCAGGTTCTTGGTGTTGGGCGAAGAAATGTTAACCGTGACGTAGCTGGCATACGGATACACCTTGCGCAGGCATTCCAGGTAGTCGTCGGCGGCGCGTTCGATCGGGGTGTCGGCATTCTTGCCGATGTTCAGGCCGAGCACGCCTTTCTTTTCCTGATAGAAACGTGAAGCCTGCACGTTGGCGACAAAGGCATCCACGCCGCCATTGTTGAAGCCCATGCGGTTGATGATGCCGCGTGCGGCCGGCAGGCGGAACATGCGCGGACGCGGATTGCCCGGCTGGGCGCGCGGGGTCACGGTGCCGATTTCGATCGAGCCGAAGCCGAGCGCCGCCAGGCCGTCGATGTAGGCGCCATCCTTGTCGAGGCCGGCGGCCAGGCCGACCGGGTTGGGGAAAGTGATGCCCATCACCGTGCGCGGGTCCGGCGCGGGTTTGCGCACGACGCCGGTCAGGCCCAGCGCGGCCGCGCGGCGCAGGGCCGGCAAGGTCAGGTTGTGGGCCGTTTCGGCATCCAGCGAAAACAGCAGAGGACGGGCAAGCGCGTACAGGAGTTTGTCGGACATTTGTCGGTCGATGGTGAATTCACGACATTTTACCGCGTACACGTAGGTGGGCGGCTCGACTTTACTATCGGATCGGTCGCGGCGGCAAGAGCGCCCGCGCGACGCTCATGCGAAGCGCGTGGAAACGTCAACGCTCCAGCACGCCCCACACGCCATCGATACGCGCTTCCAGCGGCCGGAAATTGATTTTATAGGCCATCTTCGGGCTCTGCTCGATCCAGTAGCCCAGGTAAACATAAGGCAGGCCGAGCTCGCGCGCCTGCTCGATCTGCCACAGCACGTTGTAGGTGCCGAAGGAAGCGCCGACAACGTCCGGATCGAAGAAGGTGTAGACAGAGGACAGCCCATCCGACAGTACGTCGATGATCGAGATCATGCGCAGCGTGCCATCAGGCTCGCGGAATTCCACCAGGCGCGTATTCACCCGGCTTTGCAGCAGGAACTGGGCGTACTGGTCGCGGCTGTCCTGGTCCATGCCGCCGCCGACGTGGCGCGTGGTCTGGTAGCGCAGGTAGAGCGCGTAGTGCTCGTCCGAGAACGACAGGTTGGCGACCATCGCGGTCAGCTGGCCGTGGTATTTCCAGGCGCGCCGCTGGCTGCGGTTGGGCATGAAGTCGTTCACCGCTACGCGCACCGGGATGCAGGCGCGGCAGCCGTCGCAGTAGGGGCGGTAAGTAAAAATGCCGCTGCGGCGGAAACCGTTGCGCACCAGCTCGGAATAGACGTCCGCATTGATCAGGTGCGACGGCGTGGCCACCTGCGAGCGCGCCTGGCGCGCGTCGAGATAGCTGCAAGGGTAGGGCGCCGTGGTGTAGAACTGCAGCGTGGAAAAGGGCAGATCGTTTAGGTGCGTCATGCAATGCTCTCGGGACGACATGTAAGCCCATTGTAGCCAAAGACTGCGCGCCGCATCGTTAAGTGGTCAACGGTGGCGCGACTTCCCAGCGTTCGATTGGGTCTTCCTCGATGGCGTGGCGTAAATGCTGGAGGAATTGACTGCGCGGGATCGGCTTCGCGCCCAGCGAGGCCAGGTGGCCGGTTTCCTGCTGGCAGTCGAGCATGCGCACGCCGTGGCTGCGCAAAAAGGCGACCAGGTAGGCCAGCGCCACCTTGGACGCGTCCGATACCCGCGCGAACATCGATTCGCCATAGAACATGCGGCCGATGCAGACGCCATAGGCGCCGCCGACCAGTTCGCCGTCCAGCCACACTTCCGACGAGTGCGCGTAGCCCAGCCGGTGCAGGCCGCCGTAACCGGCGATGATGTCTTCCGAGATCCAGGTGCCCGGGCCGTCCTTGCGCGGTGCAGCGCAGGCGCGCATGACCTGTTCGAAGGCGCTGTCGAAGCGCACATCCCAACCCATGTCCCCGGCTTCGGCGCCCGTCGTCTTGGCGATGCGCGCGCGTTCGACCTTGCGCAGGGTTTTCTTCAGGCTGTCGCTGACCTTGAAGGCGTCGGTATGCAGCACCATGCGCGGATCGGTGCTCCACCAGAGGATCGGCTGGCCTTCCGAGAACCAGGGGAAGATGCCGTTGCGGTAAGCCTGCAGCAGGCGCCGCGGCGACAGGTCGGCCCCGGCCGCAAGCAGCCCGGGCGCGTCGGTCGTCAGCGCTTCGGAGACGTCGGGGAAGGGCGTGTTCGCTTCGAGCCAGGGGATCATGCGCGGGCCCGTCAGTCTGGTTGTTCAGGGGCCTGCATCCGGCGCGTGATGTCGCCGCCGTGGAAACCGTAGTCGCCGCCCTGTTCGCGGATGCGGACGCGGTCGGCGAAGAACAGCTCCAGCGTGGTGCGGATGGTCGGGAAGGCCAGGTCGTCCCAGGGAATCTCGTCTTCGGCGAACAGGCGCACGTCCAGGCTTTCGATGCCGGGCGCGAAATCGAGGTCGAGCAGTTCGGCCAGGTAGAACAAATGGACCTGGTGCACGTGGGCCACGTTCAGCAGCGTGAACAGGTTGCCGAGCCTGACGTTGGCGCCGGCTTCTTCCTCGGTCTCGCGCACCGCCGCCTGTTCGGTGGTTTCCTCGTTTTCCATGAAGCCGGCGGGCAGGGTCCAGTAGCCATGGCGCGGCTCGATCGCGCGCTTGCACAGCAGGATCTTGAACTCGCCGTCGCGTTGCCACACTGGGATCGAGCCGATCACCAGTTTCGGGTTCTGGTAATGAATGGTGCCGCAATGGGTGCACACGTAGCGGGGACGGTTGTCGCCTTCGGGGATGGCCACCGTCACCGGATGGGCGCACTCGGAGCAGAATTTCATAGAAAACAAAGGTTATGGGCTTGCCCTTACTTTACACCGGAATGCGGCGGCTGTGCCGCCCCCGGACAGGCTCGATGGGACAGCCATTGCCTAAACCGGCCGGGGCCCGTATAATACGAACCATCAGACGCGGGGTGGAGCAGTCTGGCAGCTCGTCGGGCTCATAACCCGAAGGTCACAGGTTCAAATCCTGTCCCCGCAACCAAATTCAGGAAGATGTTCAGTATGGCATCGCCTCAAAAAGCCCGGTCGACACAGCGTCGACCGGGCTTTTTTCGTTTCCGCGTGTCGTTTTCGCCCCCGTTCGATTGCTCAATTGTCTTCCGTATAATAAAACTCTGCTATAGTCGATGTTGATCAGGAAAGATTTAGTGCCTGCCGATTGACGTTCCATGATTTTTCATCCGACTTATGAGCGACGCCATATCCAACACCGCACACGCCGGACGCTTGCCCAAGGTACTGGTCAGTATCCTCAACTGGAACGGCACGCCCAAGACCCTGGTGTGCCTGGAATCACTGAAAGCCGAGTTGGAGGCAACTCCGGCTGAGATCACCACGCTGGTCATTGACAACGGATCGCGCAGCGACGATGCCGCGGCGTTGGCCGCGGGCATCGCCACGCACGACGTGGAACTCAAGTGCCTGCCGAAGAATCTGGGTTTTACCGGTGGGCATAACATTGCCATCGAGCAGGCGATCCGGGATGGCTACGATTACATCTGGCTCCTGAACAATGACGCGAAGGTCCAACCGGGTGCCCTGCGCGAGCTGATCTCGGAACTCCAGAACCACGCACGCTGCGGGTTGGCATCGCCGGTCCTGCGCGATATCCACGATGGCCATATTGCACGCTGCGTCAACGGTCACGACTGGCAACAGCGGGTGTCGACGAAGATCCTCGACATCGACGAAGCGCGCCGTTTCCAGGACGAGCATCCGCATGCTGTCTGGGTCGACGGGACCGCGGTGCTGGTCCGCGTGCAGGCATTGAAGGAAACCGGTCCGCTGGACGATCGTCTGTTCGCGTATTACGACGACAACGATATCGGTGTACGGCTCGCCAACAAGGGCTGGTTCAGCCGCTGCGTGTTCAGCGCAACAGTATTGCACGAAGACCGCAACGGGCTCGAACAATTCCCCCTATACCTGAGCTACCTGTTGAAGCGTAATGAAATGTTGTTCTTTCATACCCATACGCCGCCGGCCTATCGCCGCCTGCTATGGCTGAAGCTGGTGGACAGGGCCTTGTACGACGCCACCCGTTACCGCGACTACGGCTTCAGGGACCATAGCGATGCGGTGCTGCTGGGCATGCTGACTACATGCGCGGCCGTTTTGGTCCGCCGGCGCACCAGCGCAAGGTGCCCCTGCTCCTGAACATGGCCTGCACGGCCGCACACCGCTTCTACACCCTGAAAAACGCCAGGTCACGCAAGGCTGCACGTCAGGCTGCGCTTGCGCCGGCGCAGTAAGCGTCGATCCGGGCACAGCCGCTGCGACCCAGCGCAAACTTCGTTCAAGCCGACGCGACAGTCGCTGTCCGTGGCGGTCCAACCATCGTTGCCTGAATCTTCACCGATGGAGCATATGCCATGATATCCGTTGACGAGATAAACGAAGCCTGGGGCTGGGTCGGCCTGGAGGCCGCCGAGGTGCTGGGCGAAAATGCCTTCGGCACCCTCATCATCCGCGATGCGGACGGCATGTACTGGCGCCTGGCGCCCCAGGACCTGTGCTGCGAACCGGTGGCCGAGGACCGCGCCGCCCTCGATGCCCTTTCTTATAACCAGGATTTCCTGCGCGACTGGTACATGCCCGAGGCCGTGCACCTGGCCGAATCCACGCTCGGACCGCTGGCGGCCGGACGCAAGTACTGCCTGAAAATCCCGAGTGCGCTGGGCGGCCATTACGGCAGCGACAATCTGGCCATCGTGCCGCTGTCCGAGCTGATCCGGTTTGCCGGGGAAGGGGCGCAGCAGTTCGAAGGCCTGCCGCGCCTGAATTAATTATCAGAATCGCTTGAGCACGCCCACCTGCAGCAAGTCACGGTCATTGGTCCGGCGGAAGGTTTTTACCCGGTTGAAATTGATGAAGGCGCGGGTTTCACGCGACAGGGCACGCTCGGCCTGGAGGCTGATCAAGAGATTGGCGCGCGTCTTGTCGTCCTCGTCGCGGTCGTTGCGGGCCACGTAGGGACCGGCGCCGGCGCTCACCGCGAAGCGCGGCGTCACCTGCTGCACGTAGAAAAGCTGGGCGGCGACACCATCGCGGTCGACCCGCCGGCCGTCATCGCCTTCCCATACCAGCTTGCCGGACACGGCCCAGTGCGCCAGGTCGGCATCCAGGTAGGTGCGGGCTTCCAGCACGCCGGCATTCGCGCCGTCGGTGTTCGACATGTTGGTGATCGACCTGCCGATCGAGCCGCCGAACCACCAGGGGCCGGCGACGGGTTCGGTATCCGGCTCGGGCCGCGCCGGTCCGAACTGGCGCCCGAGGCCGAGCAAGACCGCGACCGAGCGGTGCGCACCGGGCATCCACGCATAGTTCAGGCCCAGGCGCAGGTGGGTGCCGGCCGGCAGTGCGTCCAGCGGCAGCCGCAGCGCGCCGCCGAGCAGCAGGCCCAGGTGCGCATCGTCGAACTCGCGGCCGTCGATCGTCGTCGTGTTCATGCTCAGGTAGGGACCGATGCCGAGTTCGCCGGTGAAGGTGCTGCCGAGCGGACGCACGCCCACCCATTGCAGGGCAAACCCGTCGCGGTGGTTGTTGTCGGGATGGCCTTCGTTGTAATGGACGAAGTCGATGCGCCCCGGGCCGAGCGGGCTCGCCTGCTCGCGCCCGCCGCGCGCCTCGAAGGCACGGCCGCCCATCGAACGCGAGCCGTCGGGGCAGCCTTCCTCGTTGCCGCCATATATGCGGCCGTTGCCGAATTCGAGGGAAAGATAGGCGCCAGGTGTTTGCGCCTGGGCCTGACATGCTGCGATGCCCAGCAGGAGTGCGAAGATGCCTGTTCTCGGGGTCACTGTTGCCTCGTTGAAGTCGGGCGTATGCCGTTGAGATGAACGGTCAGTCTAGCGGCTTGGCCACAGCGCGGGCGCAGCCCAGGCGCGCAATGTCGGTTGCGCGCCACTGTCATCCGGCAGCTTGGTTCAGGCTGGCCCACAAATGGGCCGCCGCCATCGTGCGTTGCGGCCGGTAGGCTTGCAGGAAGGCTTCGGCTTCGGCGATGCTCGGGCGGGTGTCGGTGCCCAGCAGGCGTCCGATCGCGGTGCGCACCGCCACGTCGCCGTGCAGCGAACAGTCGGGGTCGCCATAGCCGCGCAGCAAGGCGTAATTGACGGTCCACGGGCCGATGCCCTTGATCGCCAGCAGGCGGGACGCCGTGGCCGCCAGGCCGCCTTCGCCGCGGGCATCGAGGGCGTCGAGGGTCAATTCGCCGTCCGCCACCAGGCGCGCCAGGCGCAGCAGGGTCTCCGCCTTGGCCCGCGAAAATTTGCGGCTGGTCAGCTGCTCGAGATCGAGGCGGGCCACGTCCGCTGCCTCCGGGTAGCACCACAGGCCGTCCGGATGGCGGCGCCCGGCCTGCTGGATGAAGCTGCGGCGCAGCGCGATCGCGAACGGCAGGTTGATCTGCTGGCCGATGATGGCCCAGGTCAGCGCCTCGAACACGGTGGCGGCCTGGATCACGCGCAGGCCGGGCGTGTGCCGCACCACGGGGCCGAACAGCGGATCGGCGCGCACCGCCGCTTCGAAGACGGCCGGGTCGATGCGCAGGCCGAGCATGTTGACCAGCGCGGCTTCAGCCCGGGGCAGGATGCTGTCGGCTGCAGCGGCGATGCTGCAGCGGGCGCGGTCGGCGTCCGGCAGGTTCTCGAACACGATCGTGAGCTGCACCGGCACGCCGTCCAGCAGCACGCCCTTGCGGATGGACTCGCCGTCGACCCGCTCGGCCACGCCTTCGGCATCGCGCCCGTGGAAGCCGAGCGCATCCTGGCGGCGGTAGCCGGCGGGCAGGGCGATGTCGAGCTGGGGGACGGTCATTTGCTTTGCGCCGACAGGGCCGCGGCCCGCCCGAAGCGCGGCACGAAGCCGGTCACCAGTGCGGTACCGACCAGCACGATGGCCGAGCCCACGATCGTGTACCAGCCGATGGTCTCGTGCAGGAACAGCGCGCCCCACAGGATACCGAACACCGGATTCAGGAAGGTCACCGTCAGCGCCGAGGTGGTGCCGACTTCCTCGATCAGCCTGAAATACAGGATGTAGGCGATACCGCTGCACAGCACGCCCAGCGCCAGCACCGCCGCGGCGATGCCGGGCGTGAAGCTGCCGGCCGGCGGGAACAGCGGCAGCACCGGCAGCACCATCAGCGCCGAGGTCCACATGGTGCCGTGGGCGTTGGCGAAGGGCTCCACGCTTTTGGCCGAGCGCGCATACAGGCTGGCCACGCTGTAGCTGAAGGCGGCCAGCAGCGCCGCCGCCACCGCGATGCCGGCGCCGGGCCGCGCCGCCACATGGTCGAAGCCCACCAGCAGCGCGACGCCGACCGTGCCCAGCACCAGGCCGATGCCGCTCTTCAGACCGACTGCCTGGCGCGACCACGCGGCGCCGAGCAGCGCGCCCCACATCGGCGCGGTCGCATTCAGCACCGACAGCACCGAGGCCGACAGCGTGCGCGCGGCAAATGCAAACAACAGGAACGGCAGCGCCGAATTGAAGAAGCCGAGGATGAAGTAATGCTTCCAGTGCGCGCGCAGGTGCAGGCTTTTGTTCAGCACCAGGCCGACGGCGGCCAGGAACAGGGCGGCGAACAGCACCCGCAGTTCGATCAGCACGGCGGGCCCGAGCACGGGTGCGCTGATGCGCATGAAGAGGAAGGAGCCGCCCCAGATGGCGGCGAGCAGGATGAGGCGCAGCAGGTTTGCGGTGTTCATTGTTGTTGTATCCCTGGGGGCAGGGACGGATTATCGACGGCGGTGCGCGCGCGGGCTTCCCGGTTCTTGCTTTTGAATCCGGGGACGCGCAGCGGGCTGGTAATGGTACAAGAAACGGGGGAGGGGGTGCTGCGGGGCGAGGCGGTTTTTGGTGCGGCGGTATGAAAAAGGGCGGATGACCCGCCCTGTTGTGCTCTTCTGTCAGCTCTGCTGTCAGGGCATCAAAGCCTTTTTCCCCGAGCGCTTGTTCTTGACCTCGTTCAGCGCCCGCTCCACCGCCGCCAGGCGCGCCGGCAGCGCCGGGTGGTTGGCGGCATAGCCGTTCAGCACCGACGGCGGATAGGCCTCGGCCAGGCGGCGCCAGAAGGCCGGCGCATCGGCCACGTCGTAGCCCGCGCGGGCGGCCAGGTAGATGCCGAGGCGGTCGGCGGCGGCGTCGGCGTCGGCCGGCATCGCCTTGATGCCGCCGCTGCCGATCAGCATCGAGGTATCCGGATTGATGCTGCGCAGGTTGTCGATGATGCTGCCGATCGTGGCCTGGTTGCGCTGGGCCGCTGCGTGGCCCAGCATGTTGTGCGCCATGGTCTTGGCCAGCACGAAGGCCAGTTCGTCGTCGTTACGGGTGAAGTTGATCAGGCCGCGCGTGACCAGCACCCGCGAACCGTCGCCGTAGGCATTGACGTTGTCGGCGTTGCCCAGTTCGATGGCGAAGGCGCAGGTGCGCGTGACCGGGATTGCGATCTGGCGCTCGCTGCCGCGGCGCTCGATCGTCATCGGCAGGCTGGCGTGGCTGGCGACGATCTTGCCGAAGATGCCGCCGGCCTGGGTCGGCGCATGCTCGCCGGTGGGCAGGGGCTTGCCGCCGGCGGCCAGCAACACGTCGCCGACCTGCAGGCCGACGCGCGCGGCGCCGCTGCCGGCCAGCACGCTGGTCACCTGCAGGCGTTCGTCCATGCCGAAGGCGACGTGGGCGGCCTCGTTGTAGTCGCCCGGGTAGGACCAGCGGTTCTTGGCGGTGAAGCCGAGCAGGTTGCGCGCCTGGCCCTTGCACAGTTCCGCGTTCTGGATGAGGAGCGGCGCGGCGACCTTGTACAGGCGGTCCTGCAGGTCGGCCATCTTGGTCAGGGTGTCGGCGGCGGCGCTGATCTGCGGCGACAGTGCCGGCGCCTCGGGCTGGCGCTGCACCGGGCCCGGCGTCTGCTGGATAGGACGGATATCCTGGGTGGCGCAAGCCGACAGCAGCAGGGCCAGGGAGATGCCCATTGCGGGCAGGCGCAGGGCCGCGTGACACAGATGACGAATCATGTGCTCCTCTTTTAATTTATATCGTTTATTCTTTTCCGGTGCTGCCGAAGCCGCCGGCGCCGCGTTCGCTCGACGCGAAGTCGTCGACGACGTTGAAGCCCACCTGCAGCACCGGCACCACGACCAGCTGCGCCAGGCGGTCCATCGGCTGCAGCGTGAACGCGGACTGGCCGCGGTTCCAGGTCGATACCATCAGCTGGCCCTGGTAATCGGAGTCGATCAAGCCTACCAGATTACCGAGCACGATGCCGTTCTTATGGCCGAGTCCACTGCGCGGCAGGATCATCGCCGCATAGCCCGGATCGCCGATGTGGATGGCCAGGCCGGTCGGCACCAGCACGGTCTGGCCGGGCTCGATCGTGAGCGGGGCGTCCGTGCAGGCGCGCAGGTCGAGGCCGGCGCTGCCGGTCGTCGCATAGGCCGGCAGGAAGTCCTTCATGCGCGGGTCGAGGATTTTCAGGTCGATTTGTTTCATGTAGTGCTTGATACGTGGTGCTTCTCAGTGAAGCTTATTTGAGTGGATCAGGCCAGCAGCGAGCGTTGTTCCAGCCGCTTGGCGATTTCGGAGACCAGCTGGCGCGCCAGTTCCAGCTTGGCTGCGCGCGGCAGGACGGTGTGGCCGCTCTCGTCGAACAGCACGATCGAGTTCTCATCCTGCCCGAAGGTCTGCGGGCCGATATTGCCAACAAGCAAGGGAATCCCCTTTTTCTCGCGCTTGACGGCGCCGAATTCGATCAGGTTCTGCGACTCGGCGGCAAAGCCGACGCAGTAGGGCCAGCCGCTGAGCGAGGTGGTGGCGGCGACGCTGGCCAGGATGTCCGGGTTCGGTGCGAAATGCAGGTCGGGCGCAGCGCTGCCGTCCTTCTTGATCTTGTGCTCGCTCGCATTCTCGACGCGCCAGTCGGCCACCGCCGCCACGCCGATGAACACGTGCTGGCCGCCGACGCCGTCCATCACCGCGTCCAGCATCTGCCGGGCGCTGCGCACGTCGATGCGGCGCACGCCATGCGGCGTCTCCAGCGCGGTCGGGCCGGACACCAGCGTCACTTCGGCGCCGGCTTCGCGCGCCGCGCGCGCGATCGCGTAACCCATCTTGCCCGAGGACAGATTGGTGATGCCGCGCACCGGGTCGATCGCTTCATAGGTCGGGCCGGCCGTGATCAAGACGCGCTTGCCGGCCAGGACCTTGGGCTGGAAGGAAGCGACCAGCTCTTCCAGCAACTGGTGCGGCTCCAGCATGCGGCCCATGCCGGTCTCGCCGCAGGCCTGGGAGCCGGCGGCCGGGCCGAAGATGCAGACGCCGTCGTCAACCAGCTGCGCCACGTTGCGCTGGGTCGCCGGCTTTTCCCACATCTCGACGTTCATGGCCGGCGCCACCAGCAGCGGCACCGTGTGCGGGCGCGCCATGCACAGGGTCGACAGCAGGTCGTCGGTGGCGCCGTGGGCCAGCTTGAACAGGAAGTCGGCCGAGCAGGGCGCGATCAGGATCGCGTCGGCGCCGCGCGTCAGGTCGATGTGGGCCATGTTGTTGGGAATGCGGCCGTCCCACTGGTCAAGGTAGACGGGATGTCCGGACAGGGCCTGCATCGTCACCGCGCCGATGAAATGGGTGGCGGCGTCGGTCATCACGACCTGCACGCTGGCGCCTTCCCTGGTCAGGGCGCGGCACAGTTCGGCGGCCTTGTAGCAGGCCACGCCGCCGGACAGGCCGAGGACGATCTTCTTGCCCTTCAGGTCCATGCTCATTGAATGCTCCGTATTATTTTTTGTTCACCCGTCGCAGCTCGTCGACGATGAACAAAAAGGCGCCGAGACAGATCGCGCTGTCGGCGATATTAAAGGCCGGGAAATGCCCGAGGCCGGCCCAGTGGAAATCGAGGAAGTCGATCACGTGGCCGTAGGCGATGCGGTCGATCAGGTTGCCCAGCGCGCCGCCCATGATCAGCGCCAGCGCCCAGCAGAACATGCGCTGGCCGGCGTGCTTGCGCAGCAGGTGGAGGATGAAGCCGACGGCCACCAGTGCGATCGCGCCGAAGAACCAGCGCTGCCAGCCGCCCTGGGCCGCCAGGAAGCTGAATGCCGCGCCCGGGTTATACGCCAGCACCAGGTTGAAGAAGCCGGTGATCGGCTTCTCTTCGCCGTGCATGAAGGTGCAGGTGATGGTGATCTTGGTGATCTGGTCGATCAGGATGACGATGAAGGCGACGCCGAGCCAGGGGACGAGGCTGGTGCCGGTTCCCGAGCGCGCGGGGGCGGCGGAGAATGTTGGTTTTTTTTTGGTGGCCATGTCGATGGGGAGGAGTGGAATGCGCTGGGCGCCTGCACCCGGACGCGCCGGATGCAGGCCATTTTTAATTACGCAAAGCGGCGCGTCTCACCGCTGCCGAACAGGTTGCTCGTGCAGCGGCCGCACAGGCCCGGGTGGGCCGGGTCGTGGCCGACGTCGCGGCGGTAGTGCCAGCAGCGCTCGCATTTTTCCGCCTCGGACGGGGTCACGGCCACGGCTTCCTGGGCCGCATCCTCGACCTGCTCGACGCTTGCCTGCGAGGTGATGAACACGAACTTCAGGTCGTCTTCCAGGCTGGCCAGCGCGCGGTACTTGTCGCCGGCCGCCTTGACTGCCAGCTCGGCCTGCAGCGAAGAACCGATCGCACCCGCACCGCGCACCTCTTCCAGCTGCTTGGTGACGTCGGTGCGCACGCTGCGGATCAGCGCGTACTTGTCGAGCAGGGCGGCACTGTCTTCGATGGCCGGGAAGGCCCACAGGGTCCGGGTGAAGATCGTCTCGTCGGATTCGGCAAACGCCTTCTCGCCGGCGAACACGGCCCAGGCTTCCTCGGCCGTGAAGGACAGGATCGGTGCCATCAGGCGCAGCAGGCTGTGCGCGATGTTCCACAGCGCGGTCTGGGCCGAGCGGCGCGCGAGGGAGTCCACACCGGTGGTGTACAGGCGGTCCTTCAGCAGGTCGAGGTAGAAGCCGCCCAGGTCTTCCGAGCAGAAAATCTGCAGGCGCGAGACCACCGGGTGGAATTCGTAGCGCGCGAAGTGTTCCTCGACATCGCGCTGCAGTTTCCCGGCCTCGGCCATCGCATAACGGTCGATCTCGAACATCTGCGCCACCGGCACGGCGTTGACGGCCGGGTCGAAGTCCGAGGTGTTCGCCAGGAGGAAGCGCAGCGTGTTGCGGATGCGGCGGTAGGATTCGGTCACGCGTTTGAGGATCTCTTCGCCGATCGACAGTTCGCCGGTGTAGTCGGTCGAGGCTACCCACAGGCGCAGGATGTCGGCACCGAGGGTATCCGAGATCTTCTGCGGCGCCATGGTGTTGCCGAGCGACTTGGACATCTTCTTGCCGTTCTCGTCGACCGTGAAGCCGTGGGTCAGCAGCGCTTTATAGGGCGGCGTACCGTTCAGCATCGAGGAGGTCAGCAGCGACGAGTGGAACCAGCCGCGGTGCTGGTCCGAACCTTCCAGATACAGGTCGGCCGGGAATGCGGATTGTTCCTTATGCGAGCCGCGCAGCACGGTCTGGTGGGTCGAGCCGGAATCGAACCAGACGTCCAGCGTGTCGCGGTTCTTTTCGTAGGTGTCGGCGTCATCGCCCAGCAGTTCGCGCGCGTCCAGCTGGTGCCAGGCGTCGATGCCGTTCGCTTCGATCAGCTTGGCGACCTGCTCCAGCAGTTCCGGGGTGCGCGGGTGCAGCGCGCCGGTTTCCTTGTGGATGAAGAAGGCCATCGGCACGCCCCACTGGCGCTGGCGCGACAGGGTCCAGTCCGGACGGTTGGCGATCATGCCGTGCAGGCGCGCCTGGCCCCAGTCCGGGAAGAACTGCGTTTCGGCGATGCCGGCCAGCGCGGTCTCGCGCAGCGTCGGGCCGCCGTCCTTGGGCGTGATGTCCATGCCGGCGAACCACTGGTTGGTGGCGCGGTAGACGATCGGGGTCTTGTGGCGCCAGCAGTGCATGTAGCTGTGGTCGAACATCTTGAGTTCGAACAGGGCGCCGGCTTCGGTCAGCGCGGCGCAGATCGGTTTACTCGCTTCCCAGATCGTCATGCCGCCGAACAGTGGCAGGGTCGATGCGAAGCGGCCGTCGCCCAGCACCGGCTTCAGGATGTCTTCGTCCTTCATGCCGTGCGCCTTGCACGACTGGAAGTCTTCGAGGCCGTAGGCCGGCGCCGAGTGGACCACGCCGGTGCCGCTGTCGGTGGTGACGTAATCGGCCAGGTAGACCGGCGAGGTGCGGTCGTAGAACGGATCGGCGGCGTGCAGCGGGTGCTTGAAGCGGATGCCGTCCAGTTGCGCGCCCAGGGTGGTAGCGACCACCTCGCCTTCCAGCTTGTAGCGTGCCAGGGTCGATTCCACCAGGTCCTTCGCCACGATCAGCAGCAGCGGCTTGTCGTTACGTACCGTTTTCACCAGCGCGTAGCTCACTTCCGGGTGCGCGTTCAGTGCCTGGTTCGACGGGATGGTCCACGGGGTGGTGGTCCAGATCACGATGAAGCCGTCGCCTTCGGGCAGCTTGTCGAGAGCGAAGGCCTGCGCCAGCTTTTCCGGCTCGGCAAACGGGAAGCCGACGTCGATCGCCGGATCCTTCTTGTCCTGGTATTCGACCTCGGCCTCGGCCAGCGCCGAACCGCAATCGAAGCACCAGTTGACCGGCTTCAGGCCGCGGTAGACGTAACCCTTGTCCAGCAGCGTGCCGAGGGCGCGCAGCTCGTCGGCCTCGTTACCGTAGGCCATGGTCATGTAGGGGTTGTCCCATTCGCCGAGCACGCCCAGGCGGATGAAGCCGGCGCGCTGGCGGTCGATCTGCTCGAGCGCATAGGCGCGGGCCTTCTGCAGCACCTCGGCGGTCGGCAGGTTCTTGCCGTACAGTTTTTCGATCTGGATCTCGATCGGCATGCCGTGGCAATCCCAGCCCGGCACATAGGGCGCATCGAAGCCGGCCATGGTACGCGACTTGACCACCATGTCTTTCAGGATCTTGTTGACGGCGTGGCCGAGGTGGATGTCGCCGTTGGCGTAGGGCGGACCGTCGTGCAGGATGAATTTCGGACGGCCGGCGGCAGCCTTGCGGACGCGCTCGTAGATCTTTTTATCCTGCCATTGCTTGACCCAGCCCGGTTCGCGCTTGGCGAGGTCGCCGCGCATCGGGAAGGCGGTGTCGGTCATGTTGACCGGGTATTTGCTTTCGGGCTTTTTCGCCCCGGTTTTTGCCCCATTCGGGCCTGGTTTGGTATCGGACATAGGACTTTTCTAAGGTGGACTGCTGTTGTGCGTGAATATGGTTGGGCCCGGTGGCAACGGCCGGATGACCAGGCCGGGCTGGCCGCATTCAAATTCGGTCGGTGGCGGTGAGGGCGCCGGCGCGCTGGGCGAACCAGGCGCGCGCCTGCTGGGCGTCGCGCTCGATGGCGGCCGTGAGCGTGGGCAGGTCGACGTATTTTTCCTCGTCGCGCAGCTTGGTGAGGAACTCCACTTGCACCAGCTTGCCGTAGCAGGGCTGGTTATAGTCGAACACATGTACTTCGAGCAGCATGCGGCCGGCGTCCTCGACGGTCGGACGTACGCCCAGGCTGGCTACCGCCGGCAGCGGCCGCTCGCCCAGGCCGTGCACCTGCACCACGAAGATCCCGGCCAGGGCCGGGCGGTGCACGACGCGCAGGTTCAGCGTCGGGAAGCCCAGCGTGCGGCCCAGCTTGGCGCCGTGGATGACGTGGCCGGACATCGAATACGGGTGGCCGAGGAGGGCGCGCGTGGCGTCGAAATCGGCGGCGGCCAGCGCGCTGCGCACGGCCGAGGACGAGATGCGGGTGGAATCGTGCAGTACCGCGGGCAGGCTGTGCACTTCGAAGCCATATTCCTTGCCGGCTTCGGCCAGCAGGGCGACGTTGCCGGCGCGCCTGGCGCCGTAGCAGAAATCGTCGCCCACCATCAGCCATTTGACGTGCAAGCCTTCGACCAGCACGCGCTCGGTGAATTCGCGCGGCGACATGGCGGCGAAATGCTCGTTGAAATGCTCGACGATGACGCGGTCGACGCCGGCGTTGGACAGCGATTCCAGCTTGTCGCGCAGGTTGGCGATGCGGGCCGGGGCTTTGGAGAGATCGTTTGCGCGCTGGGCGAAGTATTCGCGTGGATGCGGCTCGAACGTCATCACGGCGGATTCCAGTCCGAGGCGCCGCGCGCTGGCGGTCACGTGGGCCAACAGCGCCTGGTGTCCGCGGTGGACACCGTCGAAGTTGCCGATCGTGAGTGCGCAGGGGGCACGCGCCCTGTCGTTGGGAAGTCCGCG
>Ga0308160_10003488_pt1 | contig 17660 bp, 16 predicted proteins | sample PhyFR1_FD_201036 | JGI IMG/M metagenome (GOLD analysis project Ga0308160, IMG submission 201036) | Phyllosphere microbial communities from UC Gill Tract Community Farm, Albany, California, United States - DLSLF.R1 | ecosystem: Host-associated > Plants > Phyllosphere > Unclassified | place: USA...
TTTACATCGGCATTGCTGACATTACACAAGAATGATGCTATTTTTTGTGTATATCTGCGTGAACCGACGAGAGGCATTCAATGTCCGCCCAGCTTCGCCATAACGTTCACCTTGCCGGCCAGGGCGCTGCCACCATGGTGTTTGCCCATGGTTTCGGGTGCGACCAGACGATGTGGCGTCACCTCGCCCCCGCCTACCAGCACCGGTATCGCGTTCTCACCTACGATCTCGTCGGCTCCGGCGGCTCGGATCTTTCGGCCTATGACCGCGCCCGCCATGCGACGCTGCAGGGTCACGCCGACGACCTGCTCGCCCTGATCGACGCCCATGCCAGCGGCCCGGTGGTGTTTGTCGGGCATTCGGTCGGCGCGACAATCGGCATGCTGGCCACGATTGCCGCGCCCGAGCGCTTCGCCGCGCAGATCATGGTCAGTCCGTCGCCCTGCTACATCAACGACGGCGACTATACCGGCGGCTTCACGCGCGACGACATCGACGAACTGCTCGAGACGATGGAGACGAACTTCATCGCCTGGTCGCACAGCCTTGCGCCCACCATCATGGGCGCCCCCAACCAGCCCCATCTGGCCTCCGGGCTGACGGCCAGTTTTTGCCGCAACAATCCCGAAATCGCCCATCACTTTGCCAGCGTTACGTTCCGCTCGGACCACCGCCTTGATGTGCCCAGGTCCACGACGCCCGCGCTGATCCTGCAATGCAGCGACGACCTGATCGCGCCGCGCACGGCCGGCCAATGGCTGCATCAGAACCTGCCCGACAGCACGTTCGCGTTGGTACCGAATGTCGGCCACTGTCCGCACATGAGTGCGCCGACCGCCGTCTCGGCCGCGATCGACACCTTCCTCACACAGCAGCTTCGCTGACCGTCCATGAACGCCGCCCTCACCGCGACCGACCTGTTCTTCGACCAGGCTGCTTGCGGCCTGATGGCAACCGATGCACACGGCATGATCCTCACGGCCAATGCCAGCCTGCATGCGTGGCTCGGCATGGCCCCCGGCGCGCTGGTCGGCACGCGCCTGCACGACCTGCTGCCGGCCAGCGCCCGCCTGTTCCACTACACGTGCTGCGTGCCGCGCCTGCAGAGCGAGGGCGCGGCGCACGATATCCAGATCGAACTCCTGATGGCAGGTGGCGCGCGGCTGCGGGTGCTGCTCCAGCTCGTGCGTCACCGCGATGGCGATCGCGAGATCGACCACTGGGCGCTGTTTCGCGCCGGTGGCCGGCATGCCTACGAAAACGCGCTGCTGTGCAAGTCGGAGGCCGCCGATGGCGTTCGCGAGGTGCAGCGCCAGCGCGACCTGCAACTGCAGGCGGTGAACACGCAGTTGTCGGCGGCCGACCTGCGCAAGGATGAATTTCTGGCCACGCTGTCGCACGAGCTGCGCAATCCGCTCGCTCCAATGCGCAGCGCGCTCGACGTACTCAAGATCAAGCACGGCAACGACGACGATGCGCGCGTGATCGGCGCCTTCGACCGCCAGCTGCGCCACCTGACGCGGCTGGTGGACGCATGGTGGCGAGATCCTGGTGGAGAGCGATGGCCCGGGCCGCGGCAGCCAGTTCACGTTGCGCCTGCCACTGATCGCGGGTTGCGCGGTGGCGGAAGAAATAGCAACGGCGCCTGGCCAGCCAGCACCACTGCGCGTACTGGTGGTGGATGACAATGTCGATGCGGCCGAGACGATGGCGACGATGCTCGAGCTGTTCGGTTGCACGACGCTGCTGGCGCACACGGCGGCCGGCGCACTGGCGCTGGCGCCGGACTTCCTGCCCGAAGTGGCGCTGCTCGATATCGGCCTGCCCGACTTCAATGGCTACGAGCTGGCGCGGCGCCTGCGCGGGCTGGATGCCTGCGCCAGCACCAAACTGATTGCGGCGACGGGCTGGGGCCAGGAGCGCGACCGGCAACTGGCGCACGATGCAGGGTTCGACCATCACCTGACCAAGCCGATCGATATCGAGCGGCTGCGCTTGCTGCTACAGTAAGCACCTGTTCCTCACCGGCATCGACACCATGACCCGCGCCTTGTCCCTGAACCTTCTCGCAGCAGGCTTGCTGTCACTGTCCACGCTGGTCGTGGCGCCAGCGCCTGCCCATGCGTGCGAGCGCGTCTACCCGCAAGCCAATGGCGACGACCGCACGCGCCACGTGCGCCTGTCGGCCGGCTGGCCCGATGCGCAGATCCTGCAGAACCTCAAGCTCAACCTCGACCGGGCCGACGCCAGGCGCACCGAGAGTTCGGGCACGGTCAGCGTCCAGTACACGTACTTTCACAAGACAGTCGTGATCACGCGCTCGGCCAGCAAGGGGGTCGAGGTGCAGCTGCTGGAAAAGGATCGCGAGAAACTCGTCTGGCAGCTGGGCATGTGTTGATGGTACGGAGCGGAGCGAGGCCAGGGGCCTCGCTCCGTACGCCCGTCAGGCGGCGACGATCTTGCGGTTTGCTGCGCCCGGCAACATGCGCAGCGTCTTGCCGACAACCGCCTTGTACGTTTTCGACGTGACCGTATCGACATAACGGTACTCGGCCCGTGTTTCGGTCGGCGTGACCGTCAGCACGACGAAGCCGCGCGAGGCCGTCTCGGCGTATTGCAGCGGCCCGATCAGCTGCTCCATGCCGCCTGCCACGATGGCCGGCGCGACAGTCGGGAAATAGCTTTCGAAACCAGGCGAGGTCACGGCCGGCACGCCGAATTCAACGCCCACTGCCCGCCCCTGCTGGTCGGCCAGGTCGCTGGCCCAGGCATTGTGGGTGTCGCCTGCCAGCACCACCATGTTCTTGTTCAGCGTCTGCGCCATGTTCAGCACCGTCTCGCGCGCGGCATGGTAGCCATCCCAGGCATCGAGGTTGTACGGCACCGGCGTGGCCGCGAGCAGCTGCTGTTCGGCGGCGCTCAGCGCCACGCCGGCCTTGACCTTGGCAGCGATCGCGAAGTACGCCGCATAGCCCGTGGTGCCCAGCACCATCGGCGCCGGCAGCAGCATGCGCGCCATCAGCACCTGCTGGCCCAGGACCTGCCAGGTGGCCGTCGACTTGCTCATCTGGTTGCGCAGCCAGGCGGTCTGCTCCGTGCCCATCAGCTGGCGCGCCGGGTTCGTCACGTCGGCAGTGAAGGCCACGCTGTTGAAGCTGCGGTCGGCGCCGACATAGCTGGCCAGGGCCAGCTGCTTGTCGCGACCGATCACACGGGTATCCAGCATGTGCAGCGACAGCAGGTTGCCGAAATCGAACGAGCGGTAGATCCTGTCCGGGCGCGCGGCATCCGGCACACGGATCGGCATCCACTCGTGATACGCCTGGATCGCCATCTGGCGCCGCGCCGACCACAGGCCTTCCGTGGCCGGGTCGTGGTTTTCGGCGCCGCCGCTCCAGGTGTCATTGCTCAGTTCATGGTCATCCCAGACGGCGATGAAGGGCATGCGCGCATGCACTGCCTGCAGGTCGGGGTCGGTGCGGTATTGCTGGAAGCGGATCCGGTAATCCGTCAGCGTGATGATCTCGGTGGCCGGCTTCGACACGCGTCCCAGGGTGCCCGCGTTCTGCGACGCATAGCCGCCGGCGGCGTATTCGTAGATGTAGTCGCCCAGGTGCAGGCCGACATCGATGTCGTCGAACCTGGCAGCATCGGCGTACACGTTGAAGTAGCCGGCCGGGTAGTTCGAGCAGCTGAACACGGCAAAGCGTACGCGTGAGACGCTGCCCGTCGGGAGCGTCTTGGTACGCCCCACCGGCGAGAGCTGGCCGTAGCAACCGAAGCGGTAGAAATAGCTGCGGTTGGCCGTCAGGCCGGTGGCATCCACTTTCACCGTGAAATCGCTGGCGCTGCCGGTGCGCAGGCTGCCCGAGGCCACCGTACGCGAAAAGTCGCTCGTCTCGGAAATCTCCCAGCCGACATCGATGTCGGCGGCGCCGGTGGCCGTGATGCGCGTCCACAGGATGACGCGGTCGGCCAGCGGATCGCCGCTGGCCACGCCATGCGCGAAGCTGACGGTGCGGTCGTCGCCGTCACCGCCGCAGGCCGCGAGCGGGAGCGTGGACACGGCGACGGTGCCAAGGGAGAAGGTACGAATGAAATTGCGGCGTGAGGGCGATTGGTTCATGGGATGGCAGTTGGTAAAAGTGAAAGACGGCAAATCTTAGCCAGCGCCGATGACGCTCTGATGACGCGGGCGATGCACGGGGCATGAAGTGCCGGGCATGAAAAAACGCCCGGTCGGACAAGCCGGCCGGGCGTGCAAATCAAGTGCGTGATCAAGCCTGCTTGCGTTTTTTCAGTCCGACGATACCGGCCAGACCCAGGCCCAGCAGCGCCAGCGAATGCGGCTCGGGCACCGGCGTGGCCGGCCCGAATACCTGGTCGCGCACAGTGACGGCGATGTCCGGGTAGTTCGTGAAGACGCCGTCCACACCGAGGTTGTAGGCCGCCTCGTAGCTGGCCGGGTTGTTCAGGAACGTGTACGGCGTGACCGTCATCCCAGCGTCGTGCGCGGCCTGCACGCAGGCTGCGCTGAGCTGGCCCGCCGAAGGGCCAATGCCGTCGGCGATGGCGGCGACCGCAGCCGCCCCTGCCGCCGTGGTGGGGCAGACGCCCAGATAGCTGACCGGGATGGCCGAGTTGGCGTTCAGGTATTCCACCTGCGCTGCGTTGAAGGACTGCGTCAGGGCGCGGCCGACTGTCGTGAAGTAGCCGTTGTACTTCGCATTGGTCAGGCCCGCCAGGATGGCTTCCGCCACCTCCAGCCCACTTTGCTTGGCTTCCGGGAAGACGCCGATGGCGACACCGGTTTCCAGGAAATGGTTGTAGGCCAGGTCGAGGAAGGCGTCGTACGACGTGAAGCTGTACGAGATGGCCGGGTTGAAGTAGGTCTTGTCGGTGCAGTAGCCATTGGCGTTGCGGCACGTCACGGACAACTGCTCGAGCTGCGCCAGCGTGAATTTGCGCACATCGTAGGTCCCGTTACTGGAACGCAGGGCGGCGATCTCGGGATGCGTGGCGGCGAATGCGACGACATTGGTCGTGGCATTCAAGGTGCCGTCATGCAGCATCACGGCCTTGTTGTCGGCGGTCAGGTAGACATCGCCTTCAATGTAGTCGGCGCCCATCCGCATGGCGAGTTGATAGGACTGCACCGACTCTTCCGGAAGATACCCGCTGGCGCCGCGGTGAGAAATGACCAGCGGACGTTCACCGGTGAGCGTCGATACCGGCATGGCATGGGCGGCGACCGGCGCGAACAGCATGGCCGCAAGCGGCAACAGTCCGAGATGCGACGTTTTCATAAAAGCAAACCCTCTTCAAGTGTGATGAGTTATTTCGCGCCACGCATGACGGGCGAGCGCATCAGAAGTTGTCAGCGCCATATCGGCGGGTCTGACGGGGGGATGCTAATTCGGCATGATGACAGTGGCATGAATTCGCGTGCCAATGTGTTGCTGACGACGCGGCGTTGCAGCTGTCACTGTCGCTATCAAGGTCGTGTAAGAAATATCCTACAAGACGAATTTACGCGTTAGACTCGTGGGGAAGTGATGAACATCCCCTCCAGTCCGTCCTGGACCATGCACGAGTAAATGGAATAGCCTGCAATTATGGAAGAGTCCCTGCCGGCGTTCGCAGAAAAACCCACCACCTTACTATCCAAATTAGGACCTGGTCTGATCACCGGCGCGGCAGACGACGATCCGAGCGGTATCGCAACCTACTCGCAGGCCGGTGCACAATTCGGTTTTGGGTTGCTGTGGACGGTGATATTTACCTATCCGCTGATGGTGGGCATCCAGATTGTCAGCGCACGTATTGGCGTGGTGACGGGGCATGGTTTGGCCACCAATATCCGGCGCCATTATTCGAAGACGTTGCTGTATGCAATCGTTATGCTGTTGCTGCTTGCAAATATCATCAATATCGCCGCCGACATTGCGGCAATGGGCGACGCCCTGCGGCTGGTAGTGGGCGGCCCCGCACATGTGTACGCGATCGGCTTTGGTGCATTGTCCGCCGTGCTGCAGGTGATGATTCCGTACACCCGCTATGTGCGTATCCTGAAATGGATGACGCTGGCGCTACTGGCGTACGTGGTGACCGTGTTTGTCGTCAGGGTGCCATGGGCCACAGTCGCAGTCGGCTTGATCACATTCCCGCACCTGCCCTGGAAAGCAGCCTACGTCACGACGATTGTCGCGGTATTCGGCACTACCATCAGCCCGTACCTGTTCTTTTGGCAGTCATCGCAGGAAGTCGAAAACCTGCGTGCGATACCCGACGCGCGGGCCCTGAAATATGCGCCGGCCGCAGCGAAGGCAAGCCTCGACCGTATCAAGGTCGATACCTATATTGGCATGGGATTTTCAAATGCCGTGGCATTCGCCATCATGCTGACCTTTGCCGTGACGTTGCACCTGCACGGCATCACCGATATTTCATCCTCGGCGCAGGCGGCCGAAGCGCTGCGGCCGATTGCCGGCGAATTCGCGTTCACCCTTTTCAGTCTCGGCATCATCGGCACCGGCCTGCTGGCGATTCCCGTGCTTGCGGGATCGGCTGCCTATGCGATGGCGGGCACCTTTGAATGGAAAAACAGCTTGCAAGACAAGCCGGCCGTGGCACCGCGCTTCTACGCGATCATCGTTCTGGCGACGCTTCTCGGGGTGGCGCTGATCTACGCACCCATCGACCCGATCAAGGCGCTCTACTGGAGCGCCGTCATCAACGGTGTCGTTTCGATCCCGATCATGGCCGTGATGCTGCTGATGGCAGCGCACCACGACGTCATGGGCGCGTTGACCATCTCCCGACGCTTGAAAGTCCTTGGATGGCTATGCACGTCGGTGATGGCGCTCGCTGTGGCGTGCATGTTTGCCCTCGCCTGAACGGGCGTGCCCGTTACCGGCCAACCGCTGCTGCAGCGGTCTTGCCACAATCGCTTCCCAGCCATTTTCCGGTGCCGCTCGATTTCTGGCTGATGTCTGCGCCGCCCGGCCCCGGTACGGTAGTAACTGATTCAAACCGATACGATGTCTCGCTCTCGGCCGTCACGACGGCGTCGACCTTCATCCGGGGCTGGGCACAGGTCATGCTCACATTCATCCCGCCGGCGGTTGGTGTCATTTTCTTGATGCAGGAATCCGCGCCTTTTTTACCGAACAAATCGAAGTCGGCGATGTTTTGCTGGGTAATGCACTGCTTCGTGCGCAAACCATCCCCATTCAGTTCCGTGCCATTCGCAGCCAGCATTTTATCGATCTGCGCGCGCTGCTCGGGCGTCATCAGGGCCATCTGGCTTTTCACCAGTTCGAGATAGCCGCCCAGCGGATTGCTACTCGCCTTGTCGGACAGTGACATATCGATCTGCCACAGCCCGGGTTTGATGGTCGGTTGCTGCGCGAATGCCTGCCCTGCACAGAGGCTGGCGAGGGCAAAGACGATCTGTGTGGCGTGTTTCGTTCGCATACTGGCTCCTGATAGGTGGGATGTTTCAGTGTATGCGATTCGGGCAGAGAGCGAATTCTGAGGTTGTGCAATCGATGCGATGCAAGTAACTCAGTGTCGGGTGACAGGCAACGCATACCTTCGATCCTATGTCCTGGGCGGCGCCAGGTCCCGATGAGGATTACTTGCCCACGGTCTCTGCACGCTTGCTGAACACCTCCTTGAAAACGGGCATCGCGGAGAACACGTTTGGCCAACCGGCATAGAACGCCAGCTGCGTCAGCATTTCCCCCGCTTCTTTTTCGGTCAGGCCATTGTCCATGGCGCGGTTCAGGTGGTAAGTGATTTGCGCCACCTGACCGGACGTCACCAGGGCGCTGACCGTGACCATACTGCGATCACGCGGTGCGAGCCCCGGACGCAGCCAAAGGTCCCGGAACAACGCCTCGGTCGTGTACTTCACCACGCCTGGCGAAACCTGCCCGAAGTTCTCCTCGACAGTCCTGGCGCGCTTTTCCTCTGCTTCTTTGTCCAGAGGCAGCAACGCGACCCTTGCCGGAGGCAGTTGCGACACATCGATCTGGCGTTGGGCAAACACGGCTTGCGCGGCACTTGCGGCCCCGCTTGCATTGGGCCAGCCCGAATAGAAAGCGAGGTGGGTGATGATCTCCGCTATTTCGCCAGGCTTGACCCCGGCGTCGAGAGCCCGGGCCAGGTAGGAAGGCAGTTCCGCTGTCGCGTTTTTGGAAACGAGTACGGCAATGGTGACAAGCGACCGGTCACGTTGTGACAGGTCCGGGCGCTTCCATACGTCGTCAAATAACAGTTTTTGGGTGTAGTTGTCGAATGCTGGTGCAGCCATGAGTACTCCTTTGGTTGGCGGTGTTGAACCGGGCGCACTCGTGCGCGGCTGTGCACTTGCATCGCCCGACATGGCGAACAAGCTTGCGCAGCCAAGCAATGCAAGAGCGAGCCCGCTGTTTGGCATGGACCTATTGCGCGTACTGCTCATCGCTGACTTTCTCCATCCACTCGACGGTTTTGCCACCCACCGCATCCTGGATGGCGATATGGGTCATCGCCGTGGTCGGCGCAGCGCCGTGCCAGTGCTTGACGCCCGGCGGGGTCCAGATCACGTCACCGGGACGGATGTCTTCGGCTTTGCGGCCCCACTGCTGAATCCGCCCCACGCCTGACGTCACAACGAGGACCTGCCCTGCAGGGTGGGTATGCCAGGCCGATCGGGCGCGTGGTTCGAACGTGACTGCGCCGGCCGAGGTGGTAACCGGCGGGTGTGCGCCGAACACCGGGTCGACCCGGACGTTACCGGTAAAGTTTTCCGCTGGCCCTTTGATTGATGCCTGGCTGCCGGCGCGGGCAATCGTCATTTCGCCGGGTCCGGCGTCGGCGCCTTGCGCCGCAGTCCCTGACTTGGCCTGTCCTGTCGCAGTTTGCGAGAAAGCAGGTGCGGCAAGAAAGAGCGATAGTGTTGCTACGATGATAGGTTTCATGGATGTCCCTGTGACCCAATGATGCTGTTAAAAAATCGCCGCTCGATGGCATGAACGTTGTAGAGGGTGCTCATCTGCCGACGTCGGCAGACGCCGATGCAGGACCTGAACCGGGCAGCGCAAATGCCACGATGCTGTTGCCGAGCTTTGTTTTCAGCGCCACTTTTCCGCCTGCGGCGATGACGACGAATTGACGGCCACTACGCGGCCCCCGATATGTCATGGGCGACGCGTTGGCGCCGGCTGGCAGCCGTGCCTGCCAAAGCTCGCGCCCGGTGCGCAAATCGATCGCCCGGAGCGTTTTTTCTGCGGCTGCGCCAACGAATATGAGGCCGCCGCGCGTCGTGACGGTGCCACCCGTGAGTGGCGTCCCGATCGTCAACGGCACCATGGATGGAATGCCCAATGGACCGGAGTCGCGCGCCGATCCCAGCGGCTTGTGCCAGAGCAGCGCACCGGTTGCCAGATCGACAGCGCCGATCTGCCCCCAGGGCGGCGCATTGCAGGGAACGCCAAGCGGCGAAACGAACGTTGTCCCATACGAGGCATAAGGGGTATTGAGCATGGGGCGCTCTGCATCGCCGCCCGAACTCTGGCCGTCCATCAGTTTGAACTTGCGTCGTATTGCCTCGGCACGCGTCAGAATTTCGACCCGGTCGGCAGTCTGCATCCACGTCACCACCATGACGCCACGATCGAGGTCGATCGAGACACCGCCCCAGTTGATGCCGCCGGCAGAGCCGGGATCGAACAAGGTTGGCGTGTCGAGCGTGGATGGCGTCAGGTGGCCTTCGTAGCGCGATTGACGGAACTGCAGGCGGCACAGCATCTGGTCGATCGGCGTGACCCCCCACATGTTTTTCTCGACCAGTGTCGCGCCCCTGAACGCCGGTAACCGGATGGAAGCAGGTTGCGTCGGTGACAAACGCTCTCCGGGAGCAACGGAGCCCTGCAACGCAGCCTGCTCTTCGACCGGGAAAATCGGCTTGCCATTGGTGCGATCAAGAACGAAGACCTCGCCACGCTTGGTGGCCTGGATCAGCGCATGGCGCACACCGTCGGGGCCGGGCAGGTCAACCAGGGTCGGTTGGGCCGGTACATCGTAGTCCCAGATGTCGTGGTGCGTGGTCTGGAAACTCCAGCGCGGCCGGCCTGTCTCGGCATCCAGGGCAAGGACGGCGTCACCGTACTGGTCGTCGAGCTCGCGGCGCTGTCCGCCGTAATTGTCCGGCGTGGCGCTTCCCATCGGCAAGTACACCAGGCCAAGTGTTTCGTCAGCACTGATCGGCGCCCAGCTGTTGGGTGACGATGGGGTATAGACGTCGCCTTCGGGCGGTGCGCCGATACGCTCCGGATGCCCGGGATCGAACGCCCACGCCAGTTGTCCGGATACGGCATTGAATGCACGGATGACGCCCGAAGGACCGCCCCAGAACTGACCATCCGGTATGCCGCCGCCAACCACGATGTTGCCGCGGATGATCTGGGGCGCCGAGCTGACATAGAACTGCCCGCGCGGATACTTGCTGATGTTTGCGTTCAGGTCGACGAAGCCTTGCTTGCCGAAGCCCGTGCACGCCTTTCCGGTGTGAGCGTCCACCGCGATCAACGCTGGCGTCTGGCTAGCGGCAATGATGCGTTCCGCACAGGCGCCTGTCGCATTCGGTATCCGGTAATACGAAACACCGCGGCACGGTTTGCCTGACGCAGGCACGCCACCAGACATGTCATAGCTCCACCGTTTGGTGCCATCTTCGGCGTCGAGCGCCACGACCTGATTGAATCCGCTACAGGCATACAGCATGTCGCCCACCATAATGGGGACCGTTTCCAGTCCATTTTTCGGTCCTGGCGACATGGGGCCCGTATCGGCTGTCCAAGCGACCTCCAGTTTGTCGACATTATCGACGTTGATCTGGGACAAAGGACTGAAGCGGGTACCGGCCTGGTCGTTGCCAAAAGCCAGCCAATCCGTACGGTCGGCTGCGCCCGTTGCCTTGGCTGCAGCGGAAGGTACCTGGGCCTGCATCCCCCGACGCATCCATGGTGGCGCGGGATCCGGCCCTGCAGCGGCGTGGATTGCCGTCCCGGCAACTGTGGCAATGGCAAAGACGCCCACGCCTGCCAACGCACCACGGCGTCCTGATCTGGCAGCCGTCACCGCTGCAATGTCGGGAGACCGCCGTACGGCCGGCAACAGCAGGAGCAGGGCCATGGCAAACGGCGCGCCCAGCCGTGGGACCAACGCCCAACCGTCGAAGCCGACTTCGCCGATACTCCACGCCAGCGTGAGCGCCAGGACAAGCGCATAAGCGGGGATTGCATGGGGATGGCGCCGCGCCACCATCCAGCCGATTGCGACGAGTGCCGTCCCGCTCAGGGCGTAATAAGCCGAGCCGTTTGCCAGCAACAAGCGCACCCCGCCGATCAGCAGTACGCATCCGATGAGTGCGAACAGGATTGCAATGCCATGACGAATCCAGCTGTTCAACCTTGTTTCCTTGGGTAGGGTCATGATCATTTTGCTGCCTGCTGCGGTTTGGGAAGTGCCTGCGCCGTGACGAACGTGCGCGCACGGAAGACGGCGCCGCCCTGCCCTCCTGCACCGTCGCTGGCGACGATATACACTTCGTTCGTTCCAGGCTTGAGGGCCAGACTCGCCGATTTGAGGTAATGGCCTGTATCGCGCCCTGGCAGCAGGATCTGGCCGATCGGAATGCCGCCCGGACTGAAGACGAGCACCCTGCCCTGGCCATTGAGCGCCACGTAGAGGTTGCCCTCGACGTCGGCCCGCATCGAGTCGGGAGCCGGCCCGATGAAGCGATACACCACTGCCACCCCGAGACTGGACACGGTTGCAGGCGTTTCCAGGGTAATGCGCAGAAGGCGGTTCTGGCCAAATTCCGTCACCCACAGATACTTGCCGTCCGGGCTCAGCGCGATGCCGTTGGCCAGTGCAAGGCGTTGCACGATAGGCGTGACGGTACGCATGTCCGGAGACACGTAATAGACCCCGCCAGTCGGATCGAACGCCGTGCCTTTGAAGTCGGTGAAATAAAAACCGCCATGCCGATCAAGTACCAGGTCATTCGGCACGTAGGCATCGCCCGTTACCGCTATTTTGTTGACTTCATGGCGGCCAGATTCGATCACACCCAGCATGCCGCGCTTGCGGTCTCCCGCAGCTGCAACGAAAATGCGCCCGTCCGGATGGATGGCTAGGCCACCCGCGTGTAATCCGGGTTGATGCAGTAATACTGAGATGCGCCGATTGGCGTCGAGGCGCACGATCCTGCTGCCGCCGACATCGCACACCAGCAGGTTGCCTTCGGTGTCGAACAGCGCACCTTCGAGCGCCGTGTCGGTGTCGATGACGTCTGCCCACTTTTCCGCAACCGCAGTCGGTATGTCGCGTTCTGCGGAAGGAATGGGCACCGGGCCCGTCATGCGCGGATCTCGGCGCAACGCAAGCGGGTCAGGGGCGCTTTGCGGGAACACGGGACAGGAGACGGCAACCAGGCCCCCCAGCGCGCCAAGCAGCATGGATCTTTTTTTCAGAGAGCAACGTGTAGGCATCATTTCACTTCGCAAAAGAAGATGGGCTACTTACGCCACAGGCGGCAAACCACCGAGCAGTTTGTCCAGCGTGACCGGATATTCCCTGACCCGTACACCGGTCGCGTTGTAGACGGCGTTGGCGATCGCAGCAGCAACGCCACTGATGCCAAGTTCGCCCACGCCTTTTGCTTTGAGCGGCGCAATCGTGGGGTCTGTTTCATCAAGGAAGATTGCATCGAGGTGAGGCACATCGGCATGCACTGGCACTTCGTAACCTGCAAGATCATGGTTGACAAAAAAACCGACACGTTTGTCGACGACGAGTTCTTCCATCAAGGCGGCCCCGATACCCATTGTCATGCCACCGATCACCTGGCTACGCGCGGTCTTCGGATTGATGATCCGACCTGCCGAGCAAACGGCAAGCATGCGCCGCACGCGGATTTCGCCGGTGGCGGCATCGACGCCTACTTCCACGAAATGGGCGCCGAACGTCTGGATTGCATAACGCTTGGCCAGGTCACCGTATTCCATGACATCTTCCCCGACCAGGTCGCGCCACCTTGCAGCATGGGTCAGTGGCACGCTGCGATTGCCGGCGCGTACCAGGCCACCGGCAAACTCGGCGGTCGCAGGATCCAGTTCCAGTTGTTTTGCCACCGCTTCGCGCAATTTGACGCAGGCCGCATACACGCCTGCCGTGGAAGACGCTGCACCCCACTGCCCCCCTGAACCGGCAGACTCCGGAAAGTTCGAATCGCCCAGGCTGACGCGCACCTTGTCGATGCCAACGCCCATCATCTCTGCTGCCGTCTGGGCGATGATCGTGTAGCTGCCCGTGCCGATATCGGTCATGTCGGTCTCCACCGTGACGATGCCGCGGTGGTCGAGTCGGACCCGTGCTGCTGACTTCGTAACAGGTGCACCGCGGATGGCAGAGGCCATGCCGATGCCAACCAGCCAGCGACCGTCACGCCGGCTGCCCGGTCGTGCATTGCGTTCGCTCCAGCCAAACTGCTTCGCCCCGGTTTCCAGGCATTTGACGAGCTGGCGCGTTGAAAATGGCCGCTTCGGGTCTTCCGGATCGACCTGGGTATCATTGAGGATACGGAATGCCACGGGATCCTGACCTAGTTTCTCGGCCATCTCATCCATCGCAATTTCAAGTGCCATCATGCCGGGCGCTTCGCCGGGCGCGCGCATCGCACTTCCCTCGGGCAGGTCCAGATGGGCAAGCCGCAGGCGCGTCATTCTGTGCGGGCCGGCATACAGCAGCCGCGTGGCTGCGGTGGCCGCTTCCGGCCTGCCGCCTTCGATGTTTCCAGACCAGCTTTCGTGTCCGATGGCATCGATCTTGCCGTCGCGAGACGCGCCGATCCGTACGCGCTGGATCGTGGCCGGCCGGTGCGTCACATTGTTGAACATGAGCGCGCGCTGCAGCGTTACCTTGACTGGGCGCTGCACCTTGCGCGCGGCGACGGCGGCAAGAACTGCATCCGACAAAATCGTTCCCTTGCCGCCGAAACCGCCGCCGATGTAGGGTGTAACGATGCGTACGTCCTCTTTGGCAATGCCAAGTGTTTTCGCCAGATCGCGTACGCCCCAATTGACTTGTTGAACCGAGGTCCACAGCGTCAGCTTTTTTCCCTTCCAGACTGCAATGGTCGCATGGGGTTCCATCATTGCATGTGACTGGTCCGGCGTCGTGAAATGCGCATCGAGCTTGACGGCCGCCCTGGCAAAAGCGCCTTCAAAATCCCCCACCGACGTTTCAGCCGGTGGCGAATACGGGCCTGGCTTCGGGGGCGGTGCACCATCTTTCGCAGCGGCCAGATCGAATACCCCGGTGCCACGTCGGTAGTGCACCCGCACCAGTTGGGCAGCTGACCGCGCCTGTTCGAAGGTCTGCGCGACAACAATGGCGACCGCCTGGTGGTAATGATCCACATCAGGTCCGGCCAGAGCCCGCGCCGCATAAAACTCGCCCTTGTCCAGCTTGCCTGCGTTGTCGGCGCTGATCACGGCCAGCACCCCGGGCGCCCGGCTGGCCGCCCGCGTGTCGATCGCTTCGATTGTTCCCTTTGCAATCGCGGCGCCAATGACGTAGCCGTACACGGCGTCCGGCGCCGCCTCGTGCTGTTCATAAGCATAGGTGGCGGTGCCGGTGACCTTGCGTGGACCATCTATCCGATCGGCTGGATGACCAACGACCTTCATCTGGTCGATGGGATTGGTTGTAGCGGGGGTATCGAATTTCATGACTGTGTGCTCCTTGCTTGCGCCAGCACCGACGCGAGGGTGCGCTCGGCCAGTGTCAACTTGAATGCGTTTTCAGGGGTCGTCCTGGCGCCTGCCAGGAGCTGCGCCATGCCGGCCTTGTCGCCATTGGAAATGGCGTGTTCGGCTGCCTCAACCCTCCATGGCATGTGAGCCATTCCTCCCAGTGCAATGCGTGCAGTGCCATCCGCTTGCACGATGGCGCCGACGGAGATCAACGCAAACGCATAGGATGCGCGGTCGCGTACCTTGCGGTAGATGTGCGTGCCCCCGATCGGAGGTGGCAGCGTGACGGCAGTGATCAGTTCACCGGGCTGCAGCGTGTTTTCGACATGGGGCGTGGTGCCGGGCAAACGGTAGAAATTTGCGATAGGGATCGTGCGGCTCGCGCCGCCTGCGTTGACTGTCTCGACTGTGGCATCAAGTGCGCGCATGGCCACGGCCATGTCGCCCGGATACGTTGCAATGCATGCGTCGCTGGCGCCCAGCACGGCATGCTGACGGCTGTAACCACCGATCGCGCTGCAACCGCTGCCAGGACGGCGTTTATTGCATGCCTGATTGGTATCGTAGAAATACGGGCACCGCGTCCGTTGCAGCAGATTGCCGGCTGTCGTCGCTTTGTTGCGCAGTTGCGCGGACGCACCGGCAAGCAGTGCACGGGACAGCAGCCCATAGTCGCGCCGCACTAACTGGTGGGAGGCCAACGCCGTGTTGCGTACCAGTGCGCCAATGCGCAGTCCGCCATCGGCCGTGGGTTCGATCTTGTCGAGTCCCAGTCCATTCACGTCGATCAGGTGAACCGGCGTTTCAATCTCCAGCTTCATCAAATCGAGCAGATTCGTTCCGCCTGCAATGTATTTCGCGCCAGGGTTTCGGGCAGCTGCAGATGCCGCTTCGGCTGCAGAATGGGCGCGCTCGTAGGTAAAGGCTTTCATGGCTGCCCTTTCACGACCGTTGCACCGGCGACTTCCGTGATGGCGTCGATGATGTTCGAATAGGCGCCGCATCGGCAAATATTGCCGCTCATACGCTCCCGCAGTTCGTCTGCACTCAGCACCGGCCTGGTGGTGAGATTGGCCGTTACGTGACTTGGAATATCTGCTTCGATTTCGTCGAGAACTGCCACGGCCGAACAGATCTGGCCTGGCGTGCAATAGCCGCACTGGAACCCGTCATGCTTGACGAAGGCTTGCTGCATGGCGTGCAGGCGCTGAGGCGTCCCCAGCCCTTCAATAGTGGTGATACTGTCGCCATCGTGCATGACAGCAAGCGTCAGGCACGAATTGATCCGCTGTCCATTGACGAGTACGGTGCATGCCCCGCACTGCCCCTGGTCACAGCCTTTTTTCGTGCCAGTCAGGTGCAGGTGCTCACGCAGCGTATCGAGCAGCGTAGTACGGGTATCGAGTTCGATGCGATGTGTCGTGCCGTTGACCTGGATCGCCACCGTTGCCGGCGTACCTGACCCGGTATGTTGTGCCTGCGCGTTGGCCTCGATTGGCAGCATGCTGACCGCGGCTGCGGCCGAGCCGGTGACAAGAAATTCTCGACGTGAAACTGCCAGCTGTTCTGGATGGTTCATGGGTTCGGTATCCAATTCGTTTTGAGTGTTCAATGATTGGGAGCCGTGATCGTTTCATCGACGATGCATTCAATTCCCTTGGCAAGGCAAAGTACGTTTGTACGAATATGACCAGCTTGCGGGGCGCACGATTCAAACGGTATCCTCATCCTCCTGATTTATTGCCTGATCCTCTGAAGAGCGTGAATTCAGTAGGCATGGCCAGTCACTCGTCTTATCCTTGAATAAAATAAATCCAGTCAAAAATTATGAATTCGTTGGCTCAAACGCCTGTTCTTTCCCCGGATCCTTCGCCGAGCCGACGTGACGCATTCAGGATGCAGTTGGTCGACCGCGTCATACCACTGATTGGCGCCGAGCCGAGTTTTTCGACCTCTATCCCCGGTGTGACGCTGTATCGCTATGTCGCGCCTACGGTGCCAGACTCCGTTACGTATGAGCCAAGCGTGGCTGTGGTCCTGCAGGGGAAGAAACGGGTGATGCTGGGGGCCATCCGCTTTGATTACGATGCGTCGCATTTTCTGATTACGTCGATCGACCTGCCGGTGACGAGCCAGGTTGTAGAGGCCAGCCCGAAAACACCTTATTTGTGTATCAGGCTCAAGTTGGACATGGGCGTTGTCCGGGAGATGCTCGCAGGGGTGTCGGCAACTGTTACAGAGACGAACAATGGTGCACCGGGCATGACGACGGCGGAAACGACCGCAGAAATGCTCGATGCATTTTTGCGGCTGATTGACCTGCAAAGTGTGCCGGGTGAAATCCCTTTCATGAGCGCGTTGATTGAACGTGAGATTATTTTCCGCATTCTTCAAAGCGCCGAAGGGCAACGCCTTCGCGCGATTGCGACATTAGGCGACAACAGTCAGCAGACAGCCAAAGCGGTCGAATGGATCAGGGATCATTTCACTGAACCTCTTCGTATCGAAGAGCTTGCGCAAATCGCCTGCATGGGCGTGTCCACGCTGCATCATCATTTCCGCCTCATGACCTCGATGACGCCACTTCAGTACCAGAAGAAACTGCGTCTGCACGAAGCCCGGCGGCGCATGCTGACAGACGGCATGGATGCTGCAAGTGCAGGTTTCGTCGTGGGGTATGAGAGTGCCAGTCAGTTCAATCGCGAATACAGCCGTGCTTTCGGCAAGCCGCCGCTGCGCGATGTCCGGTCACTGCTGGCCGCTGGCGATGGCCTCGCCACCTGATCGAATCGTCTTTACTACCAAGGGGCAGAAATGACAGTCATGACCAATTCTTTTGAGCGAACTGGCGCC
>Ga0308160_10003490_pt1 | contig 17652 bp, 25 predicted proteins | sample PhyFR1_FD_201036 | JGI IMG/M metagenome (GOLD analysis project Ga0308160, IMG submission 201036) | Phyllosphere microbial communities from UC Gill Tract Community Farm, Albany, California, United States - DLSLF.R1 | ecosystem: Host-associated > Plants > Phyllosphere > Unclassified | place: USA...
ATGGTCTGTTGGCTTGCAACGGAGCCTTGGATTTGACAATTCCGAAACGAAATACTCTGATGTACGCAACGATCAACCATGAGCCGAACTCGGACGGGCAAGGCAGACACTGAGCTGAGACTCGACGCGAACCGATGGCCGAGTGCTGAGGTTCGAGACGTATGGCGATTGCGACGAGCACTTGAATATTCCCGGTATATTCTGACCCAAGTATTAATGATCAGTGGGATTCGACCTGCTGCTCCCCCGGCTGCATAGACCGACAAATCCCTATTCGTCATGGGCAAAGTCGACCGAGAGCCTATTGACGAGGATCAATTCTTCCCAGAACAATTTGCGATCAATTGCACATAGTCAGTACCCATTCCTAACAGGGCTTATCATATTGAGCTGAACTGTTGGGGCATGCGATTCCCCTCCGAGCAGCTGCAAAGAAAAGGTAAAGCAAGCATGTCCCGCCCCACCATACTCCGGATTAGAATGCAGCGTCTGTGTGAGAAAGGGGGTTCCATGCGAATGGGCAGAGCCCAACGACATCGCGAGAAACGTCAAGACTGCACAAACGGCGCTCGCTTTGCACAGAGCAGGGGTTGTGCCAGAAAAGAAAAAACGCCCAGGTTTCGGGGGCAAGAAAGCAGACTTCATCGACGACGAACCCTATGAGGAGGAGCTAGATGGCGGTCCCCTGTCGAAGCGGAAACCGAGCGACTCATTAGGGACGAGCCGTAACCGAGTCGAAAGTCGAGCTGGACCTTCTCGATTGAGCGGGACTGCGCCAGAGACAAAGCTCAAACGACATGAATCCGACTCATTTAGTCAATCCGACCGACAACTCAAGAAGCCTAGACCATCCGGTGATCGCCCTAGGCGTACGCCTTCGCCCAGAAAACGACCTCGTCAATCGCAGGACTCTTCTGACCTGAGCGATCCATCTTCTCCCGAAGTAGCAAGGAAGCAAGTCAAGCGGGTAGACCGTAATCACGATGGAGATGCTACGCCCAGAGCCCAATCGCCCTCTCGAAAGGTGTCTCTTAAGCCGAGCGAGCGCAATGTTTCGTCCATATCACAGCGATCTAAGGCCAGGGACGTTTCGGCAGTATCTCAGCGACCAAGCGAAAGGAATGTCTCAGCGATATCGCAGAGACCGAGTGATAGGATTGCTTCTGGGGCGAGCGGATCGAGCCAACCCTTGACCGGTAGTCAGGGAACATCTAAACGGAGGAACGTGGTTCCGTCCTCTGACGAAGAAGACGAAGAGCCGAGTCAGCAAAAGGAGATGTCAAAGAAAGCCGAGGATGACGAAGGAGACAGGTCGAGGGATAAAATCAGAGACGAGCGGAAAGAGAAGCCAAACCCTAGGTTACGCCTTAGTCCTGATCGCCCGAGAGCAAAGCAAAGGAGAATCGGAGGTGACGAAGCCGACCGAAGTCGGCGCAGAGAAGAGACAGACGACGCTGATGGCAGAGTTCGAAGGAAAGTGGAGGTCGATGACGAGGATCGCGTCGATGTTTCGCAGCGCAAACACGCCAAGACCGAGGATCCAGATGCGGAAGTCGAGGCGGAGAGACCTCGGAAAAGCAAGGACGTAGGGGACTCAGCTTATGGGGATGAAATTGAGAAGCGAGGGGGTGAACGCAAGGTTTCCAGAGACGAGCTGGAGAGAGTCAAACCGATCAGAATAAAAAGGCCTCTCAGCCAAGATCAAGCAGATTCGGCGGAGAAAGCCCGAGACGTTGACCTGGAGCGACCGAAGAAGAAGAAACACCATGTTGATGACGAAATCTCATCGACGGGAGCACAAAAACGCAAAGAAGCGATTGACATAGACTTTTCCGACGATGAACCCGTAAGACGCAAAGATGTGAAAGCCTCCGTCGTAGCCCAGAGAGCGATCGAGCCTATTTCATCCAAGCGACCCAAGGGCGACATCGCTGGACACGGAAACAGTAGTGGAGGTGATGCAACGCCAGTCGCCAGGAAGACAGCCAGACAATTCGGTACCGGATCTAGCGGCCGGAATACGCCTGTATCCAAAAAGCCGGCAAAGGACATGGTAATGGACCTGTTGACGGCAAGCATGTCGGGGGCATCGTCGGCCTATGCAAGCGCCCTTGGAATGGTGAGTTCACGGGCTGGCTTCAGGACGTAATCACGGGTCCTGACATCTTCCCTTCTAGAACGGCTCGACGACGTAAGTATATTGTTACTATGCTAGACGAGGAAGGTACGCTGACCTCAGGAGATTTACAGCAAGGAATCACCTTACAAGAGGCCTTCACTCATGCCTACTAAGCCCACAATCGCCGCAGTAAGCCTAGCCGATTTGAAAAAAGTTCCTGAAATTCTGCTAAATAACCCTGCCCGTGGTCGTGCAGCCAAAGGGGACTTTAGACTTGATGGGGACCATCAGATCCATCTCGGACTTCCAGGTATGAGCTACGAAACGAGTGGCATATGGCCAGGACATGCTGATCGTATTCGCTTTCTGATCCCTAGACTGCTGCCAAAAAGCGATACAGCGAAAAATATGGACTCATGCCAATCAACAATGCTAAGAGCACCTTGACAACTGCGCTCATGGGACTAATCCGAGAGAGACGTAGTCGAGGGGTTTACCAAGAAGCCCTGTCTAGTCTTTTGCCCGCTACCCTGGATAGCCACCCTGGAGATCAGGCCACTGAAGAGGAAAGCGAAGTCGCTACATGGCTAGAGTCTTACGGCACCCCGTCTCGGCTCCCGCCTAGACTATCGGCCCTGTCAAACAAAGCGAAGATCGATCTCGGAACTAAAGACTCAACTGCGCCGGTCACGAAAGAGATGTCCGAAGAGGATCCTGGGGAAGCTTCTACAACCGCGCTCGCATCATCAGGCGTTGTCTCGGTGTGATGACTTTCAGGCCTGCAATTTTGACCAAAGCCGAATCCGCGGTCGCATAAGACCGTTTATTAACATTCATTCTTGTTGACCCAACGATATTCAGATTCAGGTTGATATGATACGACCGACACGAATACCCTGTATACAACTCGACGCCATGATGATACAAATGGGCAAGATGATAAGACGCTGCCTACACCTTGTAGATGGCTCCATCTGCCTCCATTACTTCGTTCAACTCGCTCATTTTCATGATTGCCAGTCGAGCTTCGGCTTGACCGAACATTAGCGCGTTGGTCAGACCTTCGTTTACGTCCGGCAAAAGTTGGTCAAAGGGCAAGAAATCCTCGTCGGGGTATTTGCCAAACACTGCCGAAAGCTTTTCTCGGAAGAGATCCAGTCTGCGGAGGCTCATCGCATCAGCCAACTGCGTCGGACGAACTTCCTTTCCTTACTCACCTCTCGGATTCGATGGCATCGGGTCCACGAGCCGTATGACGCGGTGCTTCCTCTTGGGACTCGCCGATGTCCATACCTCGCATGGCTTCCTCCGCCTCCATGTCCATGTCTCCATCCTGTACGCTGCCGGAGCCGTCTTCCCTAGGCGTTTCTGTGCGCCTCGAACGAGCGTTCGCGTGCGTCTGGGTCGTAGCGAAGTCGATAGGAGCGTTCTCATTTTGACCTTCGCCGTCGTTGATCTCCCCATCAGCATCGTCATCGTCATCCGACTCGTCACTGTCGCTCCCATCGGATCGCTTGGACTTTCCAGTGTTGAGCTTCCGCTTCTTCCTCTTCTCTGGCTTGAGAACCTCCTTGAACAACGCGAATCGCAAGATTTCTTCCGCGGCCATAGCATCACGCTCGTCGACCTTGACCGAGAGCCGAGACTTGGCATGGGCGGTGGAGAGACGAATCAGAGTCTCCAAAGTACGGGCAGTAAGGGGCGAGGTCTGCAAGGTAACAACAAAACATCAGGATACTTGATGAAGATCCGAGAGATCATGACAGTGCTCACCCTCTTCTGGTTACTGGCGAGATCATCGTTTCGCAGCGCTGCGTATACGCCAACGATGTAATCGGCTGCACCCTTAGTGAGAACCGGATGGATTCGGTTTTTCGCGTACTGAATGTACTTCTTTACGAACGCAATGGAGAGCACTTCCTTCTTTTTCCCTGTCGATCGGCCAGATGACGTCGTAACACCGCCGTGGAGTAGCGGGTTGAACTTTTCAAATACGGGTGTTTCGAGCGTTCGAGCGTCTTGTTCGTCTCCACCAACATCCAAATGTTGTACCAAATTTTCAATTGCGGGTGTACCTGGGTCACGAGCAACGCTTAATCAATCAGTACGCATTCTCTGAAAATCGACCGCGTAACTCACCCTCTTCGACTCCCGGTTGAAGGTAGCGGTGCATCCGCAGAACATGTTCCGAGATCGCCCTATCTCTCTGCTCGTCGGTATCGTCGGTGATGACGAACAGCAAGTCGAAACGCGAGAGCAGCGAATCCGGCAGGGCAATGTTTCGATGCGGATCCTTATGGACGTCATACTGTTGTGTTCAAATCAGCATGTTTAGCGTAGTGTACTTTGCACTCGAGCCTCGTCGACTAACCTGTCCGTAGATTGGATTCGCCGCTGCGACCACACTACACCTCGCGTTCAAACTAGTATGGATTCCGGCCTTGGCGATTGTCACAGTCTGTTGTTCCATGACTTCGTGGATGGCCACTCGATCGATATCCGACATCTTGTCAAACTCGTCGATACAAACTACGCCTCGATCGGCCAAAACCATGGCACCGGCTTCGAGTCGCCTCTCTCCCGTGTCCTTGTCGCTCGTCACCGCGGCCGTCAAACCGACACCTGAACTTCCTCTTCCGGTAGTCGCGATGGCCAGGGGAGCCGTATTCAGCACAAAACGCAGCATTTGACTTTTGGCAGTGCTTGGGTCACCGACCATGAGGATATTGATGTCGCCACGGATATGAGTTCCGTTGGCCAAATTTTTCTCTTCACCTCCAAGCAAGAGCAGAAGGATAGCGGATTTGACATAGTCGGAGCCGTAGATCGATGGCGCAAGGGATTGAGACAGAAGCTGGAAGACGTTCCGTCGACGAGAGAGTTTGTTGATATTTCGGATATCGGTGTCGGTCAGCGTAGACTGGGCAATACCACCGCCAGCCTTCGAAGAAAGGAGAATAACATTATTGGCGATCAAAGAGGTGCTGTGATGGCCGGCTCCGAGTTCAGTCTGTGCAAGCCCAACCGGAAAACGATACCATACTCACTGGAAGCCTCTCTGACCCATTCCACCACCAGCACTCTTATACACTCCGACCAACTGGATTCGATCACCCGGCTTGCATCCATCCACCAGATCATCCGCCAAGACTACTTCAACTCCTCTAGGCAACTGCCCTGCCGGCGCCCTCTCCGGCATCTCCTGGATACTGATCGTCTGATGATCCCTAAACGTAGATAATCCGTATTCCATCGAGATCGGATGACCGTCGCCATCGTCTTGTGGTACAACGGTTGTGGATGGTGCAGCCGTGAAAAGAGTCTGAGCGGAGATGGTTGTACTGTCGTGATATGTTCGGGAATGGAATTGAGTGGTTTGTTGGCAGTAATGAATGGATTTGAGCATTTTTGGGCGAACGAGCGAGCCTGCAAGCCGCACCGTCGACCGTGAAACCAGTTTTAGCGCTCATGCATAGCTTCGAACTCCTCATCTCGCTTCGGAACTTACATCTCGTAACAATTCCTTCCAAGCTGACCATCTTCCCAATTTGATGACTCCTCAATGTACGGGGGTTGCAATGCTGTTGTCCAAACGAACCCCTCAAACCAACGTGGTCTGCAGACATTCCCTTCGATTTAGACTTCCTCTCGATGGTCGTGTGTATAGTATACAAATGCTGATGAACTCACATTCTTTGCCGACGATATCGTGCTTGACCACGTCGTGCAAGCTGGTGACGAGTTGCGTCAAAGCGCCATCGATTGCTGGAATGTATTGCATGGGTTGCAACAATAGCCTGTAATCGATGCGCATCAGTAAGGATTCGCCGAGCGCAAGCCAGTTCAAAACGACTCACCCGTCCGCCATAGATCGCTCATAGTCTCTTAGATCGTCTAGATTCACAATCAGTCGGTTCTGATTGTTATCCAACATCGTCTTAGTCGCATGTCGGTAGTTGTAGGTCGCTTGTGTCTGACAAGGTGAACGTCATCCGTATAGGGTAAGCTGGCGGTCAGCGAAGAGATTATGAGCCGAAGTAGCAGCTAATACTCACCTCATCATCCAGAAATTCAACAAACTGTCTAATTCGGTCCTTGAGCAGGTCATCTTGGAGCAGTGGAAGAGGATCTTGGGTTTGTTGTTGGGCTGTGGGGTTGTAGTCGGCCATCGTGCCTGGTCGTGACTGTGATCTTGATCAGCAGGGAGGGGGATGAATATCTAGGCAAAGGATAGTCTCAGACTGTAAAGTGTTCGAGAGGCTAGTACTTTCCAGGAAGAACGGCCGTATCATCAGCTATAGCTACAAGCTCAACCTGCAACCTGATCACTTCGACTTTCGTCGTTTCCCCGTCGTTCGTCGCGTCAACAACAAAACGCGAACTAAATGAAATCGAGCCATTCGCGCGACCATAAACAGATACGTATCCGCGGAACGCTGCTCTCGACTGGGACAGTCATTCGGCGTTGCTACGAACGCGGGACTTTCAGGCGAGCTGGGGGATCATCTCAAAAAGCAGAATTTATATGGGTGCAGCGATTGTCCCTCTTGGCTCAGTGGTGACTAATTGAAGAAGTTTGCAGAGCGTCCAGCTGGTGAGCTCTTGCGTGACTCACGCTGACCCTGGATTGTCTTCCCAGCACGCCGGACTGGACCTGATTACCCGCTATCCACCTCGTTGGGACTTTCGTTCTTACTCTCGCGTCCTTGCCTGAATTTCAGGGAGAAGGTGACCGGTCCGACCATCTTTGACGGCTCCATTGAAGGTTGTCGTGCGGACTTCCAACGCTAGAACATAATGTACTAGACAAACTAGCGGTGAATCGTTTCAACCAGCAAGCCCGCTTGGCTCCTGCCACGCTACGTCAGTGGCGTAATTCAACGTAACAGATCCCTTCACTCTCGAAGAAAGTCCACATGGCACAGACGTGAAATACCAACCTTCAAGACGTTGTGATTTCGAAGGCGAAGGTCTTCCTTCCAAATGTGATGGATCGTTTGGTGCCACAATGTACACAAGAGATCGAGTTCGGCGCGCAGACACTGAAGCCTCGGGAACAGGCACACGCAACGTTTCAGTAGAGATCGCGCCTCTCTCGATGGGAACCATAAATAGAAGCGATCTTTGCAGACGGACGATTAAAGCGCACGTGAGTCCTACATTCCGAACTCCGATGACTACAGACGACGACCTCGAGGCCAACGCTCATACATTCGCTAAAACTCCGGCACGATCGTCAAACGGCAGTAGTTCCTCCATTGACCCCGCTAGCGCGAAATGGAACATATTCGGTCGGTTTCGAAAGGTCGTAAGCGCAAAGAGGTTGGAGCAAATAGCAAGAGGACAGCCATGCGCATGCTATTACATCTTGGGTCCCCACGGAGAGTTTGTGAACTTGTGGAGAGGCATCGGCACAGTCGGCGCTCAAACCAAAGGCTGATGACTATATAGCTAGTTGAGACTACTTCAATCGACTTCATCTTGGACCATGAAATATGTACTATTCAGCCAACATAATCAGTCACGATGAGATTCCTTTCCTTACTTTCCGCCGTCGTGCTTCTCGGATTCCCATGCCTTGCTTCCCCGCTCGCCAAGCGAGACTTCGGTCCTGTCACTCTGTTCACTCCGCCTTCGACCTATACCAATGAAAGGACATTATACGGTCGTCAGTTGATGCTCAAGACGCAGTCTTCGGTGATTCTTGGCCCCTTGCGCCTTGATACTGCGAATCTGCTTTACTAACGGACTTCAATTGCAGGATAACGGCGTCCTGCTCGCCACGTGGGAGAACTATACGCCCACGAAGCCATACTTCCCAATCTACCGATCTACTGATCACGGGTTCACCTGGAAGGAAATCTCGCGAGTCCAGGACACGGTCAATGGCTGGGGCATGAGGTATCAGCCCGATCTCCTCGAGTTGCAACAAGATTTGGGCTCCTTCAAAACTGGAACTATCTTCATCGCCGGAAACTCGATCCCATCCGATTTGAGCAAGACTCAAATCGATCTATACGCCAGTACCGACAGGGGGTAAGTCATCAACGGCGAGAATCATGATGGTCACGATTTCGACGGCTTAATAACAAACGGTCTTTGACAGCCTTACTTGGACATTTGTGTCGCATATTGCCAACGGGGGTGTTGCCGTGAGTTACCAAAACCCGTCTGACGGTTGAATACAATGTTGACTCTGTCTCCTGGCAGAAACCCAACAACGGCGAAACCCCCGTCTGGGAACCTTTCCTTATGGTTTACAACAACCAACTTGTGTGTTACTACAGTGACCAGGTATGCTAATTAAACTAGCAGTCCCGTGTGGCCCAGCGCTGATCCGGTTCCGTTCACGTCGCAGCGAGACTCTAGGTATGGCCAAAAGATGGTGCACCAGGTATCTTCCGATGGCGGTAAAACTTGGGGCGCAGTCGTCGATGATGTTACCTACCCCGTCTACACTGCTCGACCCGGAATGCCCATCGTGCGAAAGATCGGCAACGGGCAGTACATGCTGACCTACGAGTACGGCGGTGGACCCGGTTTCAGCAGCTACCAGTTCCCTATCTACTACAAGATTAGCAGCAATCCCTTGGCTTTTGGCAGCGTTACCGGCGTACCCTTGAAGACTGCCAGCGGTTATCAGCCCACCAGTGCGCCTACTCACATCTGGACCCCGGTTGGAGGCGTCAACGGGACTATCGTCGCCACTGCTGGCAGCAACACCGATTTGTACATCAATCGAGCGAACGGGCAAGGACCTTGGTCTGTACTCAAGACTAGCGCTCCGGCCGCATACACCCGGTACTTGGACGTTGGTCTCAATCCCAAGGACATTGCCATCATCGCTGGAGGGGCGCTTGGCCAAGGTGCTACTAACAAGGTCACTTTTACTGCCACTGAGTAAGCTTAACTCCTGCTGTCTTAAAGCGATGGGTCAATGTGTACTGATACGAGGCGGTCTCTGAAATCCTTAGCGTGAATGGCTGCACAACTTGCTCCTGAGGATGTCATCTTCGGGAGGGTAGAATCAAAACTAATTTCAACTAGGCCGTTCCGCCGGCAAATAGCAAGACAAGATTGTACAGACGATCAGATGAATAAGATTGCAGATCATACAGGAACTTATCGATGAGATCTTTTGTGAGATACCTACAGACCACGCGAGCCCAGACTGTTCTAGACTGTCAAAAGCAAGCGAGGTCCACGTCGGTATCGCTCTATTTCGACCTTTAGATTTGTCATGTCAATCTAAACGGGCGCCATTCTTTCGCGTTCGACATGCAATCTCATTCCTGTATGGCGGGGTTTTCTGTCGGTCAGCTCCGACGTTATGATCGTTTGGGGAATTCCGTTTTCGCCGATTCGCCGAGCTAAAAGACAGCATTCAGTGCTGCGATAGTCCAGTACAGTCAACTATCCCCGATTCAGCAGACAATAGACTTACAGAGCAATGCTCAAGCGTTCTCATAGCCTATCAATCGACTGTGTGTCACGATTGACCGTCAGGGAACCCGAAAAAAACACCACTTTATCGGGCGACCTCCGCAAACCTCTCCGGAAGCTTATCGTTAAATCCGCATCCGCTGCCTCCGACCTCCACTCATCCCAGAGGAGTTCATCGATAATCGAAAGTCGTGTAAATCAAGCTGCAAGCCGTTCCTTCCTCCTCGGCCCCTTAGCCACTCGTCTTCAGCAGAATTCTACACAGTCGAACCATTGGCAGATATGCCGAATGCTACAGACCGAACGCCGCTGATTGCGGACGGTTCGTCAGCTCGACGGTCCAACTACGATGCCGCAGCAACCGAAGATGGTCAGCCGGTTCAGACGTCCGAATTCAATATCGATATCAGCAAAAAGGATTTCATCTGGATGCTAGCTGGGCTATGGTCGATGTGAGCAGTTTCAAAACGATATTGTGATGAAGGGTAGCTCAACGCCTTGTTTCAATCGATTCGGTCAGAACGGTTCTTGCAAGCTTGGACGGGACGATCGGTCAGTCGAGCAAACGACCGTTTACCGCGAGAGTCGATACTGACCTTTTCGACCCTCTGACAGTGGCTACTCTTTTGACGGATATCGGGAGCAGTTTCCATAAGAGCAATCTAAGCGGGTGGTTAGGTGCAAGTTATCTCTTGACTGTCTGGTAAGCTACCTGATAGAAGACCGTAGGTGGTGACACTGATTGGCCAATCTTTCTGTAGCGCTTTTACACCGATTTACGGGAGGCTTTGTGATATTATCGGAAGACGAGGATCGATGATGATTGCCATCACCTTCTTCGGTTCGTGAACCTTACCTTCGCAGATTTGATGGAACTCGTGCTAAAGCTCTGGAGCTCCGCTTATCACAGGCATCGGGACAATTGGTTCGTCGATCTGAGTACCATCAATCTCCAATAGGACCTGATTGGATCATCTTCTAGGTTGCGGATTCGCGCCATCAATGGAAGCCCTCATTGCAGCCAGGGCAGTAGCAGGGATGGGCGGAGGTGGATTGACGTCTATCGGATCAATTGTCGTGAGCGATGTTGGTGAGCATATTAATGAGAGCTGAGGAGGCAATACACTGACACTCGCTTCATGCAGTCCCTCTGTGAGGCTCAAGTAGAATTCCGATGCACTGTGAGCTTCGAGCTGACTTCTGTTACATGACAGCAAAAGACGGGGTTTATATCAAGGTTCGTGCGGTCTCGAAATCCCTATCTTTGGAAACGTCTCTAATCACAATCGTGGTTTAGGTATGGCAAATTGCTTTTTCGGCATGGGAGCAGGACTAGGAGGTCCACTAGGTGGGTGTGTGAGCTCAAGTTCATTTCGAAGGCAAGACTGACAAGGACTCCGTAGGTGGATTCCTGAGCAGCACCATCGGCTGGCGGTGGGCGTTTATCATCCAAATTCCCATCCTTCTCATCTCGGCGGTCCTCATTTGGCTCAAAGTGCATATCCCGCTCAAGAATACCGAAGAAACACCATGGGAAAAGCTACAAAAGGTCGACTTCCTGGGATCTATAACGCTTGTCAGCGCCGTATCGTGTCTGCTAGTTGGCATGACCCTGAAGACCAGCGCCGATATCGAGCTCCCATGGAGCGATCCGAAAGTCTGGATTCTGTTGACTGTCAGTGGAGTCTTTGCAATTGCCTTCATTTTGACCGAGAAATATATTGCAAGGGCGCCACTCATGCCGATGAGACTTATCACGTGAGTCGTATCGAGATCCTCTTCGGAGAAGGACTAGTCGCTGAGACGATGTGAGGTATGCTGTCAGCACAAGAACACCCGCCTCGGTCGCGCTGAGCAATTTCTTAGTGTCCGCCATGGCATTTAGTGCAGTGAGTAGCTTGCGGGCGGTCCGCACTGATGTGACGCTAACATAGGATCTCACAGCTTTACAACTATCCCTTATTCTTTTCGGCGGTCAGATTGACCTCTTCTGCAGTCGCTGGTGCACATCTGGTTCCCAATAGCGTCAGTACTCTACACGTCGACCCTCCGTGATGGTGCTGATTTCGATATATTGATAGATCGCCTTGGCACTCGGATCTGTGGTGGCGGGAGCCTATATGCGAGCTACCGGGCGTTACTGGTGGATGACCGTGTTTATGGCCGGGCTTACCGTCCTCTCGTCATTCGCCATGACCCGCTTCAAGGTGGACAGCCCCGAATGGCTCTTGTGGATCGCGATCATTCCGAACGGTTTTGGTGCTTCTGGCGCGATTACCAGTACTTTGATCGCCCTCATCGGCTCTGTCAAGGTGGAGGACATGGCTGTGGCTACAGGCAGTAGGTCACTACGGCCGTGATCGTCGGTTCGGGTGCCTCTGCGATAAACTGATTGTTGTCTATGCAGTCTCCTACATGTTCAGAACAACTGGTCAAGTCGTTGGTGTCGGAATCACCAGCTCGATTTCGCAATCGGTTTTAACGCAACGATTGACTGAACGGCTGGAGGGAGAAGACGCAGCCGAGGTATGTCGCATCGCTATGGCTTACGCGTCTGTCGAGGCTGACCTTCTTTGGATTCCTAGATCATCGCTCGCATTCGCCATTCCACTTCCTCAATCGCCGACCTGGACCCAGTTCGCAGAGAGATTGCGGTGGCCGCTTACAGTGACGCCCTGAATGCAGTGTTCTGGGTACAGGTAGGGCTAGCCGTGGCAACGATGTTAGCATGTATGGGGATGAGAGAGGTTCATCTGCCAGATAAGGGCCCTGGCATCCCTGCCAAGCCTAAAACTCACGATGACGATGAGAACGAGGCATGCTAAATATAGAAATATTGCCGTAAAATATGTGTAGTACATCAGCTTCCGCTCGACCGATCGCCGTGATTGCCTTCGAGATTGAACTTTCACAGAGTTCTAAGTTGGAATGCATACAAGTTGGACCACTGCAAGTCGACTGCTCACTGACAGCTGCACGCACAGTAACTGCTCAGTCAACGCCTGATCATTCCGAAACAAGATATTTCGGACTCGACCCTTAGCTCGGGATCAGTTTCATGCTAGTGTTTCTCCATTCGCTTAATTCTCTCGCCATTATTCGCATCAGCAACTGGGTCTTGACCACCGCCGTTTCCAGTGGATAACACTGGCTTGAACGGTCATAGCCGCATCATAATCCAACTTGGTCCAAAATGCCCACTCTTGACATATCAGACACTTCGAAGGTCCTGGCTATCCTTGGGTAAGGGTGTTCGGTCCTCGAGCCAAACGGAAGCTCTTTGCATGCTGACATGCGATATCGATTCAGCGGTTACATCGTCATTGTTGGACTGGTCTCGTATCTGGTCAAGAACAAGCTGTTCATATGTGAGTGTGTGGATAGTACTGACCCAATTCGCAGCTAGCTTGATAGCTGACGGCAACACCGTAGCCGAATCGATCTTGGCTGTTGCCCTAGGTATTATCATCGGGCCAGTCGCCCTGAATTGGGTCTCTCCACTGGAATGGAATGATGGTGATCAAGAAGCTACCAATTACCTCACGTGAGTCAGAATCTAAAGGGACCACGACGGCTGCAATCTTACTCAAGACGTCCTCTCATATAGGCTACAAGGTGACTACACGTTTCCAACCAGAATCGAGGCGAGTGCGTAAACTGATACTCAATCTCATTTCTTCTGGCAGTAACGCGAATTATCATTGGTATACAAGTTCTCTTCGCGGGGATCGACCTCCCCAAGTAGGTCCAGCTTAAGCACAGTGTCCGTGAGCTCTACTGATATTCAACGCCTCAGAGCATATCTTCGGAAAGAATGGCGTTCGATCGCTATTCTCCTTGGACCCGCTATGATAGCGGCCTGGTTCGTCAGCGGACTCTTGATTTGGGGTCTCATTCCGGGCTTGACATATGTGGGACGATTCTTCTGGAAGTCTGGAGCTACACACAGGCTGACACCACCCTGTATCTTCACCACCTCTTCCAGCTCGAATCGCTGGCGATCGCTTCATGCATCACGCCGACTGATCCGGTTTTGGCGAACGTGCGCAAAGGACGCTTCTGCGCTGGTCTTCAAAACGCTAAATGTCTCTTTCCTCGCTGTTCAATAGTCTATCTGCAAAGGCCGTTTCGCAGAAAAGTTAGTCCATCGCAAGACCGGTGAATCGAGATTTCCGGCTGATCCGAATTCTGGATGTTCGCAGACATGTACCCCTTCATGTCCGGAACTTGATCGGTAGGTTCCTGCACAGAGCCTTCGATAAGAGAGGTGTTGAATTTTGACATCTCCATGTCTACCGGTAGTCGCGGAATCGGGAGCCAACGACGGTTTGGGGTGAGTTTGGGCTGATGTGTGCGGCCATCTGTGAGGTAGTTCTGACGTCGGTCGGACTGGCAGCTATCCCTTTCTTTACATGGCGCTATATCTTATTTGGAGGCACACACCGGGATACAATTCTGGCCTCGGCTGGGCTATCGGAACATGGTGCGTGCAAGGACATCTTCATGGGTTGAAGGTGGAATCCTAAGGCAGCACCTTCCACTCCCTTAGGTTTTACGAAGTCGTCATCTACGAGGTTCTTCTTGCTGTAGTCATCGGAGTGGTGATCGGCTAGTGAGTAGTGACGCAGGACAGTCTATGGACTGCCGAGCGATTGACTTGTCCCCGCTCTCACAGTGTCTTTCGCAAGGTTCTTCGCTGGGCTGAGCGAAAGGAGTTGGTCGACCACGATTCCTTCTTGGCTTTTGGTATGGCTTTGGCGTTTTTCACCTTGGGCGTCGTAGGCTTGATCGGGTCGGACGATATTCTGTGGTGCGTCCGAACCGAAGCAAGAGAAATCCTAATCATATAGCTGAGCTGCACTCTACGCTGTAGTTGTTTCATCGCTGGAAATGCCTTTACTGTGAGTCGTAAGGTCCTCGGGTCAAAATTCATCTTGACGCTTATCACGCAACAACCGCTCGATGCATCAGTGGGATGACTGGTAAGCAGTCTATCGCCCGGAGCGTTGATGCTCTACGAAGGACTGACCCTCACCAATATCAGGTTTCGTATCGAGACCGAAGAGCATGCTGTCCAAGATGTGATCGATTTGCTCTTGAATTCGGCTGTATTCATTTACATGTGAGTTGTCGACAGATTGCAAGGCTCTATTGCTTGCTGAATGTCGCCATCATTCTTGCTGCAGCGGAACAATCCTACCGTGGTCGCAATTCGACAAATACTACGGTATTTATACCTGGCGGTTGGTCCTCCTTGGCATCAGCATCATCGTCCTGAGACGACCACCTTGGGTGACTGCGATGGTAAGCATAGACGAAATGGCAATGCGTGCGGAAAATTGCCTGAAATTGATTCGCGCCAACAGACTCGACTCATTCCGGCGCTGCAAAGCTATCGAGAGGGCGCTTTCACCGGGTATTTTGGTTGCATCGGCGTGTCGGCTGTCTTCTACGTACAGGTCGCGCTCGAAAACATTCCTGAGGAGCGGGAGCACTTGCGAGCTGTCATCACCCCAGTGGTTTACTTTATGGTCCTGACGTCAGTGATCGTGCACGGTATGTTGCGGAAGTGAGGGTCATCGTAAAAAAGCATGTGGAGCTGAAACGTCGATCGTTCCGCTCGTCAGGGATCACGGTCCCGCTCGGCAAAGGTTTCCATCACACTCTGACTATCAGCAAAACCAAGTCTTCGGGCACCACTGCCATCTTCAAGCTACCGAAGGCTCCGTTCGATCTGCCCATCAGACCCGCGGAAGAAGGAACGGAAGTCGAGTTGGCAATCAATGGCCAAGACATGGGTCGCGTTACCGCGCATCCTCGCCCTCAGGACCAAACTATCACATTTGATGTGCCGGGTGGAGTGGACGAGCATATGGGTAGGGTGTGACAGCTTATGTAGTTGTAGTTGTTGCGCATCGAGTTCATTGCATATGGCATTGCTTTTCGAGAGAGGAGTTTGAGTACAGAGGATGATCGGACAATGACATGCGAATCTGAAAGGCCTCCGAGAGCTTTCTTCGTCCTAGACCCAGCCGGAAGAGATCGCTTGAAGCTGGTTGCAGGATGAGATGCCTTTAAATATCTGTTAGAAGCATTGTTGTTTCATACTTGGCTTGGAATTTGAGACATGTTGAAGTTCATTGAGAGCTGGACTGGTCGTGAAACTGTACTCAATCCATCAATATCTTGCACATTCTCTCTGCGCCTTGGGAGGGAAGGGGCCTTTTGCGTCCTCAAATCAAGTATTATGTCAAGGAGACTCAAGAATGGAAACCAAGAGGCGCAAACACGACTGACTGTTTGATGTCTAATTCTCTGCTGCCTCCTCCTGACGACATCTCTCCTGTTCTGTTGCTCTTGCGGGGTGAATCTCCTGATCCGCTGCTCCCTTAGGGGGATTGCTACAAAGCGTTATTATTTCTATTGCCGAAAGCGCCGGACAGTATGATCCCATGTGCACCACTGTCTCATGGCGCCTCACAAAGAATCGGTATCTGGTGAAGGAAGCTCTGGTTAAAACCGACAGATCTCTCTGATAATTCGAAATGAGCTATGCAAAACAGCGTGCGAGAGCATCTGCGACCATCAGATGACACCCATATCCCAACGCATCCTGAAAGCCGCAAATCGGGATGCATCCGTATAGCTTATGGGCTGAATGTCCGAGGGGTAAGCGAGATATCGACGCTGTTTCGGGATCACAGGCAGACAATACCTACAGTAGCTGCTGCGCGCGTGGGCGCGAATACTCTGGCGCTGACGTGCACCATGAAATACCTTACCAGCGGTCTCATCAAGCAGACCAGGTAGACACATCGTCAAGCGTGCAGGGACAACCGGTCTGCGTAGCATCAAATTGTTGAACTGATCACCGATAGACGGATAGCGCTGTCGCAATGCCACAAGAGATTGCTGCGAGCCGATGTAAGGGCTCCAAGGTCGTCATCGGTGGAGGGAACAGAAGATCGAGGGGTGTGAGATCGTACGACAAGCGCTGATCTTGATTTAAGTCGCATGTTGCAGGCTGTGTTCAAACAATGGATAAAGTATGCTGGGGGGTTGGAAGACAAAACGGACGTTGGCCTTGCGGGGACAAGGTATTCTAGGCTATACCGGGAACAGCCCGGCCAAACGTACTCAGACAGGTTTCGGATACCCGGTAGGCCAACTTATCAAGGATCTCTTCCGTCCCTCAGCTCTATGGTAGGAATTAGGGCCAAGAGGTCTCTACTGTTAATGTACCTGCAGTGATTCTCATTATGGAGGCTGTTCGTACGATTATGCGTTGTGACTGATGCCAAGACCGCCATGGCAGCACGAGCGGAATTCCAAGCTTACAAGGGGTACAAGAAAGGAAGCTCGATCCGCTCTACGAAAATGGAACCCATGAATGACGCGATGACCAATCGGCCGACTCCGTCCAAGCCCTAATTGACAGCATAAATAGACGTGTAGCTATTATACTGTAGCAATACGATACCCGTTTCGTGTGATAATCACAGGGCTCAACAGCTATTCCTTGCCATGAGTAACAGCACAGTCTATACTGTTGATACTGCAGATACTGCCGTCTTCGGTCGAGAGGAGGTAAAGTCCTTCGAGACTGTGAGTGTTCGCATCCCTCCCCTGATCTTCGACGAGACCTTGAAGATTACTGGTTTCGTATCTCAGATTTAAGTCTCCTTGCGACAAGCCAAAGAGAGCTTGGAGACAAGGATGATTGCTTCCATTGCGGACACCGGAGACCGTATGGTCAAAGATCCACAAACTGAAGCTCGAGCAGAATACTCATATGCCCTCCAAAGCGAGATCGGCGAGCTACATGAGACTCTGAAGATGTTCGATCTAGTGGGATACGTGGACCAACTGAAACCGTATCGGCTGAGACTGATGCAAACACAAGATGGTTGGTTCAATTCCCCTGCATTTCAACAGTATGCCACAAAGTGTCGGACATGCATCACAGAGGAAAGCGAATGGATCGATCGCTACGAGGACTTCGTTCAAAGTCATCGCAATATGCAATTGCCCAAAGGCTTTTTGCAGGCGCTTGTCAAGGCTGGCATTCTCACTGCGTCGGTCCCCGCGGC
>Ga0308160_10003491_pt1 | contig 17649 bp, 20 predicted proteins | sample PhyFR1_FD_201036 | JGI IMG/M metagenome (GOLD analysis project Ga0308160, IMG submission 201036) | Phyllosphere microbial communities from UC Gill Tract Community Farm, Albany, California, United States - DLSLF.R1 | ecosystem: Host-associated > Plants > Phyllosphere > Unclassified | place: USA...
TCGAAAAAGGAGTGAAGATTTTATGTGGTTGATAAATTTAATGATTGTTTTGTTATTGATTCTGGCAAACGGCATTTTTGCGATGACCGAACTCGCTTTGCTTTCCTCAAAACGGTCCAAATTAGAGAAAGCAGCGAATGATGGCAAAAAGTCAGCCCATGTTGCGTTAGAGTTACTCGATCGACCAACCGATCTGTTATCGACTGTTCAAGTCGGCATCACGTTAATCGGAATCGTCAATGGTGCCTTTGGTGGTGCTGCTCTCTCAGGACCGGTCATCAAGTGGCTTGCTCAATTCGCGTGGCTCGCCCCTTATGCCAGTACGATCGGTTATATTCTCGTCGTAACGATCATCACCTATATTTCGCTCGTCATCGGTGAACTCGTTCCTAAGCGTATCGCCCTTGTCAGTCCAGAACGGGTCACGATGTGGCTTGCCCCACCGATGCGTTTTTTCTCGATTGTACTTCGACCATTCATTTGGGTTCTAAGTAAGTCGACGAGTTCCATCTTCCGTTTGATTGGTCTGGATCGCCTGCAAACAGAAGACGAGACGGAAGACGAAGTCCGGCAATTACTGATTCGTGGTACGCAAGAGGGAACCTTCAACCGGTCTGAAGCAGAGCAAGTCTCTCGTGTGTTTGATTTTCATGATTTGTATGCTTACGAACTGATGGAGCCGCGTACCGTTACCGAATGGATTGACTTAGCGGATGACTCCGACACGATCTTACAAGAGCTCCGGCAAGCGCGACATCGAAACTTACCGGTTGGTCATGGTGACTTGGATCACTTTGTCGGTTTCATCGATGCGAAAGAGGTGCTATCAACGGAACGACCTGTCCAAGAACTTGAACGACTGATTCAATCACCACTGATCGTTCCCCGTCAATTAAAAGCAACCGTCTTGCTTGAACGGATGCGCAAAGAGACGGTATCAATCGCCTTTGTTCTTGATGAATACGGTGGTTTCCTCGGCATGATTACCTTATTCGACATCCTCGAAGCATTCGTTGGCGAAATTTCAAGCGTTGAGGAAGAACCGGAACTCGTCATGCGAAAGGATGGCTCCTTCCTAGCGGATGGTCTATTGCACATCGATGATTTAAAGCGGACGCTCGGTTATACAGAAGACTTACCCGGTGAACAGTTGAACGCCTATCATACGGTTGCTGGTTTGATTCTATATACGTTAGGTGATGTCCCCTCCCGTGGGAGTACTGTCGAAATTGGACCGTACCGGTTTGAAGTCGTTGATTTAGACGGACGACGCGTCGACCAAATTCTGATCGAGCGCATCGAACATGAACAAACACCCCTATCGTGAGGATAGGGGTGTTTGTCGTCAATCATGCTTCGTATAATCGTAACGCCTCTCGTGCGACACGATCTGCTTTGTTCTCCGACCGTGGAATCCACTTCACGAAAGCGAGTGGTAAGAGTTGATAACGCGCAAAGGCAGGATCAAAAATCGTCTGCGTTCGTTTGTTCTTGACGAATTCGCGTTCGACTGCGAGTGCAACCGCTTCTGAATCCGTCCGAAACGAAATGACGCTCTCGCCTTGTGCAATCAGTTCGTGCGCCCACTCGACGGCTTTCGCAAAAGCAATAAATTCTGCTTCATGATTATTGATCGCTTGAATTTGATACATTTTTTCCGTGACTTCGCCCTCGGAATTTTTACTGAAAAGCCCAACCGCCGCTTCATCATTTGAAGGACGGACCGTACCGTCAAAATAAAGTTCAACCATGTTCAATTGCCGCCTCGATTCCTTTTCGTATCGCTTGTTCATCTAGCCCTTTCCCAATGAAGACGAGCGTCGTCTTTGGTTGTTCGCTAAATGGTTCTCTGATTGCTGTGCCATAAATCATGCCAGTACCTTGTAAAATGACCTTTCGATCCGTATCTGCAAAATGAATGATTCCTTTATAGCGATAGAGATCTTCCGCATACGCTTCTAACACCTCACGTAGGACCATTCCGAATCGATTCCGATTCAAGGGTCGTTCCTCGACGATTGTCAATGCCGTGAAATCCTCAACCGACTGATGAATCTGATCCGTTTGTTGACTGAGGCGTACTTGCTCTTCTTTTGGAAAATGGAACGTTTCAAACAGTCGATCCGATTCAAGTTGAGCCTGTTCCGTTTCAATGATAGCTGCAGAAGGATTTCGTTCGCGCAGTAAAGTGGACAACGTTTCGCGCTTTGACTCGTCAATCAAATCCATTTTGTTCAAGATCAGGACGTCAGCAAAGCCGATTTGTTTCACATTTTCTTGGAACGTCAGTTGACGTTCTAAATGATATGCATCGATAACCGTAACGACACTGGAAATCTGATAGGACTGTTCAACAGCCGGCTCAAAGTAGAATGTCTGTAGAATCGGCCCTGGATCAGCAACGCCTGTCGTCTCAATCAATAATCGATCAAACGATAACTCCCCATCTCGACGGCGTTTTGCGATCCGTAGCAACGCATCCCGTAAATCACCGCGAATCGAACAACAAATGCAACCATTCGTCAATTCGATCATCTCTTCGTCACTTCGTTCAATCAATGCTTCATCAATATGAACAGAACCTACTTCATTGACGAGCAAGGCAAACTTTTCTGTCGGTTGAGAAACGAGATGATTGAGTAGCGTAGTTTTACCGGCACCTAAAAAACCAGTAATGACGGTCGTACGTATTTTGTCTTGCATGATTTCACTCCTTAGCGTCCTTGTTGCTGACGCCATTTTTCTTTTCGTGCATCGAGTAGATCAATCGCATGAAGATACCAAGCATCTGTCGTTTGCGGCGTAACACTTGATCCCCACTCGCGTTTCCCATGGTGTGATAATACCATATGCATGAGACGGTGATAAACAGCACGCGGTAATCGGATATCTTCTTCTCGAAGTGTTTGTTCGAGAACAAAACAACCATATGGCATATGACCCATCAATACACCGTCCGGATCAAGCGCAATACCTGCCAGTTCTTCCTCTTCCTCTATTACGTGCAACAGTCTTGAAAAACGATCTGTCGATGCACCTGCATGCGTATACTCCCATAGCTTTCCGATGTCGTGCAATAAAATACCGAGCAACAACTCATTCGGATTCGGTCGTTGATCTAACAGAGCAACCCCTTTTGCCGCTTGATAGAGGGCATCAAAACTGTCATCCCAAGAAAATTGACGTATCTCTCGTTCAGCTGCTTGGAAGAGTTCATTTTTATGATCGGCTTCTGCTTCTTGAATACATTTGAGTAGCGTCAAGTATGGTTGTTCACTATCACAAATTCCTCGACCAATCGTCATCATACAAGCAGTATGTTTCAGCAACCCACCGATATAGGCATGGTGATGAAACAGAGCAGCCGGTCGTGTCGAAAAGTCCGCCCAGTACTGTCGCAGAATCGATAGTGCGATTTCTTGGTAAGGAGAATCAAGTTGATCGATTAGTCCAAGTAACTGATCACGATACGTTTCAAGCGATTCATCTGCCGGTAGTTGCGGCAAGAACTGCGTCGGTGAGGCATCATGAATCGGTGTGACACGTTGAACGGTCAATGATTTGTTTCCGGATTGTGGCGGATATTCCTCTACCTTCGCCTCGACTCGAACAATTCGTGTTTCGAGATATGGACGAAGTGCTTCTTCTGCCGTTCCTTGATTGATCCACTGTTTTCCCTTACAAGATCCAGCTGGCGAATTGAACGTGAACTGTAACCATTCTCTCCCGGTTTGACCAGTACGGATTTCACCAGAGGCAACTAACAACACTTCTTCGATTCGCTCACCCGGAACAAGCGTCTCTAGCGAAAGTCCAATCGGTTGATTCGATTGATGGATGGAAAAAGCATCATTTCCATAAGAAGGCATTGTCACTTCCGGAAGTGCTTTGAATAATTGAATCACGTCATCTCACTCCTTTTTCTTCACTCATATCATAGCAGACACGATTTCATCACGACTACTAATAAACAGATATTGTAAGCGTTTTCTAAATGAATTATGATGAAACTGGAAGTCCATTTATGCTTAAGGAGGAGAAACGATGATTCGACCACTTACTCAACTATACAGTGAAGCTGTTGGCACACTCGATCAATGGACGGTATCCGAAATCGTGACACGCGATCAAATTCGGCAAGCTGTCCAGGTGTACGATCCATATCAAATGCATACGTCGTATGCTTTGGAACATTTGTTGATTCATGAATTGCGTGAGGCTTGTCATCATGTCCAAGAACAAGGGCTAACGTTGGCTGATGCGCAAACAGAGCTTCTCATCCTCTCTGCTTTCCAAAGTGATGCTGGCTACCAAGCAGAGGAAATTCAAGATATGTCTCCCACTGCAATCAAACGGCACTTGTCCTCGCTAGACGCTGCCTTCAACCGACTACTACATCAACTGTTTTTACATCAATCGCAACCAGACATCCTCTGTCAGCGATTCATGACGATCCTCTCAGGTGCGGTCGCCACAAAATGCGCAATCCGTGCTAAACGCCTCAAGGAAGCGACACTTGTTCATCCATAAAAAAAATCCTGACTCATGTGAGTCAGGATTTTTCATTCAACGACCTGGCATTCCAGCTCCTTGATTGGTTTTGTATGAAAATGCGGCGTTCCGCTTCGTCATATTCTATAGTCATCATGCCAAACTATTCAAGTCCTGTCAATTCTTTTCTAAAAAAAAGTGGACCGATTTTCGATTGAAAATCAGTCCGAATGGAAGAGTGAATAATTACCATGGCAATGCTTGATTTCATCATACAATGCTATGGAAGCGTTTACAACCCTTTTTCGTTAAATTTTTTCAAGAAAATATTCGTTTGCGAGTGGCAAGTGGATGACTTCGATTCCACTTTGTCGCATCAGGTTCAGTCCGTCCCCATATTCATACCCTGTCGAATAAACGACACGATCGATTTTAGAAGCGATGAGCGCTAAACTACACGCATGACACGGACTATGTGTGACATAAGCTGTTGCATGACGCGCGCTCGTCGAATCGGCTGCCAGCTTACCGAGCGCGTTGATTTCAGCATGAATCTCGTGTTGCTTCGACCATTCATGGTGTTCTTCCTGATTTTCGCACCGATAAAAGAGAATTCCGTTTCGTTCAACCGATTCTTCAACAATCGGGTGGTCAGGTCTTGATGTATAGAGAATACCATCTTGCTTTAAGTAAATTTCGTTGCAATTCACATGCTGACTAGGTGTTCCGTTTATTCCGATCGAAATCGGCTTTTCATCTTTGACGATGACACAAGCAACGGATTTTGAGGCACATTTTGAATGACGGTCTGCCATCATCCGTGCGAATAATAACCATGTCGTATCCCATTTCAACTGCTTCTCTTCATTATTCATTCAAACTCTCCTTTCATGAAGGAAAGGAACACGAAATGTCGTGTTCCTTAGTATGGTCGATTCGGTAATTCTCTGCTTTTTGAGGCGACTTCGATGACTTTTTGTTTCAATTCGTTCTCCATTCGCTCTAGTTCATGCTCTGCGTCGCGGCGTTTTTGTTTTCCTTCTTGTTGGATGCGTAATGTCTCATCCAGTGTCTCGATCAAGTTTTGGTGCGCCACTTTTAACGATTCGACGGATACGATGCCTTTTTCGTTTTCTTCCGCAATTTCAATCGACGATTCCTTCAGCAACTTCGAATTTTGCTCGAGTAACTGGTTCGTCGTATTGGTGACATCCTTCTGCATTTCAAGTGCTGCTTTTTGACGCGACAGACTCAAAGATAGGACAACTTGGTTCTTCCAAAGTGGAATCGTATTGACGACTGCTGATTCAATTTTTTCCGCTAGAATTTGGTTATTTTGTTGAATGACACGAATTTGCGGTGCCATCTGCAAGCTAATTGTTCGGGATAATTTTAAATCATGGATTTTCTTTTCAAAACGATCCGTCAATTGAATCAAGTCATTCAATTCCTGTAACTTCGTTTGATCCCGCGATACCTCGACTTCCGTTCGTAACGGTTCGATTTCATGTTGACGAACGTGAGCGATTTTCGTCTCGCCAGCTGCAATATAGACGTTTAATTCCTCAAAATAACGCTTGTTCTTTTGATACATTTGATCGAGTAACGTGATGTCTTTCATCAATCCAAATTTTGATCGATCAAGATTGTGTACGACTTCTTCGAGATAAGCGCTCATTTTCTCGTATTGCAAGAAATACGTTTCCGCTTTTTTCTTCGCCCGACCGATGACCGGCACGTTCGACCAGAAGCTCTTTTTTTCTTGAAGCGTATCTGGATCCATTTGGCGGACACGCTGCATTAAGTCACTCAGCAATTTCCCTGCTTCCCCGCCGTCCTTCATCTTCACTTCACTTAAGACTTGATCAGAGAATTGGGATAGTTCACGCTGAACGGGCGCCCCGAATTGCATGACGGCATCCGTTTTTTGTAGATCGATCACCTGCAGTAGACGTTCAATCTTTTGCCGTTGTTCTGCCGGAACATCCGAAGGAATCATTTCTTCGACAGGGCGAGCCGGCATTTTGGGCGGTGTCTCCGCTACGTTTAAGTCGACCGACGGATCAGAAATCGTCGGTTGATCTTGCTCATCGGGCCATTGTTGCCATGTATCTTTATTAGAATGGGTCATGTCGGTAACTCTCCTCCTGTTTTCGTTGTTCAGTCTCTTGCGTCAATACCTTTTCAATCGTTAAGAGTTCCCGTTCTAAATCAACGGTATCCCCTTCAAGCAACAAGGTTTGTTGTTGCTTTAATTTTTGTCCGATCATTTTCAAGTTCGAAATCAATTGATTTTTCGTATCCAATTGAACTTGAGCGCCACGGCGTTCCAAATCGGCATATTTTTCTGAAATCGACAGTAAGGAATCCAGATAGAACGTAAAGAAGTCCCGAACTTTTTTGACGTCGCGTGGACTTTCATATAACTCCTCGAACAAGACATGTGCTTCCCGTGAGACGATGCGCATCTCACTTCTGATTTCACTATCTCGAATAGAGGGAACGATTTGATCGTACGTCTGGATTTTTGTGAACCCTTCTTCGATCGTCCGTTGCAATACTTGAAGTTCTAAATCATCCGTCTCTTCAAATCGGCGTGTCGCCCGTTCCGGTTTTAAAATGACACTTCCGACGAACTCATCTTCGTCATCAAGTAGTAATTTCTTTTTCACATTTTTCCGCTTGATTTCGGTCGATTTCCGTTCTGTCCGATATCGTCGACCTGGTTTTGTTCGATAACCGCTCCAAATGAACCACAAACCAAGAGCGATGAAGATTCCCGAGAAGTTGAACGTATCGGCCAATTGTAGAAATACGAACATCATACCGATGGAACCAAATATCCACCATGAAGACTTCATGTCATCCCCTCTTCCTTCGTACTTATTCTTCTATCAGGTTTACGTGTCTTTATTTTAACATTACGTAACGTTTAACAAAAAGTTTCCCGTTTTTCCGAAATGTTACGCCTCGTGTATTTATATTTCAACATACTTTTAAAAATATCGCATCAGACCGAAGAATGAACTATTCGTTCTTTCTTTCGCATGATTCTTTTGACAACAAATAAGGTAGTCGACAAAATTGTCGACTACCTAAAAAAGTGATCAATTATCCGAATAATGGCCATACAAGGATGATCAAAATCGCGATCGGACTCAAGTAACAAACACTCACACGCCACACAGTTACGATTTTTTTCATGAATGGACTCGTCACGAGTTCCTGTTCGACAAGAGCTCGATCGAGCTTGTACCCAGCAAAAATCGAAATCAGTAAAGCACCAATCGGCATTAAAATATTCGAGACAAGGAAATCAACGCTGTCAAAGAACGTTTTCCCCATGAATTGAGCATCACTCAACATACCGAACGAGAGTGCGGACGGAATTCCGACGATCGCAATCGCAAGTGTCGCAAGCCATGTCGTCCGCTTTTTATCACGCGATGTCGCATTTTCCTTACGATCCGTTAATGAAGCAACAACGACCTCAAGCATAGCGATCGATGAAGTGATCGATGCGAAAGCAAATAGAAGGAAGAACAGTGTCAAGAACAACGAGCCAAACTGGATCTGACTGAAAACAGTCGGCAATACGATGAAAAGCAATGCCGGTCCTTCTGCAGGGTCAAGACCCGAAGCAAAAACAGCTGGGAAAATCGCGAATCCAGCTAATAATGAGACCGCGACATTCATCGCGACGATCCATGCGGCGGAACGATTAATCTCGCCACGTTCCTTCATGTAGGAAGCATACGTCAGCATCGCCGATACACCGAGCGATAAGGAGAAGAACGCTTGACCAAGCGCACTCAGGACAGAAGTTCGGTTGAGGACCGAAAAATCAGGCTGTATGAAGAATTTAACACCTTCCATTGCACCATCAAGTGTCAATGATCGAACGACAAGGATGATGAAGCACACGAATAATAATGGCATCATGATTTTACTCATTTTTTCAATACCGGATTGAACACCACGTAAGACGATCCAACATGTCAAAGCGAGGAAAATCAATTGCCCTGAAATGACATATAACGGTGAGGCGGAAATCGTTCCGAACAATTCACCAAGCGCACCACTGTCCATCGTCGTCAGGCGACCTGTGAAACCAAGAATGGTATAAATCAAGACCCATCCTCCGATGACGCTGTAGAAAGAGAGCAACAAGAAACAGGCGATGACACCCAGTACACCAATGAATGTGAACTTCTTATGACCAAGTGCCGAGAACGCTTGAAGTGCTGTTTTTCCACTCGTACGACCGATTAAAAACTCGGCAATTAAAACGGGCAGTCCAAGTAATAAGGTAAACACGAGGAACAAGAGTAAAAACGCGCCTCCTCCGTTCGTTCCAGTCGTGTACGGGAATTTCCAGATGGCCCCCAGACCAATGGCGGATCCCGCTGCTGCTAAAATAAATCCAACTTTTGAAGCCCATGCGTTTCCTTTCATGGTGCTCCACCTCCTTTTCAAAATACTTTTTCATTGTACAGAAAGAATCATTGAAAGTCATCCTTTATCAAATATTTTCTTTAAAGCGTCAAAGCATAACCGCATATATGTACTGAAAGATAAAAAAGAAGGCCGTTTTTTATGACGACCTTCTTTTCATTCATTACTTTATATTATTGTGTGCCTCCATACATGCGCAGATACTCCGGCAATACTTTAACTGTAACCGGTGTATGGATGGCTTTTTCACCATCTGTATCGATCACTTTTGCGTCTTTTGTTTTCAACTGAAACCCACTCGTCAAGATATGTGTAAAGGAAGGATCATTGGCAAGACCAATTTTTTGAAGGATCACATCTCGAATGGTTGTTAAATTTACTTCATCGACGATCACTAAATCAAGTTTCCCGTCATTATAGGCTCCATCTGATAAGTTCGTCTCGATTCCACCGAGCGATTCTCCGTTTGCCGCAAGAATGAGAACCGCTTCGCCGGTCATGTGACGACCTTCATCTAAAATCAGTTCATATTCGAAGGGTTGTGCTTCTAGACTTGAGCGAATCGTCGATAGATAATATCCCATCTTCCCGAGGCGTGCTTTTTCTTCTGTATCGATGCCAATCGATGCCTCTGCGACAAGACCGACACCAAGGAAATTCAAGAAATAGCTATTTTCGACTTGTCCAAGATCGACCTGAACAACGTGTTGCATCGCGATCGCTTCTGCAGCAAGCCGAGGAGCCATCGGTAAGCCAAGCGTTCGAGCGAAGTCGTTACAGGTCCCTCCAGGAATGATACCGAGTATCGGGCGATCATCCAGTTTTGCGACCCCGTTGATTGTCTCAAACACCGTTCCATCTCCACCGATGACGACGACCGCATCAAATGCGGATGAATCTTCCGCAAATTGCATCGCATCTCCAGCTTGCTTCGTATTCTTGATGACGATTTCATCGAATAATGTACTTAATGGTTCGATGACTTCTCCAAGTAATCCGGTGCCGTTCGTCCCAGCTGTCGGGTTACTGATCAGTAAAAGTTTCATTGAATGACGCCTTCCTTCTTCAGGTAATCACGAGCGACCTCATTCGCCGTCTTTCCGCCGTATGCGACAGCTTCATTCATTTTTGACATCTCTTCATCTGAAATTTTACCTGATAATTGCTCAAGTGCTTGTTTTACTTCTGGATACTCCTCGATCGTCTCTTGTCGCAGAAGAGGAGCTCCTTCATATGGAGGGAATAGTTGCTGATCGTCTTTTAAGACGACCATGTCGTATTTCGCAATCTCCGGATCTGTCGAGTAAGCATCAATGACATCGATCTCACCTGACTCGACTGCTTTATAGCGCAATTTTGGTTCCATCGTGACGACTTTCTGGAAATTAACATCATATTTATCTTGAATCCCTTTATACCCATCCTGTCGATCCTTAAATTCTAACGTGAATCCAGCCGTCAACTGATTCGCGACCTGTTTTAAATCAGAGATCGTCTTCAAATCGTAACGGTCTGCTAATTTCTTTGGAACAGCTACAGCATAGGTATTGTTATAGTTCATCGGTGGTAGCAAGGCTAACTCTTGTTTTTCAAGACCGGCTTTTGCCTGTTCATACACTTCTTTTGCATCATTCGACTTCGGTTTTTCATTCGTCAAACTAGCGAGAACTGTTCCTGTAAACTCTGGATACGCATCGATATCACCTGATTCGAGTGCCTTATAGACGAAGGTCGTCTTCCCGAAGTTCGGTTTGACTTGTACCGTCAAATCCGTTTCATCTTCAATGACAATCTTATACATGTTCATTAAAATTTCCGGTTCTACACCTAGTTTTCCAGCGACGACGAGATCTGGTCGTTCACTGCGACCGACAGCAAAAGGTGCGACGACGATCGCAACCATCAAGACGACTGCCGTTACGAGACGTGCTGTTTGTCGTTTACGAGTCGCTACTTCCGTTTGACGTAATAAGCCGTCAAATAAAAGCGCGAGCAGTGCTGCTGGAATCGCACCGAGCAATAATAGATAGTTATCATTACGGTCAATCCCGAGAAGAATGATCGAGCCTAATCCTCCAGCACCGATCAGGGCGGCAATCGTCGCCGTACCAATGATCAGTACCATCGCGGTCCGAATCCCGGCCATCATAACAGGTAAAGCTAGTGGGAGCTCGACTTTCCAAAGGCTCTGCATCGGAGTCATCCCACATGCGCGTGCCGCTTCCTTAATCGAAGGATCAACTTCGGCAAGCCCTGTATAAGTGTTTCGAACGATCGGTAATAAAGAATACAAGACAAGTGCAATGATCGACGGTACTGTACCGATCCCGACAAGCGGTATCATCAAACCAAGTAATGCGAGTGATGGAATCGTTTGGATGACTGAGGTCACACCAATCGACCACTCGCTCAGACGCTTGTTACGTGATAAGTAAATCCCAAGTGGAATAGCGATCACACAGGCAATGAGCAAGGAGATGACAGATAATTGGATATGTTCGATCAACGCTTGAAGCAATTCAGTCTTCCGGTCTTGATACGTTTCGATCAATCCATTCATTCGACACTCCCCCTGACTTGACGCATGAATTCTTGAACGAACGGATCGTTACTTGCTAGTACCTCGTCCTTCGTACCGATGAAAGCAATCTCTCCAGCGTTCATCAGACAGATGCGACTCCCTAGTTTCAACGCTTCATTCATGTCATGCGTGACGAACAAAATTGTTTTACCAAGCTCTTCGTTTAGATGCAACAAATCATTTTGTAATTGTTCCCGTGAAATGGGATCAAGCGCAGAAAATGGTTCGTCCATCAAGATGACGTCTTGTTCTGCTGCGAGTGCCCGCATAACCCCAACACGTTGTTGCTGTCCACCAGAGAGTTCACTTGGATATTTTTTCTTAAGTGAGGTGTTTAACCCAGTCAACCGAAATAATTCATCGACCCGTTGTACTACTTTCTCCTTATTCCACTTCAATAACTCAGGTACGACGCTGACGTTCTCCTCAATCGTCATATGTGGAAAGAGGGCAATCTGTTGTAAGACATAGCCAATTCGCCGACGGAGTTCATGTTCATTGATCGACATGATCGGTTCACCATCAATCCAAATTTGTCCTTCCGTATGATCAATCAATCGATTAACCATTTTCATCGTCGTTGTTTTACCGCATCCTGAAGGACCGATCAAACAAAAAATCTCGCCTTGTTCAACCGTAAAATTCACGTGTTGCACTGCCTTTGTTCCGTCTGCATACGTTTTGCCGACATCCTTGAATTCAATCACGAACCATCCCTTGTTTCCCGGTTTATTATCTTTGTAAAATTCCCCTTTCTTGGACATTCTAAAACCTATTCCGTCCACTCTTTCCCCTGTTTTCTAAATCCAACATCGAACAGATCGTTCTTTTATCCTTCCTCAAAACAAAAAAGACGATGGAAACTATCCATCGCCTAACCGTATACTGCTCTTATTCGAATGTCACCGTGACTTGACGGCGACCCCATTCTAAAGCTTCTTGTTTTGAACCGACAAGAAGATCCATGATTTTCCCGCGAATCGCACCACCTGTATCGAGCGCAATTGCGTCGCCGAAACCTTCTACATGTACCTTAGTTCCAAGCGGAACGACCGATGGATCGACAGCAACGATGCGACGTCCTTCGTATGTAATCGTATTCGTGACGTCATAACCCGATGCCGTTAAGGCACGACCATTATACAAACGGCTTCCATTGTTTTCTGGATTCGTCGTATATGCTGTCGTCTCAAACGTTTCCGTACGCTTTGTGGAACGATCAGCGTTTGCTTGTGTTCGACTTTGTTTCTTTACCTGTCGTGCTTCCTTTTTGGCTTCTTGTGCTACTTTTGCTTTTTGCTCTGCTTTTGCTTTTTGCTTAGCCAAGGCTTTTAAACGCGCTTGTTTTTTCGCCTCTGCTTGTTCACGCTTCTCTTGAGCAGCTTGACGCTTCATCTCTAATGGATTTTGTACGATCGTTTTCTCCGTACCGATCCCGATTTGTGCTGCCGACGCTTCATGTTGCGGCAATAGAATAAATATGAATCCCGCTATACAAAGGGAAAAAAGGAATGATGTTCGTTTCATGTTGATGCCAACCTTTCTCGCCGTTTTACGACCCGCACAACGTATCACGATGACAAATAGTTTGAAAAGCGAACACTATGAATTGAAATATATCTGTCAAAAAGTAACGAAATGGTTACACGCTTACAAAAAACGCTCTCAATCGTTGTATATCAACGTTTTTATATTTTGTAACCGTTCTGTTACGAATTAATTTTTGTTACTCTTTTGTAATAAATGTATCTTTTCGATGTTTTCAGTCATTTTGCCCAATTCTTCAATAATTAAAAGAATGTAAGATTTCATTATTATTCAGTTCGCTGGATGAACATAAAAAAACACCCCATAAAAGTTGGATTTTTATGTCCAACTTTTATGGGGCAGTTCACATGTGGTGTGCTTTCATGTGTTACTTTGTTTTACGTTCTAACAATTCAATCTCTGACTTTAATAAGACTTGTTTTTCAAACTCTAATCCGAGTGCCTCAAAGTTTTTCGTGTGGGATACATCACCAACGACCGTATTTGTCAATACTGCCGTTACTTCCGCTACCCAGCCTTCTTTCGTTTTTACCATATCGCCAACGATATAATCGAATAACTCTTCTGTTTCTTCCATTTGACTCATCTCCTGACACGTTCAATTACAGTTAATCATATAAAATAACGACCGAAAAAGCTAGTCACGCGTCAATTGAGCTAAGAACTGGCGCAAGATTTTAGCGGTTAATCCCCAAATCAGATAATCCCCGTGCTCATAAAAATGCTCCGTGACCGTATACGTACGATCCAGATATGCTTCTCGATTCGCCATTCGTTCGGTCGGCACTTCCTTGCCAGGGCGAATCCGCCACTCCATATCTCCTTTAATCGGCTTCGAAGTCATCAATTCCGTTAATGACACGAGAAACACATGATCGACTTCTGCTGGTGAAGGATTAAAGTCCGTCGCATGGAGAATGCCAAGATACGGGTAAATGATCGACCGGTTCGGTGTCACGAGTGGTTCAAGTGTTCCAATCACTTCGATCTCAGAAGCATTGACATTTAATTCTTCGACCGTTTCGCGAACAGCTGCTGCTTTCGGTAATTCACCCGCATCGATCCGACCACCCGGAAAAGCGATTTCACCTGGTTGCGAACGTAGTGTTTTGGCTCTCACTTGAAATAACAGGTACACTTCGCCATTCTGCTCGACTAACGGAACGAGTACGGCTGCCGCATGACGAGGTAAACGTTCTTCAGAATCTACGTATTGCTTTCGGATATCGGCTAAGTTCACCTGTTTCATCGCCCTTCTTGTGCAACGTGATGGTACGCCTCTTCCAGATGGCGCATACGGACGATGAGATCCGCATTCTTAGCAATCCGGTCCGATAAAATCGATCCTGCTACCGTCTTGTAATAGGCGTTTAACGCATGTCTTTTTGTTAAATGCGCTTCATTCTGCCGGATATATTCCTTAAAATTCGCAATCAATCGTTCTGTCGTAAAAAGTTGTTCGTTCACAAGTTTCATCCTTTCACACGTCCAGCGTGTCATCAATAGTTTAATGGTACCGAGTTTTGGCTAAGATGTAAATTAAGGGGGGTTATCCGTGAATAAAAAATTAGATGTCCTCATTATCGGTGCCGGACCAACCGGTTTAACACTCGCACTCGCACTCTCGCGCTATGGATTATCCTTTCGCATCGTCGAACGTGCAAGCGGACCATCCGTCGTCTCAAAAGCAATCGGGATTCAAGCGCGTTCTCTAGAGTTGTTCGCAAGGCTTGGTGTCGCAGAAGACTTGATGGAGAATGCGATTAAAATCAATCAAGGAAACCTCTATGTCAATGGTGCATGGCAGGCAAAACTTGATTTTACTGATTTGAATACACCCTTTCCGTTCGTCACGCTGTTACCTCAAAGTGAGACAGAACGGATTCTTGAAGCGCAACTCGCCACTTACGGTCATGCAGTGGAACGAGAGACGGAATTGACGGGGTTTGCTCAATTCCCGACTTTTGTTACTGCTTCCTTACAACATAAAGGGGAAACAGAGACGGTCGATGCTTCCTTCATCATCGGAGCAGATGGTGCGAACAGTTTCGTTCGTCGTGAGCTCGGGCTTCCATTCAGCGGGAAGTCGTTTAAAGAATCGTGGGCGCTGGCTGACATCGAGGTCGACTGGCCGCTCTCTTCAGAAGAGGTTCATATCTTCTTCTCTGATCATGGCGTCATCGAGTCGTTTCCTCTCCAGTCGAACTTGTTCCGTATTACTGGTAATCTAACGAGCGGACCTGTTCCGACCGACCATAAAGCGATTGATGATTTTTTACAAAATCGAGCCAAAGTACCGTTTGAGCTAAAAAAAGTCCATTGGTATTCGATGTTCCGTGTCCATAACCGGATTATCGAGAAATTTGGTCACCATCGGATTTATTTGATTGGGGATGCCGCACACATCAATTCACCCGTCGGTGGTCAAGGAATGAACACCGGAATTGCTGATGCGATGAACCTCGCTTGGAAACTATGGTGTGTCCATCAGTTCAAGGCGAGTTTTCCGTTACTTGATTCTTACAGCGTCGAACGTCGAGAAGCGGCACAAGGTATCTTACGATCAACAAACCTTGCGACGGAACTCTTGCAAATCAACATTCCCTTTTTATTACCCTTGCAGGAAAAAGTAATTCGGAATAGTCTCAAAATCGCACCCTTACATCATTTCGTGACAAACCGGATTGCTCAGCTCAACAGCCACTACCCAGCGAGTTCGACCTTCGTCACACAAGGACACTTTAGTCCATTGACACCAAAACCAGGTGAACCGATGCCTTACAGTGAAGTCGTCCACCCGCGGACGAAAAAGAACGAACTATTGTTACGTCGTGCCGATCGGAATTTCTTATTGCTGCTGTTCTTACCAAAAAACGCAACCGATGATCTTCTTGAGCCATTCAAGGAACTCGCCTATACCTATCCCGATCTATTTGAGACGGTACCGATCCATCAATCCCTTAAAGAGGATGGTGTCGTCGATCAAGGCGGTGAACTTGCACGACGCTTTGGCATCAAGCAATCCGGATTATATTTGATTCGCCCTGACGGTTATATCGCGTATCGCCAACAAGGTTTGAAAAGTAAATCATTCGCCCGGTATGTTGAACGTTTACTTTATGCGCGTTAACTCGGTATGATAGTAGGTGAGGTGAAGGTAAAGATGGATATACAGCTAGTTCGAACGGTTTTAATCATTCTTTTAGTCATTGCATTTCTCGTCATCGTCAGCAGACGAACTAAGGAAAATCTTCGATGGTCACTGATCGGGGAAGCATTTGGTGAAAAAGGAGAAGATTTATTAAAGGATGCTGCTCGACTTGAAGCAGCTGACTTAGACATTCGAGTCGAACGCGGCGTCAAGACTTCGTTTTTATTCCGGCGTTTCAGTAAAGACTTGGATGATCGCGTAGCGGTGTATGTCTTGAAAGAAGACTTGGATCAAGCTGAAGACATTCTTGCTTCTCGACCAAGACGATGAATTCAAACGAAAAGGCAGTGAAGCGAGCGCTTCACTGCCTTTGTTCATTCCTGCTGCTGTGCAAGATAAAATGCAACTTGTTTTCGTTCTTGCTCTAGAACAGGGGAGGATTTTTTTGAGACGATGAACGCCCGCACATCCTTGAAGCTATGCCCCGTCGGGAATTTAATTCGTTCTGTTCGCATCTGTGGTGCATTCGGAAAAAGTGTGATGCCATGAATCGGAATGATGATCCCTTGTTCTTTTAGCGTTTTTCGAACCGCTTGAACGATTTTTTTCGACTGATTGATTGGATGAGGTTCAAACACTTTTCTTCCATGCTCAGAATCCATGATATGACAAGATTCCTCCGTCATCCATTCTACGACCGCATCGTTTTGTAACACGAGGAACAATCCTTTTGGACCAATCAGTGCAAAAGGAATGACAATCGTGTCAGAAAGACGAATCCGATCAAACAACATCCAATCAAAACGACAAACATGACGGATTTCATTACAGAGTGCATCCGTTTCACTCGTCGTCGTACTCACTTGTTTATTTGCAAAAAAACGACGGCGCGGTGGTTCAGGAACAGAAGCAGTCATGACTTGTAACATGGTTCATCATCCTTTGTAGTATGTATTATTAGTTATCTTAACACCGTTTTCGTTCAGATGACGATTCTTTCAAAAAGAAGGAAATAAAAAAGACACTTCTGATTTGACAGAAATGTCTTTTTTGATGCGTCAATCTTGGTGCGGACGTCCGAAAACGGCCTTCTCTAGATTCGAAATACGACGTAACATGTCATAGTTCGATGAACTTGATACTTGTGGCTCCGCTTGTTCGACGCGGCGTTCTTCACGTTTTACCGGTTGTGCTGGTGCTTGTTTTAACGCCTCGTTCTCTTTCTTCAGACGTTCGATCTCACGTTCGAATCCTTCATAATCTTTAATGATTTGATCCAAGTATCCATCGACATCCTCGATGACATAGCCACGGAGGCCGGTTTTGAATTCCTTTTTGTAAATATCGTCCGCTGTCAACAATGGCTTATACATCCTCTTCACTCCCACTGATCATTGTATTGTAATTCTTGTTCGAGCCAAGA
>Ga0308160_10003492_pt1 | contig 17645 bp, 21 predicted proteins | sample PhyFR1_FD_201036 | JGI IMG/M metagenome (GOLD analysis project Ga0308160, IMG submission 201036) | Phyllosphere microbial communities from UC Gill Tract Community Farm, Albany, California, United States - DLSLF.R1 | ecosystem: Host-associated > Plants > Phyllosphere > Unclassified | place: USA...
CGCCCCCCCGAGTGTCAGGGATGCCAGGAATTCCAGGAGCAGATGCGGGAAAGGCCAGTCCGAGCACACCGTGAAGGACGGATTCTCGCTCGTGGCGCCGATGAGTTGGATGGTTCCGCTCTCGACCGAGGGTAGGAAGACGTCGAGCTGCGACTTGGTGAAACGGTGGAGCTCGTCGACAAAGAGCGTCGTCCGCCGGCCCGTCAGTCGGAGCTGATTGACCGCGCCGTCGAGAATCTTACGCACGTCGGCGACAGAGGCTTGGGTGGCACTGAGAGCGTGGTAGGACGCCTCCGAGTGGGCGGCGATCAGGCCGGCCAGCGTCGTCTTGCCTGTCCCGGGAGGACCCCAGAGCAGCGCCGAGCCGAGCGTGTTCGAAAGGATGAGCGCCCGTAGCGCACCGCCGCTGCCCGGCGTCCCTGGTGCCAGGAGACCCTCGTGGCCGCAGAAGTCTTCGAGCGTCTTGGGCCGGAGACGCTCGGCGAGCGGCTGGGCACTGCGAAGCGCGGCGCTCGCCCCCGTCAGCCGAGCTCGCTTGGAGAGGCCGCCGGTGCTGCTACTGCCGGCCGCTGGGAGCTCAGCATCTCCGGCTGACCGGTCCCTTCGTTTCGCGGCCAACGTCTTTTCTGCGCTCGACGCCGTTGTCGACGATGTAGCGGCAGTCGTGAAGAGGGGTGCGAGTGGCGTCGACGGGCCTGGTCGGGCGGTCGATAGCGTGCCGGATGCCGAGGCACTGGCCGCCTTACCGATCTTGCAGCCCGAGTCGATGTGGTCGTTAATCGTCCGCTCGTCCGCCCAGTCGTCGCAGACGGGGCAGAGGACGAGAGCGCTCATCAGGGAGGCCGATGGCTCAAGGTGGTGATTGTCCGAGGACGGGCGGGGCAGGTTCGGCTGCGCGGCGACCAGAACGTGATGGCCGTTTCGACGAGCTTCGAGACGGTCGTCCTACCTGGCTCCTTTTTCAGACGAAGGTCGATGGGAGGCCCGGCGGCCGGCAGCTGGGATGGCCTGGGCAACAGCCCTCCCTAGACCGGCGGTAGGGGTGATGCTCACGAGGCCATCTATCTCAGCCCGGTCGACGCGTCACTCGCTGCCGCTTGTTGCTGCGACGCGCGACGGCAACGGATGAGCTCGTCTCGCTCCGACCCTCCTCGCTGCCGGCCTGACGACGACGACGATCTCCTCCCCTCCTCCCACACAACATCCCCGCCGGTCGTGAGTGCCATCTGTACTGCTGTCAGCCGCGGGTCTGCATCCCTCTCGAGTCGAGCCCTGATCCTGCTCTCTCGCGGCAGCCGCTTCTCGAAGCTTCGACCTCGCCTGCTCACCAACCGACCCCGATCGGTCAGCATCGAGCTCAGGGCAGGGCCCCCTCTTTCCTCTGCCACCCACCGGCCTCGAGCACCTCGCCCAGCGACCCGAGCCGCCCATTGCACGCATCCTCAGCCGCCATCAGCAGTAGCCCGAGCTCAGCCCGCCCTCATGTCATCTCCCCGCCGGCCGGCCGACGAGGCGCACCCCGATCCGCCTTCGCCGACGCCGCCGCCAGCCGCCCCTCCACCGGCGGACGTCGCCGGCTCCTCCTCCTCGCAATCGTCCGTTGGCCAGGTCGGCTCGACGTCCGGCCGGTCGCGCTTCTATGACGCCCTCAGGCGCATCGGCTTTCCACACCCACCGTCACCGCCCCCCGTCCAGACGACGGCATCACCCTCGGCGCCGTCGGTCAGCGATGAGGGTGCGCCGTCGCACCCGGCCGCCGAGGAACCCGGACCGGCCGGCGGCAGCAGCGGCGGCGGCGGCGAGAACGACGGCCCGGCCACGACGACCGCTGCCGCCCAGCAGGACAGCAGCTCTACGCACGAAGCGCCGCTCGCCTCGATGGACGACGAGGCTGCTCCTGCTCAGGAGTCGGCGCCGGCATCCGAGCCTCAGCCAACTGGTGGCTCGAACGGGGGCAGCGCAGCCCAGGGCGCCGCTCCGTCTACTGGCGCCCCGGCCGCCGGCACACCCTTTTTCGGCCTCGACAGTATGTAGTCTCTTCGTTCTGGTGTGCGATCCCTCCTCCCGGCTGACAATGTCTACCCTTTGCCCTCGACCTCCAGTCATGCTCGATGCCAACGGTGGCCCTCCGCCGACGCGGGACGAGATGGAGACGCTCATGCGCAGCCTCTTTGGCCCCAACGTACGTTTGCATGCTGGAGAGATGGACTGACGTGTGCAGGACCGAGTCGCTCACTCACCTCTTGCGCGCAGGTCGTCATGCCGCCACAACCGGTAGGGCCAACTCTCGCCGGCGGCCAGACGGCGGTGCCGACGATCCAGGCGATCCCGCCGGCCGGCATGTTTGCGGGCACGGACGCCGGCTCCCAACCGACACAGCACGCTGAGAGCGGTACGGGCTCGACAACAGCAGCGCCCGCTGCACCGGCTCCCACGACAGCCGGCGGACAGGCAGGAGGCGACGGCTCCGCCTCTGCTGCCGAGGGGGAGCTAGCAGCTGCGCCAGCCGGTCAACGGCATCCGGCGCCGGGCGGTCTTGGTCAGCTCATCAACCAGTTCATCGGCCAGCTTGTCGCCCAGCATCGGTCGGCGACGGCCGGTAGCGGCGCGCCCGTGCTCGGAGCCATGCCCGTCATCATCACCTTCTCGTTCGGCTCGCCAGGCCAGATGGCGGGTGCAGCCGGTCTCAGCGACGACAAGGTGCCCGACCCGGAGCGGGCCGAGGAGCTTCTGAGCGCGCTCTCTCGACCGACTCTCGAGCTTATTGAGCGGCTCGACCACGCCCTTCGCTGCGAGGAAGCTGTACGTCTGAGCCTGCCAAGTCAGTCAACCATGTTGCGGCTCGGTCGGCTGACTCCTTTGCCCTTCTGCTTCCCAGGATGCCGGTGTCGAGGTCATGGAGCAGACTGGTGCCAACTGCTCGGTGTGCATGGAAACATTGCTGCCTCCGCCGGCCGGCACGGTCGTCCCAGAGGACCCTGTCGTATCGCTCCCCTGCGGACATGCCTTCCATGAGGTCAGTGCGACCGGGCGCTCCCGTCTCTGTCCTTGGTCGCTGACCCAGCTTGCTCTTCGCTCGGCTCCTTGCTATGTCTGCAGTCGTGCCTCCGGCCCTGGCTCGAGACCAACACCAACTGCCCGTCCTGCCGGTTCGACCTTGACCCGCTGTCGACGACCCTCCGACCGCACCGGCAAACGCCCGGCCGCGCGACGGCGGCTCCGTCGCCCCTACCTACCGAGGCGGGCGCTATCCCTGGAGCCTCAGGCGCCAACGCCCAGGGCCGCGGCCACCCCTACTCAAGGCCAATCTCGCGGCCAGGCACGCCGACGACGGCCGTCCCTCCGCGGTCCGCGTCGGCCCCGCCGCAGCCTCAGCCACGGCGGTACGTCCTGCCGCCCGGCCGGCAGACGCTTCTTGAGCGTGTCATCCATCTCGAGCGAGCGCACCACATCCGCTGCTCGCTCGCGCTCTGCTCGCACGCCGATCCGGACCTGCCTTCGCCTGAGCGGCGGACTATTGCCCTCGTCGTCGCCGCTCAGCCCGGCCCGGCTGGCTTCCTGATGCTCGCCTGCGAGCATCGCTTCCATCCTGATTGTCTCCGAGTCGCTTGTCGCGTCCGCGGCGATCGCGAGACCGTCGATGCAGATGGCCGGCGGCTCGTCGGCTGCGACGTCAAGGGCTGCTCTGGTGAGGGCTGGGTCGAGGCGGCCGATTGGGAGGAGGACGCAGACAAGGTCCGTCGTGGTCGGTTGTAGACAAAACGATTGATCCTCGCTGACTTTTGTTCTTTACCCTTGTCTTAGATGAACGGGGACCCGCCCCAGCCAAGCGTCACTCGCCCGTCTGCCGACTCTGCCATGGAGGTCGACGCGGCCTAACCCTTTCGCGCCCTACCTGCGCGGCTCGGTCAGCCTGCACAAGACCTTCGCCGCATCTCCCCTCTCCACACACACACTCACACATCTGATCTCGCTCACTCCATCTTTACGACCTCCTCGCACGCTTCGTCCGCACATGCACCCCGTCCACTGTAGCCTCTAGACACTCATCCCCACTCGCAACCAACCCATCCACCTGCACTCCTTGCATCCTTCCATTTCTGACGACGATCCATCATGCCCCCGTCTCTTTGTATGCCCTGCGCGAACGACGAGCTTCAGCTCGCACCCCGAGAGGGTCCATTCTCCGCGTTGATCCCTGGCCGCCATCACCGCCGTCGCCATGCTGCCGCCAAGTGAGTGCTGCGGCGTCGGGCGACGGCTTTGCCCGGGCGAGCGCGCCCGTGACGACGACGCCGTCTCCGACCCGCCCTCACCATCTCTCTCGCCCCCTACTCTCGCTATGGCTTCCGACGGTGCCCTCTTGGGCCGCGTCGTTTCCGCCGAGCCGCGCAGGCCGACCACGGACGAATGGGTCGTCGTCGAGGCGGGGCCAGATGACGGCCGGGCAGCTCGACCGCAGCCGGAGCCGCCCGGCGAGCTCGTCGATGAGCATCGACCGACGGCCGGCCCTTCTGCTTTGCCTTCCCTCGCCCTCGACCTAGACGCCTCCGGTCCTTTGGCAGTGGCAGATAGGGCTCCCTCTAGCGCGAACCTCTTGGAGCCGGAGGAGGGTGCTAAAGGGAGCGCGTCGTCGGCCGACCGGCACCCCATCCTGCCCCCGCCGACTGCAGCCGTCCACCTCGACGGGCAGCTCCAGCCGAGCTCAGACGAGGTCCGAAGCGGTCAGGGACCGTCGGCTAGCTCGACTGCTACGAGCGATGCTGCGTGCCCTGCTGTCACGGGTGAGCCGCCTGCTATCCCCCGGGCACTAGCCGAAGGCGTGCCGATGCTCAAGGTCAGCGCCAAGAAGGTCCAGCAGCGGTCGTTTCGGCTGGACGCCGACAAGGGCACGCTCGAGTGGGAGAGCAAGCGGGGTGGAACGAGTGAGCAGCGTCTCAGGACTGGCCCCTTCGGAAGGCAAGGCGTCGGCTGATTGGCCGTGATGCTCACCTACAGTCAACATCGAGACCATTCGCGAACTACGCTTCACCGACTCGGCCCGGTCGTTCATGGAGACGTTCAACCTCGCCTCGTCGCTCTCGGCCCGCTGGATCACCATCATCTACACCTGCAGCGCGCCGATCTCTCGCCTGTCGTCGTCCTCGCCCGGTGCTTCCTCGCCCGGCTTCCTCGCCTCGGCCGGGTTCCTAACGACGACGCCCTCGACGCCGAAGTGGAAGGCGCTCCACATGGTCGCGCTGTCGGACGAATCGTTTGCCCAATGGGCACAAGCCCTCCAGGCCGTCTGGGACGCACGTCGCGAGCTGATGGCCGGTATCGGAGGTCTTGGCGTCGGCAGCGGTGCAGCCGGCGATGCCGTTGAGGAGCGCCGGAAGGCGGCCTGGATGCGGAAGCAGTGGCGCGAGGCCGAGATCAAGGGCGAGCTCCTCAAGGGTGACTATCAGAAGTCCCAGGAGGCTGAGCGCGAGGGTTGGCTCGACTTCGAGGGCGTCCTCCGCGTCTGTCGCCGGCTCAATGTCGCCAGTAGTCGCAAGGACCTCAAGGCTCGCTTCCAGGTCGGTCAACTTTCGAGTGCCTTCCCATCGGAACGGAAGCGCTGACGATGTATCCCTTTCCTCCAATAGATCGCCGACGCCAACCACAACGGTCGACTCGACTTTGTCGAGTTCCAGTTGTTCGTGCGCGAGCTCAAGAAGCGGACCGAGATCGATGAGCTCTTCGCCCGGAGCAAGTCGGCTGAGGCCCTGACGGCCCAAGACTTTGAGCGCTTCATGCTCGACGTTCAGAAGGTACATTGACGGCGGTTCGAGCCTCCCGACTCCTATTATGACTAACGCTCTTTCCAATTTCCCTTGACCAACCACTCAGTCACCTCTCTCGCGGGAAGAGATCTTTCGAACCTTCGCGCGCTACTCGACCTCCCCCCGACGCACATCCCAAGCCACGGCCGGCTCGGTGCCCAGCCCGTCTACGTCGCCTGCTCCCCGTCTCCTGCACACAGAAGGATTCAGTGCCTTTCTCCTGTCGGCCGACAATGCAGTCTCGGCCGACTCGGCGGCGATGGTCACGCACGACATGACGCGGCCGCTGTCCGACTACTACATCTCGAGCTCGCATAACACGTACCTCGTCGGTGCGTGCTCAAACCCTGAGTTCTCATCCACGACCTGAGCCTGCAATTAATCGTCTTGGCCTGCCCTTCATGCTCCTTAGGCCATCAGCTTATCGGCGACAGCACCGTCGAAGGCTACATCCGCGCCCTGCTCCAGGGCTGCCGGAGCGTCGAGCGTGAGTTTTGACCCTGGCCAGAGAGAACGGCTCTCCTCTACTGACCGATCGCTCGCCCGCCAGTCGACTGCTGGGATGGCGACACTGAACCTGTAATCTATCACGGCCGGACCCTGACGAGCAAGATCTCGGTCCGTGAAGTCCTGCACGCGATCGGCAAGTACGCCTTTGTCGCCTCGCCTTATCCCATCATTCTTTCGATGGAGGTCCACTGCTGCGTCGAGCAGCAAGACCTGCTGGCCCAGATTATCCTCGACGTCCTCGGCTCCACCTTCCTGAGCGCCCCACTCGCCGACTACGTTGCGGCCGAGGCGCTGCCGAGCCCTGATCAGCTCAAGTACAAAATTCTGCTCAAGGTATGGATCAGCGAGGGACTCATCGGCTGCGTTCCGCGCGAACTGAAAGATCTCTTGCTGTGCGTGAACAGGCCAAGATTCCGATCATCTCGGGCCAGCAGGCGGACGAGATTCTCGACCTGTCGTCCACCGACACCGACTCGAGCAGCACAAGCTCGGTCTCCTCTGGTGTCTCGGGCACGACTGCCGCTCCCAAGCCAAAGCCACCAAAGGGGCCCAAGTTCAAGTTCTCCCCGGCGCTCGCCAAGCTCCTCGTCTACACGATCGGCGTCAAATACCGCGGCTTCAATAAGAAGGAGGTCTATCCGTCGTCAAACATGATCTCGCTGTCGGAGCGGACGGCCAACAAGGTCATCAAGCAGGGCCTCGGCGATGTCATCAAGCACAATCGCTCGCACCTCATGCGGCTCTATCCAAATGTGACGCGCCTGACGAGCAGCAACTACGAGCCGACGCGGTACTGGGCGAGCGGCGCTCAGCTCGTGTCCATCAACTGGCAGAGCACCGGTACGTCAAGTCAAGGACCAAGACAGTCCGCGCGACGCATTTCTGATCGGCCCCTCGCACCGCAGACTCGGGCTTCGGGCTCAACGGCGCCATGTTTGCGCGTAACGGCCGCAGCGGCTACGTTCTCAAACCGGCCAACCTCCGCGTCAAGAATAAGGAGGCGCAAAACACGGCCGAGAGCCGCACGTTGCATGTCAAGGTGCTGACCGGCTTCCCGCCCGTCGTACCGCTGTTGAGGACGACCGAAAGCTGAGCTGTCAATGCTTTTGCCATGCTCTCCCCAGGTCATCTCTGGGCAACAGCTCCCCGTCCTCACCAAGGCCGACAAGGAGCCGTCGATGGACACCTTTGTCGAGGTTACCCTATTCTACCCGGATATCCTGCCCGGCGGCTCGGCACCGACGGTGCTCGCCAAGTCATCGGCTAAGATGCGTACCCGGACCGTCGAGGACAACGGCTTCAACCCCGTTTGGGACGGCCAATTTTCGTTCCCGTTCACGGTCGCCGCCGACCTGCTCGACCTCGTCTTCGTCCGCTTCGACGTCCGTTGCGAGGGCCGGCTCGTCGACGCGCACGACAAGTCGATCGGCTCGTACTGCATCTCGCTCGGCTGTCTCAACCAAGGTCGGTCCCATCTGCGTCTCGTTACTCGGAGGTAGACTGACCGCCTCTTCGACCTCGACAGGCTACCGGCACCTACCTCTCCTCGACTCGCATCTCAACCAGCTCCTCTTCTCATCCATTCTCGTATACACAGAGCTGCGCTAGCTCTCTTCGCCCCCCCCCCCCCCTCCCACACACACACCCTTTCCAAAGTGCTACACACTTCACGCCGACCTCTCCCACACTGCACTTCCCTCACGACCGTTCTGCTCTCACGCCCGGCCTTAACGATTCGCCCTCCTCCTATGAAATAATGTCCAAGCATCATCACGTTCGCGACGGGACTGCAACCCAGCCCTCACCCACCTTACAGACCTCGCCGCCGATGAGGCACTCGGCCACCTTGCCAGCGGCATCGGTCACGAGCGTGCCGGTTAGATGCGCCGGCCGGCCCATCTCGGCGCCCTGCGCGATTGGGTAGGTCGTCCGGGAGGAGGACTTAGTTGACGTGAGTCCGAGAGCGTGCAGGACAGGTCCGAGACTGGCGAGCATCAAGCAGCGAAACGTTAGGCTGGAAGAGCAGTAGCAGGCAGAGAGACAGAGCGCAGAGGGATAACTCACGCCACACCTGCCGAGCCGGTCGCCGAGTCCTCAGGCTGAAATGGCAGGAGCACTCGCGCGTGGACGCGCGTCTCTGCCTCGGCCTTCTGCTCGGCGAAGAAGACGCTGATGCCACAAACGGGTGCGCCAGCGTCGAGCTCGGGGAGCGAGGCGAGGAGTGTAGCGACGCCAGACATCGATGGCTTGAGGTCGAGGAGGTCCTGCTCGTTGCGCAATCGCACGTAGGCCCACGGCAGGCCGCAGGACGAGACGTAGACCTCAAGGCCGTCCGTCCTAGCGGGATCGAGCGAGAGCGCTCCGGCCAGGATGCCTGGACCGAGGGGCAGCGGTGACGAGAGGTACTTGTGTGGCGCGCTGAGCGAGATTTGGCTCGCGTCGGCCGAAGCGGTAATCCTAATGGGTCCGGCGAGGCACGACTGGACGATAGGGCCCTCGCTCGAGATGAGGCCGCGCGAGAGGAGCGACGACGCCGTGCCGAGGGTCGGATGACCTGCAAAAGGTAGCTCCTCGTCGATGGTGAAGATCCTGTTTACGAAAGAGAGGCTCTGGGCCTTCTGCTCGGCCGACGGCTGCGACGCAAAAGTGGTTTCCGAAAGGTTGAGCTCTGCGTGGGGAGAGCGGCATGAGCCTCGAGGAAAGCTCCCTGGCGGCCGCACTCTCGCAGGACGTACGGGTCGCGATCGTTTGGAGCTGGCGCTGCGTCAGGTCGGCATGCTGCTCGGCCTGGTAGAAGACGGCGAGTGGGTTGCCTGTATAGGCCTCGCCGGGTAGGCAAAAGACGTTGACGAGGTCGTACGCCAGCTGTGACATGGCAGGTTCAAGCGAAAGCTGGAGCAGATGGGTGGTCGAGGTGAGGCGAGTCAGGGCAGATGGCGCCCAAGTCAGCCCGGGCCTGCCGTGAGAGGCCGCGCCTGCTGCGCCGGGCGGACGCACGCGGTCACGGCCGGCCGGCCTCCTCCGCCGCCTCTTTGAAAGCGTCCCTTCCTTCGACCCGTCCTCCTATCGTCGACCTGCAAGACTCGCTTGCTGCCGGCTATGGACCTCTCGTGTCCGAGCCCCGTCTTTGACGGGATTGACTTTACGCCCTGCTTCCGCGAGCGGTGCGTCTGCCGCTCCCCTGCCTGCATCCTGCCTGGAGCGCCGGCCGCTGACCCGAACGACCGACCCCTCCGACGGCGGGCTTCCTTCCGGATCTCTCTCCCAACTGCCAGCTATCTCACCTTCCTCCTCCCTATCGTCCTCGCCGGCTCGTCGCTCGCCATCGTCCTCCTCGCCCGCCTCATCGAGCTCTCCTCGCCCGCCCGTCGGATCGAGCTCCCATCGGCGGCAGCGGCGGCTCCGACCGCTTCCACGGGCTACGTCTCGCCCGTCGGCCTCGAGGACGCCGTGCTCCGGAGCCAGGCCCGGAAGGTCTTCGGCTCGGAGCCTGAGGAGGGCAAGTCGGCGTTTGAGCGTGTCCGTGACGTCGGAGAGGTTCTCCTTCTCGCCGGCCTGCTCGCCCTCGAGGTTGTGCGGGCCGTCCGCGCACCAGCCGGTGTCACGGCGCCCTGGGGCGGCGTCGCCCTGTCGGCCTACCTCCTCGCTCTCTCCGTCCTGACCGCCGTCGAGCGGATCGGCACCGGTCTGCTCGGCTTGCACACCAACGAGCTTGAGGCTCATCGCACCACCCTCCTCGTCTTCTACGGCGCGCTCTCGTTTATCGGCCTTCGCTCGGCCATCCTGGATTCGGCGCCCACCCTGCTCACCGACTCGCTCGCAGCCGGCATCACGCTCGTCCTCCTGCTCCTCGACATCTTCACACCGTACCGCGCTGTCCTCGACGGCGCGCTCGCCGGCCATCGCGCGCGCGGCGCCGCCTTCCAGCTCGCCCGTGCTGCTCGGAACGCCGAGGCCGGCGACAGCCCCGATGACGGTGCTCGCAAGCAGACCGTGCCCTGCCTCGAGGAGCCTCGGTCGCTCTTCGCCCGGGCGACGTTCACCTACATGAACCCGCTCATCTTCCGGCACTTCAACCGGCCCATCACCAAGGAGGAGACGCCAGACCTCCGCGAGGACGATCGGACCGCCGTCGTTGTCGCCGGCTGGCGGGCCTACCGCGAGGCCCGGCTTGGAGAAGAGGAGCGCGCAAAGCCTTACGCCAAGGGCTCGCTCAGCTGGCAGCTCATCTGGTACTTCAAGGGCTACTTCGCGCTTCAAGCCGTGCGTTCCCGTCGCCTGACGACTCGACCGTCAGAGCTCGGATCGTCTGCTGACGCCCGTCCCCCCTCTCCAGATCTGGTCGGCGTTCTTTGTCCTTTGTTCCTTCGTCGCGCCATGGACGCTCAAGATGATTCTCGAGTTCATCAAGAACCGAAAGCTGTCGCTCGCCGAGCCCGACGTCTACCCGCCGCAGCCGATGCATCTTGCCGTCGCATACATCCTCGCCGCCCTTGTTTTCCAGGTGAAGCCTCGGCCGAGCGCTTGCCGGCGACATGTCTCTCGGAATGAGGTTCGCTGATCAACCTCTCGTACGACTCTGAGCCAGGTCCTCGCATCGGTCTCGCACGGCTACGCGCTCTGGCTCGGCCGGCGCATCTGCATCCGGCTCCGCAGCATCATCGTCCTCGAGGTCTTTGCCAAGGCTCTTCGTCGGACCGACTCGGCCAAGGTCGCGAAGGCCTTCGACAGCGCGGCCAAGAAGGTTGCCGACAACCCGCTGACGGCCGCTGCGACGGAGAACGACAAGGAGGCCGAAGCCGAGCCGGCCGAGGCCAGCGAGGGCAAGATCGCCAACCTGATCAGCGTCGACGCCTTCTCCATCAGCGAGATCGCCGCCTACCTCCTCTACATCTTTCCCGAGTGCCCGCTCTCGATCGGTCTCGCCGTGACGTTTCTGTACCGCGTCAGTCGCCCTACAATCTCGCGCCTTGTTTACCTGAGCTGACGCAACGTGTTCTACAGCTGCTCGGCGCGTCGGCCGCTGTCGGTATCGCCACTCTGATTGCAATCCTGCCGCTACAGACGTGGCTCGCTGCGTGGTTCGTCAAGATTCAGGACGCTTTACTTTTAGCTACCGACGCGCGCATGAACCTCGTCAACGAAATTCTTGCGGCCATTCGCCTGATCAAATTCAATTCGTGGGAGCGACGTTTTGTAGAGCGGATGCGCGCGACACGCCAAACCGAGCTCGGCCTGCTCCGCACGCGCTTCGTCGCCTGGACCCTGCAGGGCATCGCAACGAGCTTTGCTCCTGTCGCCGTCACCTGCGTCACCTTTGGTACGTCGCGACTCGCATACTCGATCCTTGCGGGCTCAGCAGATGCTGATTGAGAGCGCGCCGCCCTGGTCAGCCTTCCACACCAAGGTTTTCGGCAAGCCGCTCGAGACGGAGACGGCCTTCACCGCCCTGGCGCTCTTCAACATGCTCCGGTGAGTCTGATCCAGCGACCCTGGCCTGCGATCATCGCTCATCGACCCTTCGTCTTTGCCCCCGCTTCCGCAGATCGCCGCTCGAAGCCTTGACGGACATGAGCGCTCACGTCCTGTCGGCCCACGTCAGCACCAAGCGCGTGCAGGCCTTTCTCGCTCAGGACGAGACCGACAAGTACAAAAATCTAACGCCGTCGAACGAGATTGGCTTCCGCAACGCAACCTGCACCCACTCGTCGACCGACGCGGCCGCTGCCGCGGAAGGCTTCGCGCTCCGCGACCTCGATCTGATCTTTCCCAAGGGCGAGCTCTCGCTCGTCGCTGGACCCGTTGGCAGTGGCAAGGTGGGACCAGTGACCCTCTCCCTTCTCTCTTCATCTATGCTGACGAAGACCTGCCCTTCACTCGCCCAGACTACCCTGCTGCTGTCGCTCCTGGGAGAGACTGTCAGTCATCTGCCTTCGCTTTAGCGCTTTTGACGTTCCGCTGATTCTGGACCCCTTCTCGTCGCGGTCACAGTCGCTCGTAAAGGGCCAAATCCTCATGCACGAGCACTTCTCGCGCGAGACGGCCAAGCTAGACGAGCGAGGTCTCTCGCAGACGGTCGCCTACTGCTCGCAGCAGCCTTGGCTGGTCGGCGCGTCGGTCAAGGACAACATCGTCTTCGGCTCGCCTTGGTTCGTTCTCGCCTTCCTTCTTGTCTTCGGGGTCAGCCGACTGACGCAAACGCTTGCAGGGATGAGGTTCGCTATCTTGCGACGCTCAAGGCTTGCCAGCTCGAGCGCGACCTCGAGATCTTTGAGCTCGGCGACGAGACCGAGGTCGGCGAGAAGGGGACGGCCTGCTCCGGCGGGCAGAAGGCTCGCATCTCGCTCGCCCGAGCCCTTTACTCGCGGAGCGCGACCCTTATCTTGGACGACATCCTGTCTGCGGTCGACGCACATACCGCTGCCTTCCTCTTCAAGAACGTCTTGAAGGGCCCACTGATGGAGGGTCGGACCGTCATCCTCGTGACGCACGCCGTTGGCCTGTGTCTGCCTGGCGCGGCGTTCGCGGTACGTCTCGCTCGAAGCTCATCAAGCGTGCGACTTTGCTGACGAGCCTCGCCTTCCAGGTCGTGCTCGACAACGGCTCGGTCAAGGCTGCTGGCCTGCCTGCCGACCTGCGCAGCCAAAATGTCTTCGCCGACGACGAGCTCGCCGACGATGCCGAGGATGACGCCCATCACGCGACCGGTTCGAGCAAGCCCGACGCCGAAGGTCACGTCGAAGTTTCGGTCGAGCAGCAGATTTCTGACGATCCGGCCGCGGACGAGGCCAAGAAGCTGCAAGATGCTGCCAAGCGCGACTCGAAGCGCCTCGTCAAGGAGGAGACGTCTGCTTCGTCAGTAGTCGACCGTCTACCCAGAGCTCAGGCTTCGCTTGCTGATTGCATTCGCTCCACTTTGCATCTCCAGTGGCGGCGTCTCTCGCGCAGTCTACGCGCTCTACATCTCGGCCATGGGCAGCGTCTTCTTCTGGCTCGCGCTCTGCGCAGTCTTCCTCGGCTCGCAGGGTCTGCAGATCGAGGTCAACCTCTGGATCCGCCGATGGGCTGCCAACTACGATCCGCAAGTCGAGTCGACGACCGTTCTCTCGCTGGTCCTCGCCCCGGTCGCCCAGACCTTGCTCGCTCTGAGTTCAGCTCGCCTCGCAGACGACAAACCTGTTGGCCAAGCTTTAGCGGCGACGGGCCGAGACGACTCGACGACCTTCTACTTGTCGTGGTATGTCATCCTCTCGGTCATCTACCTCATCTCGATCGCTCTCCGCATGGGCTACCTGTTCTGGGGCTCGCTGCGGGCCTCGGCGTCGCTCTACGACGACTTGCTCCGTCGGGTGCTAGGCGCGCGCGTCCGCTTCTTCGACAGCACGCCCACCGGCCGCATTCTCAATCGCTTTGGAAAGGTAGTTGACTCTCCAGACGCGCGTATGCCCGGCCTAGCTGATCCCTTTCTCCTCCTCACGTCACGTCCAGGATATCGCCAACATCGACCAAGAAGCGGCGCCGATCTTCATGTACCTCCTGACGAGCATCCTCTCGTGCATCGTACGTCCGACCGGGACCGCGGATCTTCTGGTCTGCCTCTACTGACGCTACCCACGATCATGCTCGCATCGCAGGCCGTCGTCGTCGTCATCTCTGCTGCGACGCCGCTCTTCATCGTCGGCGCCGCGTTCATCATCTGGTGCGGTCATGATGAAGGCGGGCCTGACTGGGTCGTCTTCAGTCGCTGACCGATCATCTCACCTCGCTCGTCAGCCTCTACTGGCTAATCGGCGCAGCCTACCTGGCGCTCTCGCGCGAGCTCAAGCGACTTGAGAGCGTCAGCCGGAGCCCGATCTTCATCGCCTTCGGCGAAGCGCTCACCGGCATGGTCTCGATTCGGTCCTACGGCGACAACGCGCGCTTTACCGACCAAGCCGTCCGCACCGTCGACGTCAACAATCGAGAGTTCCTCTTGCTTTGGGCCAGCAACCGCTGGCTGTCGATCTGCTGCGATTGCTGTGGATCTCTGGTCGCCTTCTTTGCCGGCATCTTTGTCCTGCTAAACCCAGCCCTGGACGCCGGCGTCGCCGCCGTCTCGCTGTCCTGTGCGTACCAGGCCAGCCTATCTTCTTCTCAGAACATGCTGACCCTGCGACTCAACGCCGCACGCAGACGCGATCACCTTTGTCGACTATGTCCTCTGGGTGAGTTCCCAGACGACCAGCTCACAAAGCGCTCAGCCTCCCTGACGAGCATCCCCTTCTCCCATCAAAAAGGTCGTGAGACTCTACAGTGCCATGGAAATTTCGTGCGTCCAACCACATGCAAGCCTTGCCGCGCGGTGCTGACAGCCCTGCCTTATCTTCGCGCACCTCCACAGCATGAACAGCGTCGAGCGTATCCAGGAGTACCTCCAGCTCGAGGCCGAGGAGGAGACGACGGCCAAGGGCATCGAGCCCCCTGCGGCTTGGCCTTCGAACGAGGGCAAGATTGAGGTTCGGAACCTGACCGCAACTTACGCCGCCGAGGTACGGTGGCCCGCTCTGGACCTACGGGCATATCTGCTCCGACTGCTGACCGTTCTGTCTTTCATCCTCCAGCTCGACCCAGTGCTGAAGGACGTCTCGTTTACGGTGCTCCCCCACGAGCGCGTCGGTGCGTCCTTCCAAAAATCGCTCCAGTAACCCGCGACCGTAGTGACGACTGACACGCGGTTTTTTTTTGCGTCACCAGGAATTTGTGGACGGACCGGTAGCGGCAAGAGTGAGCTCTATTGCATTCCCCTCTCCAAAGGTGAAATGCTTGCTGACGTCTCCTCTGCCATCCCTTCCTTTCCAGGTACTCTTGCCCTCACGTTCTTCCGCTTCCTCGAGGCCTCGTCCGGCCAGATCGTCATCGACGGGCTCGACATCGCCAAGCTCTCGCTCGCCACGCTGCGCTCCCGTCTCACGATCATCCCTCAGGAGGCCATCCTCTTCAGCGGTACGATCCGCAACAACCTCGACCCTTTCGGCTTGGCCGACAGCGACTTTGAGATTTGGGAGGCCTTGGTCAACGGTAAGTCGTACTCGCAAGCTATTACTGTCGGCCTCAGCGCCAAAGGCTGACGGCCGCGGTGCTTCCCTTCCGCTAGTCCGGATGGCTCACTGGTCGACGCCTTCGGCCTCGGCGAGCCGCGGCAACAGTCGAACGGGCTCGACGACCGACCTCGTTCAGCTCGGCCACGAGTCCGCCGCCGAGGACGACGACACCGAAGAGGACGGCGACAAGCTCAGCCAGGTGACAAGCCTCGACCAGGTCGTCGCTGCCGGAGGTGCGTCGGTCTTTTGACGTCTGCCGCCTGCGCGCCTGTTGCTGACCCGGTGTGCCCCTTCCGCGGTCAGGCAAGAACTTCTCGTCCGGCGAGCGGCAGCTGCTGGCGCTCGCGCGCGGCCTGCTCAAGCTCAAGCAAGGGAGCAACATCCTCCTGCTCGACGAGAGCACGGCCAACCTCGACGCCGCGTCCGACGCTGCCATCCAAAAGACCATGACCTCGCAATTGGCGGCGACGACGATGCTCATCATCGCCCACAGGCTCCGGACGATCATCGACGCCGACAAGGTCCTGATGCTCGACGCCGGCCGCGTGCTCGAGTTTGACTCGCCGCATGCGCTGCTGCAGATCGAGGGCGGCGCCTTCCGCGATCTGTGTGAGCGGAGTGGAGAGGTATGCTGCACATCTTTTCAGCTGCAAAAGCCCTCGGCTGACCCTTCTTCCGCCTGCTCGCATCGCAGTACTCGACCCTCGTCCAGCTCGCCGAGCGGGCGCACGAGGCACGGCGCCAGGCGCAGAATGACGTTCCTCCCGGCTACGCCGCTTGAGCGAGCTCCTCTCTCCCTTCGGAACCTAGATGAGGATGACCCAATGCGCTTGAGCTTGCTTGCTGCCAAGGGCAAGTGCACTGGACGGCGGGGCAAGGACGCTTCGACCGACAAGTGCAGATGCGAGTCGCCTGCCCGTGTTTGGCTGGGCCCGCCAGCCTGAGACCGCCATGGCCCGCTGCGGCAGCGGGGCGCGGCCCGTTTCGACGTCGAGCTCCTCGGAACGACCACACAGGCTCCCTCTTCTCCCCCCTGCCGCTGCCTGCTCCCGCGGCGCCGTGGGGTGGCCAGGCCCCGCCCCGTCTCGCTGCTAACCTCCGCTGCCTGTCTCGACTCGGCTCGGGCGGCCCAGCTCTGCGGGGCCGGCCCCTTTTGATCAAGGGCGGGACGACCTCCCCGCGCCGACAGCTCCCCTCCTCCCGCCAGTCGTTGGCTCCCTCGTCCTCCCGACAAGCCGCTTCGAGACGCGCCGTCCTCCTCCCTTGCCCGTCGGGCTAGCGCTGCTTCGCCTCGCCGCACTCTTTCGTCGCTCGGTCGCCTCGTCCTCCCCTTCCTCTCCTCTAACGTTCAAGCCTGCGTCGCACCGACCGACCACCTTTCTCTCCGCTTGACAAGCATCTCGCCGCTCTCCCAGTGAGGCAGCAAACCCCAAAGCCGCCGGTCCGGTCCTCAGTCTTCATCTCCACTTCTCCATCCTCGCACTCGCACTTGCACGCGATGCTCCTCCGCCTTCTGCCCCTACCGACCCACGATAATCCGACGCCTCCGACGGTTCTCTTCACACTCCCCGCGCCCGTCTCGCTCCCGTCGAGCAGCCCGGCCGACCCCTACGCGCCGCACCGGCTGCCGGCGCCGCCGAGTCTCGTTGGCCACGCCCAGATGTGCATCGCCAACGACCTGCCCTGCCCGACGCTCCTGACGGGCGAATCGTCCTCGTGGATCAACACGGTCGTCAAGGAGGTCACCTTCCTGCCCCAGATCGGCGAGATCCAGGTTCTCCTCGTCGACGGCAGCGGCGTCGTCATGCCGCTCGCAGAGGACGGCGCCGGCCAGCTCCTCCACAAGGTCCGCGACCACGTCGTCGCCAGCGGCCGGGTCGCCCCTGTCACCGGCGGCAATGAGAAGCGCTTTGAGCCGCTGCCGCTGATGCGACGCGACAGCACATCGATGCTCAAGAGCTTCCTCGGCACCCTGATTGGCGGCAAGGCGCCGGCTGGTGCCGCCGCCGCTGCTCGGACTCTTGTCGCCGGCCGGGAGCCGACGGCTCGCCAGCACCGCCGTCTGGCACGGGCGACGCTGGTGGACTGCTACCGCCGATGGGTCCTCACTGGCCTGAAGGAGCTGTGAGTCAGGCTCTGCGTCTTTGCGGGTTTTGGACCGCGACTGATCGAACCTGCTTTTTCACAGCCTGCCCCCGACGTATCTGCTCTTCTCGAGCCACTCGATTCTCAACCTCGAGTCCAAGAAGCT
>Ga0308160_10003493_pt1 | contig 17643 bp, 24 predicted proteins | sample PhyFR1_FD_201036 | JGI IMG/M metagenome (GOLD analysis project Ga0308160, IMG submission 201036) | Phyllosphere microbial communities from UC Gill Tract Community Farm, Albany, California, United States - DLSLF.R1 | ecosystem: Host-associated > Plants > Phyllosphere > Unclassified | place: USA...
ATCAATCTTTTGGCTGATCACAACATTTGCGTAGCATCGCTTATCTTCAGAATTCTCACGCGCGTTCAAGCAAGCAGAGTGGCCAAGGCTTGGTTCTCGGTGTCGAAACACGAAAGAGCCTTATTTTACACAAACACGCCATTTGATCATTTGGTATATTATTGGTATGCTTGACCAGCTTGACTAGACGTACCAAGCACCGTGAGCATTCTATTCCTTCTTCTATTGGTCTCCATTGTCTACTGGTATCTTTCACAGTAAGCAAGATCTGATCTGCTTCTCAGATCATTCTCAAACTATGCTAACGGGTCCTTTGCGGCTGCAGACCATCCCTATTGCTCATTCAGAGAAGAGACAACTACTGGAAGCCGATAGCGTAAGTGTAGTTGTCTGAGGAGGAAGCACAGCTGTAAAGCCTCATCATATCCGATGCTCAGGTTCAGCTGGTTAGCAATGACGATGTTCGGTCCTTCTCCACCGCCTTCCGCCTGGCGTTTAAATGGAGTACCTCAGCCAATCATCGACTCGATCGCCCAACAGCTCCAACTTCTGGATGAAATCGATCAGACCATACCGAATACTACGCACCGACAACCCGCACCTCATTCTGCCACGAAGAATCCAGGTCGAAGGCCATTTGGTGAATACTGCAATAAAATGTCCCTCGTTTGCAAATCCTTTCGTCAGTCGGTGATCGCGGAAGGCATCTTCAATTTCGTCGAAATCACCGACGTCGAGGACGTGAAGTGGTTGAGCGAACAGCTCGGTTCGACCATCCGACCGCTTGTAACGTAAGCTATCCCGTCTCTGCAAGCGTGTCAAACGGTCCCATCCACCTGGTTTACCTTGTTGAACAACTTACTTGGACAGCCGATTCAGTATACGTGGGGATCCTCAGAGCCAACCCTTCTCCTCCCAGGTCGTCGAAACCCTGAAAACCTTCATCAGCACTTTGAGCAATCTCCAGTATATTTGGGATCACGTCTCGATCTTCGCATTGCATACGATTCCACTCCCTCCAACCCTTACCTTAGTTCATATATTGTTCGGAAGCGGTGACTGGATGCCGAGGGCTCTGAAGACCCTGAATATCAAGGCACTACAATTGGGTTCGGATTGCTTGGAAGAGAGCGAGGGTACTATAGAGGCCAAATACTGGCCCAAGAAAGTTTCCTCGTTGATGAAAGGACTTCACAATGTGGACAAGCTATTCCTCGGCTTGCCAGGTTTAAGATTCGTGCCCGAAGGTGGCCATCCGGCTGCTGTAGGGCTCGAAGACCCCTTGTGCGGCATGGAATGTGCAGTTGGGAGCATCGAGATCGCGTTACCATTTTGCTGGCCAGGAGCCAGACCCTGGAGAAGTTACCACTGGGTAAGTCCAGCGTCGTTGCTTTGCGCCGAGTCCGTTTGTTCATCTTTTGCAATCTCGTGCTGGTTTTCAGGAGGGTTATCTTGGTTGGCTTCTAATCACCCAACCAAGGTTCAAATCGATTTTGTGCAAACTACGCTGGACACCAGGACTCCTTCGCGGGCCAGCAATCACTCATCGCAGTATTCTAGGATCATTCGCTCTCGAAGACCTGGAGTTTGACCCCCGAATGCTCTGGGATCAACGTTTCACGCTAAGAGGATCACTGCAATCACTCCGCGATGAGGCTATGACTTGCTTCATTGCTTCCGTCATGTCCCGGCATCGCATGCTCGATTTATTTGATATCGACGCCTTCGCAGTAATCGGAAAGGATACGCTACCCACTCGCAAGATCAGAGTGTCACGTCACGGCAAGCAAATCGATACAAGCAGAGAGATAATTCCTGCGACCGTGCAGATCACTGCGATGATCTCCCGAGTCTTTGAAGGACATTTCCTGGCCGGTGCAATACCAAATTTCCCCGACCACGTCAGGCCTATAGACGTTCTCAATTCGTTGACCGGATTTCTCAACCCATTCGAATCGATCCTGGCGATGGCTGCAGCAGCCGGATTTGTCGCCCCTGCCACTCCCTCGACTTAACGGAATTCGAAAACGACACAACAACAGGGAAATTGCCTACAGTATGATGATAGTCAAATGTCATCTTCGCACACAAGCCCTTCTACGCCCTGTACGAGTACATGCGGCCATGCGCATCCAGCCCGCCATCTTACGACATACCATATCGCTCAACGAAGACGGACGTGGCGCTTCGACCAAAGTCTACAAACCGTCCGACCCACTTTCGATACATTGTACATGTAGTACTTGAAAATCTTACGCAGTCACCTAGAACCTCGCGAACATGCTCATGTAATACCTCATATATGCCCACTATGACAACAAGATTCGTACAGTGTTGGTACAAGAGCCCGAGGGGGAGACAGGTCGAGGAACGGCACGCGATCGTTTGTTGGAGTCTGACTGGTGGTGATATTGTCAGCCACGCCACGGATGAGGTCAGGCCCGGCAGACCACCCAAAGCATGGGGGAAAGCATGGGGCGAAATTGATGCGGCCGAGCCAGCCGCGCGTCCGAGCCAGTTCCTTGCCGGCGAGGTCCCAAGTGCTGGAATAGATGTAACGAGAGGTGTAGATGCGATGAGAAGAGCCGAGTGGGGTGTGAGCCAGGTGGAAATCCGTACAACGAGGGTTCAGAAACAATAACCAGGCGGAGCAGAAGCGATAAATCCAAGTGAAGAGCCGATAGTCCTTGATCTAGAGGTCCAATCCACCCGCGACCTCTTCCCCGTCACTCGAACCCATATCACTCATCACTTCACTCCCCTCGTCATCCTCGTCGCTTTCTTCTTCCCCGTCAATGTTCTTCTTCTTGTCCTTGTCCTCGTCTCCCTTCTCACCCGCCTTCTCCGCCGCAGCCTGGGAAGCGTACTTCTTCACGTAGTCCTTGACCCGAGTGACGTATTGGTCTGGGTTCCGCATGAGAAGAGCCGCGGCTTCTCCATTCAGAGGGTCCGAGGGGTTCGGGTACCGCAGGAGCTGAGGGAGGAAAATCTCGAAGATATTGACGAGCTCTGGTGTTCACCGAAATCGAAAAAGCGAATCAGCCATTGTGGGATGGTAGACGTGTTGCCGACGGCCATCGAAACTCACCATACATCGGACTCCAAGTCTGATTGATGACATCCAGACAAACAGACCCGCTTCTAAGTACAGCAACACGTACTGGTCAGCTGCTCATCCCCTTCGTCGTGATCGGCAAGCTAGACCACGACGACTCACATCTCATCGATATTGGGGTGAAAGATCCTGTTCATAAACCCAATCGAAGGAGATTTGTACGGGTACTGCGTGGGGAGTTCCACGTGAATCTTCCAGCAGCCAAATTCAAACGGAGCTATTTGAACGCGAAGATATTCATTAGTAAGTAAACCTGGGTGCAGAGGGCAAATGATGAGCAGGTTGTGTACTTACTCTCACTAGGTCCGTAAAACTTGACAAAGAACTCCGACATGCTATCGTTGACGAGGTTGACCTCATAATCCGACATCAAACTGATGAAACATTATGAAGTGCGTTGGGATGGATCGGGGGAATTGAAGCAAGGTGAGGATGAGATTCGGAAGGTGGATGAAAGCGGGATTGCGGACACAAAGTAAAGCACACAGGAGTCAGCGACATCGAACTGCTAACGTATCATGAAATAGCCATATGCTTGGCAGGCTCTTGAAGGGTTGTGGTATCCTGGTTACTCACAGCTTCATCACATCCGTGTCGGTCCTTCGCTTTGGGGAACTGATCAGGGCGAAGGATTCAGAGAGGCGGATAGGATAGGATGGTTCCACAGTGAGGAGGCGATACAGAAGCAGATGATCCATTTTTGTGGAAATAATGGTGTAAATGGAAATACCGCGAGAACGAGGAACCAGTGGTGAGCGTAGATTCGGTGCCCAGGAAAGGCTGTGCTAGGGTCGTCTGACTTACCTCATCTTGCCACGATTACTGGATCAGCTCTATTGTACTCGACGTCCTCGTGCAGTGCTCGTGGCTCTGCAAGATCTCAAAGAGACAGGCTATATGTACTGATGAATGTTCTGCGGACTATTCCAAGTGTAGCCAATCATCCCGGTAAAGGACTTCCGAGTCAGCTGCCACTCTCTAGTCTCCTTATATCTCTATGCGCACGAGATGGGTCTCGCGGGACGGCGGCAAGATTAGCCGGAGTGATCCGTTTTGACCTACCTTTGAGACGATTGGCTGATGCTTGGCAGACCGACTGTAGGATTTGAGAGCTATGATGTACGGCTGTTGTTTAAACAAATGCTTAGGACCCCTGTTGAGCCTATCAATCGCTACCATTGCAACTCCTGACCTCTTGTCAAATGACTGTTCACTGCTTGTTCTCCCTCTCTCTCGCCGGCGATCGCTCGTTGACTCCGCCGCTTGCCGCTCCTATTCCACGATTAGCTTAATTGCTTCCGTGGGAATAACGTCATCTATCGAAATTCTACAAAACACGTCATTTGATCTAACTAAAACGGACCGCGCGGAATTGAGCGATATTCTTGATAATCCTCGACCACCGCCCGAGGCCCTCGACCTATTCAAACGTCTGAATATCTAAAGTCCTTGTTGGAGGGCCTCTCACTGCTGCTATACTGTTCTACAACGACGATCGAGCCATCTTTCACCATGTCGGGAGTCTACAGGTACCTTGTAAGCTCGCCCCTACAATTTTCCCCGCGCCAAAGCGGGCCTGGTCGCTGATAGAACGTCGACGTTTAGCAACGAATGGCTCACGAGCAGCCGGTCATCTTCTGGTCTCTCGGACTCGGTGCCGTCGGTACGTCCTGACCTTACCTAAGTTGACATAATAGCTCATATTTGCTGCTGGGAAACTCCTGCATTGATGCTACAGGCCCGGTTATGGCCATGACTGTCCCTCCTATCCGAAAATCAATGGGTTGGAAGCCGGCCGACAGGATCCCTACTACTTTCCCTCGTCAGTATCTCCTGTCACCCTTCCGGCTTATACAGAATTTCAAGATTGAGAGCGCGGTACTGATTCCGTTTTCCTCTGCTCTTGCCGCTTCATTCTATGGACTCGACTATATCATACTGCTTCCAACCTCAACGTAAACATCCATTGCGAACGACCCTTACGTTCCCAATCTTTACTTGAATCTCCACAAACAACTCGTCGCTCGGCCTCTGCTTCAATCTCGACTTGCTCTTACGATCATCGCACGACACTCGAATGATCACATTGAACTGGACGCACAAACTACATACATCGAATTCCGCTCCTCCACAAATAGTCCCCAACCGAGCACGTCAAGCCACTACCGGGTTCGAGGACCCATAGATCTAGCTTTGGACAGATGTTAGAGGCGGACAGGGCTGGGCGAATAAAACAGAAGGGAGTAATGGACTTGCGGAACGAGCTGCAAAACAGAGCGGATGAGTGTAACTTGGAGAGTCGAGACACATGGAACTATAAGATTATTAAATCTCAGGTGCCTGGTTGCTCGATAGCCCTGAATCGATGCAACAAGTCGACGCCAGTACAATATACGCCAAGATCTTGGCTCTCGACGAAAAGTATTCAGATGGGATTGAACTACCTTACAGGTCGCTGCATTCGATCAGGCGCGGTACATACATCAAGCAAGAACAAGCAAATGCAGAGTGTAACGACACACTTTCTCCCATCGTTCTCATATCGGCCATGTCGCAATTAGAGCTTGCTCATGATTGTTGGCTGATTGGACGTTTGGGTATCGTCCGTAGCGGTGTATGCGGGCTCGGTGCATTGTACGCTGCTTTGGGTCATGGTGCTAGCGCAACTACCGCCGTCGTCCGTCTCCAATGTGCTGCCCAAGTCGGTCTTGTCGTCGTGACGCCCGAAGTACTGCGGTGTGACAGTTCAGGATCACAATTAGAATCAGTGGTCACAGCTAAAAGAATCAAACACTTACCTCCTTCGGATACTGGTACATCAGAACAGGAGTGGAGCGGTGACTAGGTATAAACTGGCCATTGTCTTGCTTGACTCCTTTCATAAACAGTCGTATACTCAATAGCACATCCGATCCATGGTTGATGCCCACATATTCCACAAGAATTCGTTGCTGATGAAACTTAGGCGGGAGAGGATGCCGGGGAAACTCCTCTTTGAATGCCGTTTCGATCTCTTCGCCCAATTGATCTAACTTCAGGAGCGAAAGGTTACCCTCCTTGTAGACTTCCTCGAAGAAGTGCAATGGCTCCTTGATATCGCGTTGAAAGCTTCGATTCAGATTGACAAGGTGTGATTTGAACTTGGCGGTCCGAAGTTCCACGTAGAAAGCTGCAAGTTTACTGGGTGAACAGGATTCCTGCTGCATGTTGGCGAAATGGTGTTCAATCAGCCGGGGTGGATTCTGGTAAGCATCTTTCAGGCGAGTTAGGGGAGGGCTCGTTTGGAGGCGATGGCTCGACCTCAGAGCTCTTATAGTTAGACAGGACTACCAGACGGAGAAGCTTCGCACCCTTAATTTGTCATTCAACAAAGGAGTCCTGTGATCCGCTCGAGAAAGCTCGTCATAGTTCTTTACTGACCTCCACTGCTGGATGCTCTAGCTCTCAGTAGCAATGACGTGCGCTCTCGTCAATCTTGCATTCTCTATCTCGCTTTACGGTGGCAGAGCAGGAGGTTCACTGGAGGCGGGGGCCAATTTTACCTTTATGAATTAGACTAGATCTTTGGGAAGCATCGTAAAACAGGGAATCATGGTCACGAGGCAATAAAAGACGATCAGGAAACATTTCCACGTCGTCATCCTGTACAAAGAGCCTGACAACCGCTTTTCGCATTTCCGGAGCCTTTGTTTTCTGTTTGCAACGACACCGCTGTATCGTATCTGGAAAGCTAAACCGGTGGGTCAGGTTCACTTCGTGAAATCACTGCTCCTATCGCTGTTTTCTTTCGAAGCGGCACCTGTCATGGATGTTCCAGCATTCGTATCACCGGCCTTGATCGATTCGCCACCGATGACGCCATCATCCACAGAAGATCCGACGTAACCAGTACCATAGCTCATCGAGGGAACGTCTCGAATCAATGGGCTATCGCTAGCGCTTCCAGCACCATCCTGTGAACATGAGATATATAAGCGACCGTTCCGAAAGCGTGTCAATGGTCACATAGTCCCACTTACCGGACCGATCACGAAACCTTCAATTTGACTCGATGTATAAATAGCGTGCTCCGGAACATCTGGACTTGCCTTCAGTATCACATACCAGACGGCATCATACCCCTCGCCTGTAAGATGTTTTCGCGGTACCATCTTCCAGTGCGACGTGTAAATGTTCGTCCCCTTAAGTCGCGTCGGAACATCGTGATTCCACCCGATCTTCTCCACCATGGTACGAATATCCCATTTTGAGGCAGTCTCATCCGCAATGAATGCGAGTATTCCCCTCTTGTCATTCCCGTAGTAGTTTCTATTTTCTTCCAAAATTGCTTTGACGTGGCCATCCATGATCTGCTTGACAGCCGGCGTTTCGTTGGCAGCTCCAAGATCCCCTTCCGGATTTACTTCGAAGTCGTTACTGTATCTCGAGTGAACGCTTGGCGCTCTATCCGCGCGAGTCACGGTTGAAAGAGGTGGGTCATCCTCCTCGTAGTCTAAATCTGTGTACATGATAGGTGAAGCGCAACTGCTTCTAGAGCTGCCTAACGAGGACCCAATGATATTTCTCTTGAGGGGGATCTCAATCCTTGGACTAGCCTTGCTTTTGGATTAGCCTTGCCTTATAAAGTGAGGTGACACCTAAATCGATCCTGATATAGCGACTGCTACTGTTCGAGACAGGGACACGGATTGGCGCGCCGATCACATCGCAGGGGTACGACGAGCAAATTGGTCGCGGATCGTTTCAAATGATCATATATGGCAATTTGTGTTTCAATTTTCTCCCTGTCGTGTCATCTGTACCCAGCCAGCGCCTCCCAATCAAATGACCGGTTATCGAAATCTCGGTTTCCCCTTACGAGGGGAGCCTCGCGGTGTTTCTTTTCACAAGAACGCTTCAATATCCTGGTCGGTTATGCTCGCCAGCGACCTAACATCAGGAGGCAGAGTAAAAAATGGGGTAGAAAAACATACTAAGTAGAGACCATTTCTTCGAGAGCATCCTATCGTGTTTCAATTGACAGTTCTACTGTTCAAAGTCCGGCAAGTGAGGCCAGTTTCGTCGTACAGGACGTCTCGTGGACCATGAAATGGGGTCATGAGAATCGCTGACTAGGAACGCTTTTTCGTTACCTGTTAAATGAACAACTCAAGAAAAACTCATGATTAACGAAAGGGAGATCACAATGCCTTGCATAAGTCTATTGACGCAACCGCTAAACCGGTCCGACGTCTCCCTGACGAATCTCGTTTCATCGTAGATCTGAGAAAGCGGAAGCGAATGAAGCATACGAGCCCGGTGGAAATACAGTAGCGCCGAGGGTCCCGGTCGAGATTGCGATTGCGGGGCAACTCCGAGCTTATCGGACCGGATGTATGGATTCGCTTCCGCACGAATACGAGCGAGCAAGCCCGAGAGCTGGGCAACCGTGATTATCGAGTGAAATGTCGTTGCTGGGGGCTGAAGCTGCTGGCTTGCTGGAAGATCGTTTGGCTTGAGCAAGTGTTAGTCTGATATCCATCGAGGTTCTCTAATATTCGTGACCTCGGTACGTACTCGCTTCCCTTGACCGCTTACACGAAAGCTTATCTCAGAGCTGCTCCTTACTAAAGCTAGCTCAACCTCTGTTTAACCGTCACACAAGCACATACCATGTCAAAACCAGCGTACGAAGCCATCCCTCTCGAGCGCTTCCAAGAAGTCTTCAAGGACACCTCTACTGGCGAGTCAGACATGTTCTTCGATGTGGTTCCATGCACTCTTCCCAGTGCAGCTAATATTCGCCTTGTAATATTACAGAGGTATCCTCGGTGGCTCTTGGCGGAAAAATCGTCTCCTTCTCCGATGAGTTCTTCGCTGAGGCTAGCAACCTTCTCAAGGTCGAGGTGAGTTTCGAGTCTTCTCAGTTCTTCCGCGGTCTTTGTCGTCGATCAAGAGCTCGCTGCTGAACATACTGTATCCAACAGCCTTCGGTCTCGATGAAAGGTCAATTCGGCCCCAAAGGAGCGCTCTACGATGGTTGGGAGACTCGACGACACAACGCCCCGAACCACGACTGGTGAGCCTTTCACTCATTCCATGTTCATGATCTATTCGAGCTGACGATATATAATACGTTCTTGCCGCTCAGGGTCATCATCCGGCTAGGACCGTCAAACACCATCTTGACGGGTTTCGACATCGACACCGCCAATTTCACTGGAAACGAAGGTCCTGCGGCTGACGTCTGGGGTCTCAAGTTGGAAGGAGATGAGAAGGAGGTAGAGAAGCAGGAAAAGAGTCTGAAGGGGGATGACGCTCGGGTGAGCTTCAAATCCTGAGGACTGTCGCAAAGGGAAAGGCTGACGAGGAATTGGATTGGACAGTGGGAACTCCTCCTGCCTGTTGTACCTCTCGGACCTAGCTCGAGACATCTTTTCAAAATTGAGCCTACCAAAAAGACATACTCTCACGTCAAGCTATCGATGATTCCCGATGGTGGATTCGTAAGTCTCCCAAGATCGATTTTCCCCCTCAACTTCAGACCGCTGAGCGAGAACTTTCACCATCTTCGTGAACGTAGGGCCGATTCAGAGCCTACGGTCTTCCTCAGCCGCCTACGACTTCCGAGCGTATCGATCTAGCCTACGCATTGAATGGGGGTAGAGTGGTCTCCCAATCCGACCAACACTTTGGGATCGCTTCCAACTTGTTGCTCCCTGGACGAGGGTTCGATATGGGAGATGGGTGGGAGTGTAGGAGGAGTCGCGTGGAGGGGAACAACGAGTGGGCAGTTATCAGGTTGTGAGTCTTATTCGGATCTCATATCCTTCCTTGAACCACTGCGCTATGCTGACGAAGCTGCATGATTAGGGGCGACGGAGGATACATCGACAATGTTGAAATTGATACCGCCTACCATATGGGCAACTTCCCTGTAGTGAGTCCGGAAGTGACATTCTTGAAATACGTGCTGGAGGTTGACACGTTCTTTTTGCTCATCAGTTTGCCGAGCTTCACGCCATCAGCTGCGCTGAGGTGAGCCTCTAGTCAACAACGGTCATATGGATGTCTGGAACGAAAACTGACGTATCATGATCTTCTCCCCTCAGAATGTCCCTCCCCTCGACAGCTCCGACTGGGTATCTATCTTGCCAAAGGTGAAGCAAGGACCCCATCGACAGCACTTCTACCCGGTAGAGAATGCTCGAGGCAAAGTCTTCACTCACGTCAAATTGACAATCTGGCCTGGTGAGTTCTAGCCAGGATTGCCCGGCGACTGGGTTTACTCATGCAAGATGGCTTGCAAACAGACGGCGGCTTGAAGCGGGTCCGAGTCAACGGATACCGAGCCTCGTCCCTTTCCTCCGGCTCTTTACCTCACACCCACGAGTCGAAGCCTATTCCCCAACTCGAGGCTCTTCCTCTCACGTACGAAGCCTTTTTGCCGTTCGGTCAAGTCGCCCAGGCGTATTCCACCCCGACTGCTGCGCCTCGAGGAGTGGTAAAGACTACCGCCAATCAGGGCACTGCAGCCAAGTACCACAAGATGGCTGTTCTTGAAGATGATTACGCAGTCGATGGCAGCGAGAATCACCGGTCGCTTATCAGCGTAATGACGACACAGCCCAAGATGCAGTCAGGCAGTTCGTGGGATGTCACTGCCTTTGAGAGGTTAGCACGGTAAAGATTCCCCAAAGCTCGTAAACCCTGACACGACTCCTCCTCGCAGACACCCTCGGACCAGCCAGACGTTCGTACCGTTTGGCAAGGTGGACGGTCAAGGATCCGCTTACCATGGTGGATCATATGTCTCGACCGTCGTTCTGAGTGATGCTCGTAAGCCGGCGACAGTTTATGCGTTCGATGGCCCGAAAGTAGCTCAATAACCGCTGCTCTTTACAGAGGGGCAACCCGACTTGAGCACGATGCGAGCCTTCATTGTGCTGCCTAATCAGAGCATCACCTATGGCAAGAACGTGTGGCGTAAGTTTCTAGTATTGAGCCTGACTCGTCCATCTCTGACATTCGGAACGCTTCATCCAGACCAAAGCACACTGGTAGCTGACAGCGTACGTCTGTGGTACATGCGGGGCCAAGACAAACGAGTTCTGTACTGACCATGTTCGAGCTTTGCTACAGCCCATCACTTTCGCAACCATTGAGAGTGTAAGCACGAACATGCTCTCAATTGAAACGCTCCCCGGCTAACGAATCTCGCCAGTAGATCCCGCCACACCTTCCTGAAGCCGATATCGCTTTCTTCAAGACTGGCGGAATCATCGCTCAAATCACGGTGCCCAAACTCCCTTCCACACCGAGGTCGATGCACAGCGCGTTGTCATCGATAGTCAAACCCAACGCTCTAAGCTCGTTCAAATCAATGGTCACTTCTCTTGCCGGGTCCGGCATCCCTTGCCATAAGCTGACCTCTGAGAACTTCAAGAACTACGGACATGTCGTCCAGGCCTACTCTACGGCCGCAGAAGCACCGAAAGGGATCGCTACCTTCGAAGCTCCAGACGGCAAAACTCTCAAATTCCACGAGGTAGCTTCTGTCACAAACACCTACCCAGCTACCGCTGCCGCCAGCACCGGCATAAGCGTCTTTAGGTGTACTGAGAAATCCGGCATGCAACAAGGAAAACCGTGGCCCATCCACTTTATGGAGAGGCATCCTCACACCGACCAAGCCTTCATCCCGATGGGAGTCTCATCGGTAAGCAGTATGATGTTCTTTGCGAAATTTCTCCGTCCTGACACTCGGGTCTGTAGTGGGCCGGGAAAACTGAGGACGCCCTACCGACCGGTGCGGCTTATGTAATCATCGTAGCGGATGATGACAGCAGTAAGTGCTCGTGCGTATCGCAGCTTGAAAATCGCTTATCTTACCACTACCTCCGTAGATGGACGTCCTGATCCGACAACTACCAAGGCATTCTTCTGTACCGCGGACCAAGGAGTCAGCTACAAGAGGGGCGTCTGGCGTACGTATATGAGAGAATCGGACCCACTGCATACTCCTATACTAATACTTCTGCTGTCTCGCAGACCATCCGATGTTGACTGTCGGTGGGCCCATCGATTTTGTCTGCGTTGAAGCGCAAACAACACGTCTTGATGACCCCCAGAATTGCGAGCTCTTGGAATTTGAGACCCCGTTCGGCACGGTCGATATTCCCGACTTCTAAAATTGACAATAAGTCCCATCGCATATACACAAAGGCTACAGATATAGCTTGTAAAGTATACAACAATTACATCATGATTCGAAAGACGCGCAATCAAATCTCTTCGCCTTTCGCCAAGGCATTGCCTGTGATCTTCTCCCAATTCTCTGACTCCCTAAGTTCGGAAGCATGTGCCCATGGCTTAGCGTCGACTTCGTTCTGCATCGCCGTTGCAAAACAGTTCGCCCAGCCTGGCCGAGGGAAAGCTTTTATGATCTCGTCAACGAGGTCCTTGTCAATTTTATCTTCGTGAGCATGGATGTTATCTGCAGGTGGATACACTCAGTTATCGAACAGGTTAAGTTCGATATCATTTTGATGTGAACCCACCGAAAAGAGTCCCCAACTGAATCAGTTGCCCAGTAGACGAGATTTTGCCGCCGTTGAAGTCAGTATGTCTGAAGATGGCTTCCGCGACCGCGTCCGCGAGATCAGACTCGGCACCTTCGCTGACCAACCACTTGAGAAGATGCCGTGAAGGTCAGTATCTTCTCATGTGAATCGCATATGACTCTGACCGACCTCTCGTGCTTGAATGCCGCCCCAGAACTCGAAGGACATTTTGGTCCTGTTCGAAACCGGTATGAGCTCCAGCCGCATCGCACTATGGCTCATGGCTCGTTTAAACTCACTTCTTGATGTTTTCCGGAAGGCAGCCATAGTCATGGAACAAGCAGGCTAGGTAAAAAGATTCAGGATCATACTCGACGTTCTTCCCGAGTCTGCCTTCAGCGATGGCCGATCCTGCGAACTTTCCACGCCGTTAACGACGTCAGCATCAAACAAATCTGCCTGATCTCACCGAAGAGAAAGGATCTATGAGAGTGATTCCATACAGGCTGGCCCAGGGTGGGCTCAAGGAATTTCTTGGCTTTCTCAATCAGTGGGGACGAAGGAAGCGACAGGTCTGATAGCTTCAGCTTGGTAGATGCCACTTCATACGGTAGTTGTGAGGGATCTCGGACAAGGGGTCGAAAGCTGGCAGGAGTTGACATCGTGATGATTTCGGCGGAGGGCGGCGTGGTACAATCGTTGTGAGCAGCTTCAGTGGTTGGTCCGTCGAGACTCGTGGAAACTGCGCTTGTTCACAAGCCATATATTCAGAAGTCTATACTCCAGAACGTCAGAACCGAGAACCTGGGTAGAGACGAGTCATGACAACCTATTTTCATCTGTGTCCTGGATTCGTCATCTGTACACGCGCGAATATACGAGCGAACCCTGATTTCAATATCGTATAACCGATATGAATGTATGTCGATAAACAAACCTGCTACAAAATCAGCCGACTAACAAAGACTCGTTCTATTTGCCAGACTTGGCTTTTCTCTCCTTTCGCTTCTTCCCGATGAGACCTCCCATGCTCTTTCCGGCCTTGTCTTTGCCGTCGGCCGCAGCAGGAGCCTCCTTGCTTGCCGAAGCGTCCCCGTTCTTGTCCCCTCCTGTCCGTCTCTTTTTCGCTGGTCGATCACCCACGGTCTCATCTCCATCCTCACGCTTCGTACGCGGCTTTGCTTTGCCCTTGGAGTCCCTGCTCGGTCGACCCTCCTTTTTGACGGCTGTAACACCCTCGTTGTCCGAGTCGTCGTCGTTGCCTCGAGACTTGCGCTTGCGGTCAGGTGCACCTCCCGCAGCTCCTGCTTGTCGAGCCTCGCCTACTTTCTCGACTCGTCGTTTAACGACCTTTTCGTGCGAGAGGAAGTATCAGTATGGCACTGCAGGTGGAAAGGGAGATTTCTTTTGACTCACCTGAACGTTTTCGACACTGAACTCGATCAACAAGGTTTTGCCCTGCTTCATCTGGTCTACGAATCCGCTAACACCGTCCTTGACCTTGGCCTGCAACTTTTTGTAGTTGAGCTCCATGTTTTCAAGATCAGCGGCTGCTTCCTCTCTCGCCTTGTCCAACTTCTCCTTTGTCTTCTTCTCCAGGTCGTCCAGCTCGGCAGCGGCCCATTCTCGCATCAAAGGTCCGACTTCCGGGTTGTTGTTTGACCACCGAAGCACTTTGAGAGCATCCTTGTGCGTACGCATCTCTAAGAATCCGAATCCTTTGCTCTTGCCAAGATTCGTGAGGGGATCAACTCGATCGGTTTGTCGGAGAATTTTGCTCTGGATGACAGCAGTCACTCGTTCACCTCGAGTCGACTTTTTACCCTTGGCTTCGAGGGCGGGGGACAACGTTTCGTCCATCAATTCCTCACGTGACAAGCCCTCTCGGTCACCAGCCTCGACTTCCTTTTCGAACTCTCGCACGGCATGAATGGCCAGTCGTTTCAGAGTTCGGTCGGTAGCGTAAAGAGGAATCTGACGGATACTCAGACGCGTCTTACTGATGTAAAGCGCCGGGTTTGATTCAAGAAGTTTACGACGCGAGCTGAATGAAGTTGATCGCTTCTCGACCTCGATCTCAGGCAGTTGTTGAGCGGCCGGGGTGTTTGGGAAGATGACTATGAGACACAATACGTATGATCAGCAACACATTTTGGATATTTCGCTCGCAAGGCTTGAAACTCACCTCCCTCTCTCATCAGGTATGTGTTTCGCTTGTCAGCCTTCTGCCTCGACTTTTCTCCGTCTTCCTTCTTCAGTGCAGCATCCTCTCTCGTCAAAGCGCGCACAACCTCAAGTGTTCGGCCGTGCAAAACAAGCTTCTCCGCCGTCGAAGCCGAAGGATCGATCTGAAGTACCGAAGGCATAGCGAAGGGGTTCTTGGGCGTAAGACCGATCATGTTGGCGCCGGTAATCTCATGAACCCGGTTAGCCTCCTCGAGCACCTTGTCGGCGTCCTCTCGCTTCCAGAAACAGGCGAAACCGGTTCCTCGCGATCGTCCTGTGGCTCGGTCCATCGTGATCTTGGCATACCGAAGAGGCCCGAACGTTCGGAAACTGCAATCAGAAGGAAGGTTCAGCAAATCAATCACAGTATCGCTCGATCGTCAAGCCAGTCACGACATACAGATTTCGAAGCTCTTCCTCAGTGACCTCGAATGGCACGTTCCGAACAAACAACGTCGAACCCTCTTCCACATCCGGCAAAACGGGCTTGACGGGCTTGGATTCCTCCTCGTCGACCTCCATCGTTTCTGCGGCTTCGGCCTCAGCATCGCCTTCATCCTCCATGTCTTCATCTTCAGCCTCAGCGTCGTCCGAGCCATCCTTCTTCTCATCCGCAAGAACGGCCTCGACAGCCTCCTTGTCGTCGCCACCTTCCTCCTTCTTGGCCTCTTCGTACTTGTCCTTGCTGACAGCCCAATCAACCGTGATCTTCCTCTCATTGATTTCGGTGTCGTTCATCTTCTCAATCGCTTCCTCGGCATCCTTCTTGCTCAAGAACCAAACAAACGCGAATCCTCTCGCTCGAGGAGGAGGAGGAGGTTTGCTCGGATCCTTGTGAGGCAACTTGCTTGCGGTGGTGGGCAAGTTGATTCCCAGAATAGGTCCAAAGGGCAAGAACCTCTTTCGCAAGTCCATCTCGGTGGTGTTCCACGCGAGGTTTCGGACGATCAATCGACCCGCTCGGTTTGCTTTCCCTGATGCGTCACCTGAAGCTCCACCAGCCGCTTCGATCCGTTTCTTCAAGACACACGAGAGAAGAGCTCCTTTGTACGTGTGCGCGTGAAGCATGGGAATAGCCGCAACAGCCTTGGAGTGAGAGGTGAACACAATGTTGGCAGTCTGTCCCAGAGTTTCCTTGGTCTCTTCACCAGCGACGACATCAACAGGGAAATGAAGCGCCTCGTTCTTCCCCTCCTCAATCCCGGCAACCTTTCGAACTCGTTTCCACAAGGTGTTCTTGTCAACATCGGCAGGGATTCCGGTAAGAACCAATGTTCGAATAGCGTTGGCATCGCCGGACCTTTGGGCAGGCTGTCCTCGAGGTTGAACAGGTTTTGTTCGGGCAGGTCGGGCTGCGGCTGAGGATGATTGACCGGGGAGATCAGGGATGTCCATATCCGCGTCGTTTTCCATCAATGCGGGGATGGTCTTATGGCTTCGCTCTAGTCTAGTGGGCTGTGCAGCGCAATCATCGTTGGGTATTATCAGTCTCTACTGCAAGATACGAGCATAAGATCGCACGTACCTTGATGTCAGCCAAGGATACTCTGATCTTTCTCGTTGATACTCCAAACGATCCATTGTTGAGCTCGGCCACGGCCTTTTCCGCATCCTCGACCTCAGTATAGGTAATGTACCCCACTCCTTTCGATTCACCCGAGTCCTACAACAGGGAAAGATTGGGTCAACTTCAGACAGGCATCGTGGTATGGAAATCGTCAGCTCACTCGGTCTTTCACGACGAACCCGTTCTTGACGGGTCCGACGAATGAGAAGTGGGTAATCAAATCGGTCGTAGTGGTCTCATATGGCAACGAGGATACGAAGACCGTAGTGCTTTGAGGGAAGTACATAGTTCAGCGAGATCTCCCTTAGTAGATCGTGTATGCGAGCCTCAGCTACTCACTTGACTCGCTCCTTCTTGGCCTTCTTGTCGGCGGCACCGCTACCCTCTCCTCCCTCGATCTTGATCTCATCCGCCGCGTTATCGAAATCCTCCTCGTACTGTCTTCGTCCGGACATATTGTGGAGAGCTATACTAGATGCTCTGGTAGTCTATTATATGTGCGTCAGAGGCGAGCTCTATACGATGCTATAGCTTTGACCTCAAGTCCTGCAGATAGATGACGGCGAAAGATGCTGTTCAACACTTTCTCCAACCTAAGCAACGAACTTGAACAATTCCGAAATTTGGTTCCGCTGGAAGAAGTCTGAGCGATCTTCAGGTCACGTGAGTTTGGTGTCGGAAGCGAATATCCGGAAGCATATGATCGAGGTCCGAAACCTATCGATATTTGACGAATCTGACAACTTTTGCGACTCACGTCTCATGGCATCGGGAAAGTCACTGGTCTTCAGCAAAGTCGTCCTCGCATCTTCGCATAATGATAGGCAGAAACGCAATTCAAGTAGCTAGGAACGCTGGTCGTTTGCAGTTCCATACTCGACCGGTAGCCACCGCCAGAGTGTCTGCGCGACACCTGCAATCCAGCTCGATCCGACGGAATGTCACGCAAGCCGATGTGTCTCAAACGGAGGAACCTGCCTTGAAGGCTCACTTCGGTGGGTCATTCAATTCGATCCAGTTATCTTCATATCCTGACACCGATCTCTCTTCCAGGTCCTCGAAACCCTATAACCCATCCGATCTCCACTCTGTCCCCCTCCAACCTCTACTCTCGAGTAACCCTCGGCGGTTGGCTAGTCAACCGGCGTCAAGCCAACTCCTCTCTTTGCTTTTTCAACCTGAAGGACTCGTCC
>Ga0308160_10003494_pt1 | contig 17641 bp, 15 predicted proteins | sample PhyFR1_FD_201036 | JGI IMG/M metagenome (GOLD analysis project Ga0308160, IMG submission 201036) | Phyllosphere microbial communities from UC Gill Tract Community Farm, Albany, California, United States - DLSLF.R1 | ecosystem: Host-associated > Plants > Phyllosphere > Unclassified | place: USA...
CGCTGTTCAGCACCGACCGCAGCCCGGATCCTACGGTGGGCCAGGCGGCGGTCTCCAGCCTGTCGGGCCTGACCCTCACCGGCATCGTGCTGGACGGCGACCTGCGCGTGGCACTGCTCAAGCGCGCCGACGGCCCGCCGTTGAAAGTCCACCAGAACCAGACCCTGCCCAACGGTTGGCGCCTGGAACACCTGACCCCGCGCGACGCGCGCTTTGTGCTCGATGGCCGCAGGCAAACCCTGAGCCTGCGGGCCTTGCGTCTACCGCCGCCGTCGACGACGCCCCCGATTACCCTTCCTCACGAGTCCGCCCCTTGATCGATACCTACCCTGGCGCCTTGCGCACCACCGTGCTTTGCCTGGCAACCGCTATTTCCCTGGCGGGCTGCGGGACATTCCCCGACCACCTCGACCCGGACGAGGCCCTGTTGCACGAAGCGATGCAGGGTACCGGTGCGCAACGCCCGCCCGTGGATCCGGCCAGTGAACAAGCGCCGGTCAACAGCGGCCAGCCTGCGGCAAACCCTGCGGCCCAACGCCAGTTGATTCGCGGCAACCAGCAGTTCGTGCGTCAGCCCGCCGCGGCGTCGGCACTCAAGGAGGAGGGCGGTGGCGACATCGTGTTCAATTTTGCCGACCAGCCGATTGAAGCGGTGATCAACAGCGTGATGGGCGACCTGCTGCACGAGAACTACAGCATTGCCCAGGGCGTGAAGGGCAATGTGAGTTTTTCCACCTCCAAACCGGTGAACAAGCAGCAGGCGCTGTCGATCCTGGAAACCCTGTTGTCCTGGACCGACAACGCCATGATCAAGCAGGGCAATCGCTACGTGATCCTGCCGGCCAACCAGGCGGTGGCGGGCAAGCTGGCGCCGCAAATGCGCGTGTCGCAGCCCGCCAGCGGGTTGTCGGCGCGCCTGTTTCCACTGCGTTATATCTCCGCCACCGAGATGCAGAAGCTGCTCAAGCCGTTCGCCCGTGAAAATGCGTTTTTGCTGGTGGACCCGGCGCGCAACGTGCTGAGCCTGGCCGGTACGCCGGAGGAACTGGCCAACTATCAGGACACCATCGACACCTTCGATGTGGACTGGCTCAAAGGCATGTCCGTCGGCGTATTCGGCCTGCAACGCGCCTCCGTGGCCGAGCTGATGCCCGAGCTGCAAAAGATGTTCGGCCCCGACAGCGGCATGCCCCTGGCGGGCATGGTGCGGTTCCTGCCGATCGAGCGCACCAACTCGGTGGTGGCAATCTCGTCGCAGCCGCAGTACCTGAGCGAAGTCGGCGACTGGATCCACACCATCGACGAAGGCGGCGGCAACGAGCCGCAGATGTACGTGTACGACGTGCGCAACATGAAAGCCAGCGACCTGGCCAAGTACTTGCGGCAGATCTACGGCAGCGGCGCGATCAAGGACGACGCCCCGGCCAAGGTCGCCCCCGGTTTGCGCACCGCGACGCTGTCATCGCCCGGTACCAACAGCACCTCCGGCAACACCCCGGGTGGGCTGAGCAGTACGCTCAATAACCAACCCGCCGCCGATGACCAGGCGCCAGAAGCCGAGGCCGAAGAGACCGCCGAGCCAGAGGTTACCGACGGCGCTCCCGCCAAAAGCCTCGACGCCGGCACCCGCATCACCGCGCAAAAAAGCAGCAACCAACTGCTGGTGCGGACCCGCCCGGTGCAGTGGAAGGAGATCGAATCGGCGATCAAGCGCCTCGACAACCCACCGCTGCAAGTGCAGATCGAAACACGCATCCTCGAAGTCAAACTCACCGGTGAATTGGACTTGGGCGTGCAGTGGTACCTCGGGCGCCTGGCCGGCAATTCCACCAGCACCACCGTGGCCAATGCCGCCGGCAGCCAGGGCGCGCTGGGTGGTGGCGGGGCGGGGTTGGGCGCGGCGGATTCGTTGTTCTACTCCTTTGTCAGCTCCAACCTGCAAGTGGCGTTGCATGCGCTGGAAACCAACGGCCGCACCCAGGTGCTGTCGGCGCCGTCGCTGGTGGTAATGAACAACCAGCCGGCGCAGATCCAGGTGGGGGACAACATTCCCATCAGCCAGACCACGGTGAACACCGGCACCTCAGACACGACGTTGAGCAGCGTCGAGTATGTGCAGACCGGCGTGATCCTGGATGTGGTGCCGCGCATCAACCCGGGCGGGTTGGTGTACATGGATATCCAGCAGCAGGTCAGCGATGCCCAGGACCAGGCGAACGCCAACAGCGACACGCCGACTAATCCGCGTATTTCCACGCGGTCGGTGTCGACCCAGGTGGCGGTGCAGAGCGGGCAGACGGTATTGCTGGGGGGGTTGATCAAACAGGACAACGCCGACACGGTAAGTGCCGTGCCGTACCTGGGCAAGATTCCGGGGTTGCGGTGGCTGTTTGGGAGCACCAGTAAGTCCAAGGACCGTACCGAATTGATTGTGTTGATTACGCCTAGGGTCATCACCAGCGGCAGTCAGGCAAGGCAGGTGACGGATGATTATCGGCAGCAGATGCAGCTGTTGCGGCCGGAGAAAAACTGAAGGAATGCGGTTGGAAAGGTGGGCGGGAGGGCTTGCCCTGATGCCAGTCAGTTAAGCGATAGAGCGGGGGAACACTGTACCTGTGGCGAGGGAGCTTGCTCCCGTGACGGCCTGACAGCCGACCTGGATGTTGGATCAGATCGAGTACATATCCATTTCTGCGGTAACGGCCACTTAGGGTTACGCCCTTACGGCGTGTCACTTTTGGAAGAGCGCCAAAAGTAACCAAAAACGCTTCGCCCCAACACTCGGCACCTCGCTTAGGCTCGGTGTGCCCGAACACAGGCTTGAATCCGTGGGCCGCCGCCATGCGCCATCCATGGCGCAGGGCGGCTAACCCGGCGTCCTGCCGGGTTACCCACGGATTCAAGCCTGCGTTCGGCCAGCGTGTTTGACGGGGCGCCTGAGATCAAGATCAAAAGCCAGAGCCAGAGCCACGGCAACAGCAACAGCGCGGGAGCGGGAGCAAGAGCAAGCAGATCGCAGCCACCTATGAAACGGAGTTCCGCAGGTGCGAGTCTCGGATCTTTCCGACAAAGCTTTCAGGTTGTCGCTCGGAACTGCGCTGACTAACCTCCTGGCCGTCGCTGCCAATTCAGCGACCGGATTTGACCGTCCGACTCGTAGTGCTTCTGTGCCAACATCGACTCAGGCGTTTTTTTTACGTCTGTTGTATCGTGTCGCGGCAGCTGTGCGCGGGATACCTTCGGGTATGCCGGTGTTCCTACGAGCCGGTCGGTCAACCCGCGTATAGCTGCCACCTTATTTCGTTTGACCGCGAATCGTGGCGGCTCCATTTTCGTAGGAGTTCCACCATGATCAAAGACAGCCCAAATCCTCCAAGCGCTTCAGACACCGATACCCGTTACGGGCTCTTCACCGTACGCGCCGATCTGGACACGGAAACCTTACTGGTCAATGCCTCCCAGGACTTGGCCTCTATCAGCAACATCGCCACCCATCTGGCCTTTGAAATCGACGGTGCCCAACGCAATGTCGCGCTGGGCATGTGTCGAATGCTTGAAGGCGTGCAACTGTTGGTGGACAGGGCATTGGATAAGTCCCACCCGGCTGTATGAGAGGTGGGAGCGACTGCTGCTTGGCGTTGATCCTGATGGTTGCCCGGGCGATCATCAGATGCAGCTGTTACGCCCGGCGAAATACTGAAGGAACGCGGTTAAAAATGTGAGAGGGGGCTTGCTCCCGATGAGGGAGTTGTCAGTGATGCATCTATGACTGACCCACTGCCATTGGGAGCAAGCCCCCTCCCACACGTTGATCTGCACAGATCAGGTAGGCCTCCGTCTAAGCTAAAGGCCAATATCAAAATATATTATTTATATCAATAAAATAATAAAAGTAGAGAATATTAGCTTATACCAAAACAGCATTATATTTTCAAAACCCATTCCGTTATGTTTGATCGCAACAGCCTACCCCTGACCTCGGATGGTACCCAGCGTAATCAAGATTCTGCGCGCCATAACGGGGTGATCATCCCCGCAGCAGAATCGTTGGAAGGGAGCTCAACGTATGTTGCCGATTCAACCCCCACGCCACACCTAGCGCCAAATCGCCGCAACACCCCTCACAAAACCCGAGCACCGCGCACGACCGTGTGCCTGCCCGACTTCGCGATTTGCAACGCTGGGAGTAGTTATGAAGCACGTTTTACAACCCACCACGGTGCTGGCGCTGGCGATCCTGGGGAACACCGCGCAAGCCCAGGACGACAGCACCCTGTCCACCGTCGTCGTTACCGGTAACCGAGGCGCCGAACAACGTACCGTCACCAGCAGCCCGGTGCCGATCGATGTGGTCAGCGCCAGGCAACTGCAAAGCACCGGCAAGCCCGGTTTGATGGAAGCCTTGAGCGCGGTGATCCCGTCGCTGACCCTGCCGGAAAAAACCGGTTGGGACGCCAGCGGCATTGCCCGTGCGCCCAACCTGCGCGGCTTGAGCGCCGCCGAGGTGCTGGTGCTGGTCAACGGCAAGCGTCGCCATACCGCCGCCACCTTGAACATCAACGGCATCAACACCGGCGCCGCACCGGCGGACCTCGACCTGATCCCCATCAGCGCCATCGACCATGTGGAAGTGCTGCGCGATGGCGCCGCCGCGCAATACGGCTCCGACGCCATCGCCGGGGTGATCAATGTGATCCTCAAGGCCGACACCAGCGGCACCTCGGTGACCAATGCCGGCCTGGGCTATGACGGTAAAAAGCAGACCGTGCAACAAAGCCTCAACAAGGGTTTCGAGATCGGCAATGGCGGCATCGTGCAACTGGCGCTGGATGCGCGCAGCCAGAACGATGACAACAAGGCCAGTGCCAACGGCTACACCTATGCCCAAGCCTATGAGCAGGCCGGTCGCGCCACCTACGGTGGCTATGGCACGCCGAAGACCAACCTGCTCACCCTGGGCTACAACGCCGAACTGCCCATCGACGACAGCTTCAGCCTGTACTCCTTCACCACCTACTCCCGACGCAAGGCCGAGCAGGGCCAGAATTTCCGCCTGCCGACCATCACCAACACCATCACCACCGGTCCCAATGGCTACCCCGGCGGCTATACGCCGACCTGGTACATCGACGAGGACGATTTCCAGGCCGCGTTCGGCGGCAAGGGCACGGTCGGGGCGTGGGACTGGGATTTGTCCACCACCTACGGGCGCAACGAAGCGGAGCAGGGCACCACCCACAACCAGAACCCGTCCCTGGGCGAGGCCACGCCCAATAGCTTTACCTCCGGCACCTGGATCAGCACCGAGCTGACCACCAACCTCGACTTCAAGCGCGGCTTCGATGTGGGCCTGCAAAAGCCGTTGGACCTGAGCTACGGCTTCGAACATCGCCGCGACACCTATGAGGTCCGGGCCGGTGACTACGCCTCCTATGCCAACGGCGGTTACTGCGTGGCGCCGGGCAATTGCGCTTCCTCCGGGGCCCAGGTCACCAACGGCATTTCGCCGGATGAAGAGAGCAGCGCCTCGCGCAACAGCCTGGCCAGTTACGTCGACGTGGGCTTCAACCCGCTGCCGGACTGGTACGTGGGCACCGCGTTTCGCTATGAACACTACAACCAGGGCGTGGGCGCCACCCGCAGCGGCAAGCTGACCACCCGCTACGACTTCACCCCGCAATTTGCCGTGCGCGCCACGGTCAGCAATGGCTTTCGAGCGCCGTCGTTGGCCAACAGCCTGTTCAGTGCGCGCTCCACCACCTATGGCGTGGTGAACGGGGTGTATCAGTCGATCAACTACGGGGTGCTGCCGGTGGGTTCGGCGGCCGCCAAAGCGCTGGGCGCCGAGGAACTCAAGCCCGAGCGCTCGACCAACTTCAGCCTGGGTTTCACCCTCACGCCCACCGACCGCCTGAACTTCACCGCTGACGCCTACGTGATCAACCTGCGCGACCGCATCACCCTGACCGGCACCTTGCTCGGCCCCGAAATCACCCAGGTGCTGCAAGGCAACGGCATCACTTCCACCTCCGGCGGCCAGTACTTTATCAACGGCGCCGACACCCGCACCAAAGGCCTGGACCTGGTCGGCAACTACAACCAGGACCTGGGCCCTTATGGCGCGCTGAAGTGGACCGCGGCATTCAACTGGAACCAGACCAAAATCCTCAACTACAAAGCGTCCACCACGATCCTCGGCACCGCCTACGACCTGATGGACCGCCAGGCGCGCAACCTGATCACCGGGGTGCAACCGAGCACCAAGTTGATTCTCGGCGGTGACTGGAGCATCGACCGTTTCAACCTCAACCTGGCCCTGACCCGCTACGGCGCCTACAAGGAGGTCAACGTCTCCGCCGACCGCGGCCTCGACCGGGTCTACAGCGCCAAATGGATCACCGACCTCGACCTTGGCTACAGCCTCACCAAGGACCTCAACGTGGCCATCGGCGCCAAGAACCTGTTCGACCTCTACCCCAAGAAACAAGGCGTGCCCAGCAGCACCATGCTCAGCAGCTATGGCACCTATTCGCCCTACGGTTTTACCGGCGGGTATTACTACACCCGCCTGACCTATGCCTTCTGAGGCCGAGGAATACAGCATGCCTATCGTCGCCAAATCCTATGACCTGATCGACACGCACCGCCCGGTTCGCCAGGCGCGCATTTCCACACCGATCAAAGCCCTGCGGGTGGTACCCGCGCGGCATCCCTGGCGCTGGGCCGGGTCGATCTTCGCCGCGCTGGTGCTGCTGGCCGTCGTGCATTCCCTGGCCACCAACCCGCGCTGGGAGTGGGGCGTGTTCGGCCAGTGGTTCTTCTCGCCGTCGGTGCTGCGCGGCCTCGGCCAGACCTTGTTGCTGACCCTGCTGAGCACGCTGTTCAGCGTCATCCTCGGCACCGCGTTGGCCCTGGCGCGGCTGTCGGGCTCGCCGCTGCTGGCGGCGCTGGCCTGGGGTTATATCTGGTTCTTTCGCTCGATGCCGGCGCTGCTGGTGCTGATCATCCTGTACAACTTTGCCTACCTGTATGACCACATCGTGCTCGGCGTGCCGTTCACCAGCGTGGTGTTCGCCGAGTGGTCGACGGTGGACGTGCTCAGCCAGTTCACCACGGCGGTGCTGGGCTTGAGCCTGATGCAGGCGGCGTACGCGGCGGAGATCATTCGCGGCGGGCTGATCGGTGTCGACGCCGGCCAGCATGAAGCGGCAGCGGCCCTGGGGCTGCCGGCGTCGCGACGGATCTTTCGCATCATCCTGCCCCAGGCGCTGCGCTCGATCCTGCCGTCGGGTTTCAACGAAATTATCGGCCTGGTCAAGGGCACCTCCATCGTCTACGTGCTGGCCTTGCCGGAGCTGTTCTACACCGTGCAGGTCATCTACAACCGCACCCAGGCGGTGATCCCGCTGCTGATTGTGGCCACCGTGTGGTACCTGATCATCACCACCGTGCTCACCAGCGCGCAGTACTACGTCGAGCGGCATTTCGCACGGGGTACGGCAAGAGTGCTGCCGCCCACGCCGGTGCAACGGGTGCGCCGCTGGTTCAAGGAGAAACACCATGGGTGAAACACACGCCGGGCGCATTCAAATCCAGGGCGTGGGCAAACGCTTTGGCAACCAACAGGTGCTCAAGGACATCGACCTGACCATCGACCCTGGCAAGGTTACGGTGATTCTCGGGCCCTCCGGCTCGGGCAAGTCCACCTTGCTGCGCACCATCAACCACCTGGAGAAGATCGACAGCGGCCACATCACCATCGACGGTGAATACGTCGGCTATCGACGCAAGGGCGACCTGCTCTTTGAACTCAAGGAACGCGAGATTCTCAAGCGGCGTATCGACGTGGGTTTTGTGTTCCAGAACTTCAACCTGTTCCCGCATCTCACCGCCTGGGAAAACGTCGCCGAAGCGCCCCTGGCCCACAAGCGCTGGGGCAAGGCCGAGGCGCAGGCCAAGGCGGGTGAACTGCTGGCCAAGGTCGGCCTGGCGGACAAGGTCGACGCTTACCCCCGCCAACTCTCCGGCGGCCAGCAGCAACGCGTGGCCATTGCCCGCGCCCTGGCGCTGGACCCGAAAGTGCTGCTGTTCGATGAACCCACCTCAGCCCTCGACCCGGAACTGGTGGGCGAGGTGCTCGACGTGATCAAGGGCCTGACCCAGCTGGGCGTGACCCTGGTGATCGTCACCCACGAGATCGGTTTTGCCCGCGAGGTGGCCGACCACGTGGTGTTTCTCTGCGACGGCCAACTGATCGAAGAGGGCCCGCCCGAACAGATCTTTCGCCAACCCCGACATCCCCGCACCGCCGCCTTTCTCGGCAAGGTGCTTTAGTTAACGGAGTGACTGCCATGTCTATCAAAACCGCCCGCGTGGCCTTGCTGACGCTGGCCCTGAGTGCCGCGCACAGTGCATTCGCTGCCGTGCAACCGGTGGATCTGAGCCCTGACCGCGCGCGCATTCATGCGCCGCGCAACGCGGCGGCCATCGCGCAGATCCCGCCGGGCTTCAAGTTCGCCCAGCCGGGCAAGTTCACCGTGGCCGTGTCCGGCGTGGCCGGGCCGCCCCTGGCGCTGCTGGCCAGTGACGACAAGACCACCATCGGCAGCGAAGCCGACACCGCGCAGTTGATCGCCGACAGCCTGGGCCTGCAACTCAACGTGGTGCAGACCAGTTGGGAGGATTGGCCGCTGGGGGTCAGCTCGGGCAAATACGACGCCGTGATCAGCAATGTCACCGTGACCGAGGCGCGCAAGAAGCGCTTTGATTTCGCCACCTATCGCCAGGATGTGCTCGGCTTCTACGTCAAAACCACCAGCAGGATCACCGAGATCAAACAGGCGGCGGACATCGCCGGGTTGAAGATCATCGTCGGCTCCGGCACCAATCAGGAGAAAGTCCTGCTGGCCTGGAACGAGGCCAATGAAAAGGCCGGCCTCAAGCCCGCGCTGTTGCAGTACTTCGACGACCAGGCCGCCGCGCAACTGGCGGTGCAGTCGGGGCGCAGCGATGCGCTGTTCGGGCCCAACTCGGTGTACGCCTATTCGGCGGCGATCACCGGGGGTATCAAGCGCGTCGGCACGGTCAATGGTGGCTGGCCGTTGCAGGCGGATATCGCGGTGACCACGCGCAAGGACAATGGCCTGGTGCAGCCGATCCACACCGCCCTGCAAGGCGCAATTGCCGGCGGCCAATACGAGCAGGTGCTGCAACGCTGGGGCCTGGACGTGGAGCGTGTCGACGCATCGCAGATCAACCCACCCGGCTTGCCGGACTGAGGAGCAATGAGCATGGGACTGACACGACGTGAAGCGTTGTCGAGCATCGCTGCGGTCGGCGGTGAAAAGGCGGTCAAGGATGCACTCGCGGTGTTGGGGTTGGGGCCGTCATCGCACCGCCGCCCGCAACCGTTGCAACTCCAGGAGGGCCTGGGGCAGGGCACCCGCGTGCTGGTGCTGGGCGCGGGGATTGCCGGGTTGGTCACCGCCCTGGAACTCGGCCGCGCCGGGTTCGACGTACAGGTGCTGGAGGCGCGCGACCGCGTCGGCGGGCGCACCTGGACCCTGCGCCAGGGTGATCGCGTGGCCTACACCAATGGCCGCACGCAAACCGTGGCCTTCGATCCGGGCCTGTATTTCAACGCCGGCCCGGCCAGGATTCCGAGCCAGCACCGCACGCTCCTCGACTATTGCAGCGAACTCGGTGTGCCCCTGGAAGTGCTGGTCAACAGCAGCCACGGCGCCCAGGTACGGCCCGATCTGCGGCAACCGGCGTTCACGGTCGGCCAGGCGATCAACGATGCGCGCGGGCATGTGTCCGGCTTGCTGGCCAAAGCGGTGCAACGCGATGCCCTCGATGACGTACTGAGCGGTGAGGAGCGCACGCGCTTGCTGGGCTTTTTGCAGGTGTATGGCGACTTGTCCCAGGAGCTGGCCTTTGAGGGCACGCTTCGTTCGGGGCACTTGGAATCTCTTGCCCATCCCGGCGCCTTGCCGGCCAGCCGCGCACCGCTGGGGTTGGATCGGTTGCTGCATCCCGAGCTGTGGGGCGCGTTGCTGCACACCGAGTTCCCGGAATTTTCCGCGACCATGTTCCAGCCCGTCGGCGGCATGGACCGCATCACCGACGCCTTCTACCAGCGCGTGCGTGACCATGTGCAGTTGGGCGCGGTGGTTCGCCAGATCCGCCAACGGGATGACGGCGTGGCGGTGACCTACCACGACCGCGGCAGCGGCCGCGAACAGGTGGTACGCGCCGATTATTTGATCTCGACCCTGCCGTTGCCGCTGCTGGCCAGGCTCGACACCGACTTCAGCGAGCCGATCAAAGCCGCGTTGCACGGCACGCGCAACGACCAGGCGACCAAAGTGGCCTGGCAATCGCCGCGCTTCTGGGAAACCGACTACCGCACCTACGGCGGCCTGTCGTGGATCGATCACCCGGCGCGCCTGCTGTGGTACCCCAGCAACGACCTCAACACCCGCGACGGCGTGCTGGTGGCGGGCTATGTGACCGGCGAGGGCGCCGATGCGTTTGGCGCAACGCCTTTTGCCGAGCAATACGCCGCCTCCAAGGAGGCCGTGGAGCTGCTGCACCCCGGCAATTCAAAACACCTGCGCAACCCCTTGGCCGTGTCCTGGGAGCAGATCCCCTACAGCGAAGGCCCATGGCTGCAACGCGAACACTTTGCGGCCGATGCCAGCGCCTTGCTCGAAGCCGGCCACGGTCGCGTGTATTTCGCCGGTGACGGCCTGGTGCAAAGCGGCGTGGGCATCTGGCAGGAGTCGGCGGCCAACTCGGCGCGGCACGTGATTGCGCAACTGGCTGAACGGGTTACCCAACAACGACAGGTCGCGGCACTGGCCGCTTCTTAAGGAGACTCATCATGAGCGACAGCATCCAACGCACCAGCGTCGGTGATTTCCCGATCTCGCAGACCGTTACCGTACCGGCCTGCGCCAGCCTGGTTTTCGTCAGCGGCACCTTGCCCGACCTGGCCGACCCGAACGTGCCAGGGGTGTTTGGCGATACCGAGGTTCAGACGGTGTCGGTGTTCAACAAGCTGCGCCAGATCTTGCGCCAACAAGGCCTCGACCTGGGCGACATCGTGCAACTGCGGGTGTTTCTGGTGGGCGCCGAGCAGACCCAGGGCAAGCTCGACTTTGCCGGGTTGCAGCGCGGCTACACGCAATTTTTCGGCACGCCCGAACAGCCGAACAAACCGGCGCGCACGGCGCTGCAAGTGGTGGCTTTGCCGTTGCCGGGGGCGTTGGTGGAGGTTGAAGCGGTCGCCGCCAGGCCGGCCTGACAGCAACGGTGCAGGGCGTGCGCCGGGGCGCTGGTTATTGGGAGATTTCCTACACATAAGCAGGAAATCTCACCATTCTGATTAATGTTTTTCCTCCTAGCATGGCCCCCGCTTGAACTCAGGCGGGCCCTTAAGGGCCACTCGAACCCAATGCTTAGGAGCCGAACCGTGAAAATGACGAGTGTCAGTAACTACCTGCGCCGCTCGGCTTTCGCCGTCATCGTCGTGAGTGCATTGGCGGGCTGCGCCGCAACGCCTCTGCCCGCAGAAAAAATCTCCCTGGCCCGTGACTCGGTAGAGCGCGCGCTGTCGGCGCAAGCCACTCAATTCGCCCCGCTGGAACTGAGGACAGCCCAGGACAAATTGGCGCGCATGGAGCAAGCCATCGGGGAAAAGAACTCGGTCCAGGTCCACACGTTGGCCGAGCAGATCGAAGCCGACGCCAACCTGGCCGAAGTCAAGGCCAATGCCGCGCGTAAACAACAGGTCTTGAAGCAGGCGCGGGAGGGCATCCAGGTGCTCAAGCAAGAAATGCTCAACGCCCCCGCGACCACCCACTGAGGACTTTGCCATGCGTGCCATTTTTTTCATTCCTGCCCTGTCGGTCCTGAGCCTGGCGTTGGCCGGTTGTGCGACTGCGCCGGAAAACCCGCAACTGCTGCAAGCCCGCAGCCAGTTCTCCGACCTGCAACAAAAGCCCGAGTCCAATACCCTGGCGGCGGTTGAAACCCGTATTGCCGCCAACGCGCTGGACCGCGCCAATCAACTCTCCCTGCACAGTCGCACCGACCCGCAGGTCAACCAGTTGGCCTACCTCGCCACGCAGAAAATCGCCCTGGCGGAACAGACCATCATTGGTCGCACAACCGATGCCCAGCTCGACAACATCGCGGCCGACCGCACCCAGGTACAGCTTGATGTGCGCACCGCGCAGCTCAAGGCTTTACAGGCGATGAAGGCCAAGCCGTCCGAGCGTGGCCAGGTCATCACCTTTGGGGATGTGCTGTTCGATACCGCCAAGGCCGACCTCAAGCCCGCCAGCGCGCGTGATCTTCAGGGGCTGGCGGATTTCCTGTTACAGAACCCGGAGCGCCAGGTGCGCGTGGAAGGTTTCACCGACAGCACGGGGGCTGATGCTTTCAACCAGAGCTTGTCCGAGCGACGTGCCCAGGCGGTCGCCCGTGGCCTGCAACGGCTCGGCGTCGCGGCCGAGCGCGTGACGGTAACCGGTTACGGCAAGCAGTTCCCGGTCGCTGACAACCTGAGCGCACACTCGCGCCAGCTGAACCTCCGCGTGGAAGTGATCGTGTCCAACGGTGCCTCGGCGGTCAGTGCTCGCCGCTGAGTCTCGACGCTCATGGACGAGCCCTTTGCGTAGCCGCTGAGGGGTCTTGGCGCGGCTGCGTGTGCGGTGTGTCACCCACGCTGCAGACGCAGCCACGTCAGGGCGCGTTGCTAGCGCTCGCGCCACACCGGCTTGAGGTGGCGGTCCAACGCCCAATGCGCCTCACCCGGCCGCGTGCAAACACCGCCTACCCACCGCTCGGATTGGGTGTGGGCTATCCAGTTGGCGTTGCCACTCAATACCTCGCTTCCCAACGGCGTCAACGCCAGCCTGCGCTGAGGCCATGGCAGGTGGGCCTCGGTTTCCAGCAGTAACGGCTGTGCCCCATCGATCAACGGCCGCAGCAGCGCATGAAACATCATGTCCCCCAGGAACGGCAGCGGCTCGCGCTTGGCCATCAACTCGGCGAACACCCGGCCGAACGCTACCGGCCCGGCTTCGGCGATGTAAGTGAGGGCAAGACGTTCGGTCAGCGACAGGCCGTCCTCAAGCCCCGGCAATTCCTGCAACTGGCGCAACAGGGCGGGTGCCATAAGCGGCAGGGCGGTGTGCTCGGCATGGGCCAACTGCGCCAGTGCGATGGGTGAGCTGTCGCAGTACGCCGCCCAGGCCTGTTTGGCCAGGTGAACCGCGTCGTCATCGATCACGCGCCGTTGCGGCCATAACCAGGCCAATACATCCGGTGCCAGTTGGCCAATGCCGATAAAACGCTCGACGCCGGGAATGCGGTCCACCTCGATCAGTTCCAGCCTGGGCGGAGCCTGCTCGAGACCGGCCAGGGCGCGGATCAGGAACAGCTGGTCATAGGCATCCGCCTCGCACCACAGCACGCTGTGTTCGGCGCTGGCCAGGGTTTGCAGTTGGGTGTATTCGTCGACCACGCGGCGTGTGGTGTCTGTTTCGTCCATGGCGAAGGCCCGGCTGATGAACGCGCCGCGCATGTCGTGGAATGCCTGGCGGGGCAGGTCGCGCACCGGGCCCATGCACAGCGGGTCGGTCAGCATCCGGAAGCGGCCCTTGAAGCCTGCCACCTTCAGTGTGTGGGCAATGTCGCTGCCGCAACGCCAGTGGGTGGTGCGCGCTTCATCGCTGGCATCGAAGCCCGGGTGGCGAGCCGCGAAGTCGAGGGCGTCGACATGCGCCTTGAGCTTGGGCCAACTGCTGAAACCGAGCTGTCTGGCGACTTGCCATTGGGCCTGGGATAGCGTGGCTGCCGGGTCTTGGGTCTTGAGCTGGGATAACAGTTCCTTGGCGCGCTTGCGCTGCTGCTCAAGGTTCAGACGGCCATCGGTGTTGGAGGTGACGGGACGTTGCGACATACGAGCTCCTTGCACAAACCTTTTCCGCTTTAAGGTGTGGAGTCGTAGAAATAAGAGGGTGCTTCACTGTCTTGGGCGCAGCCCTTTCCGCGGAAGGTGGCGTAGAGAGCGCCAGGCGGCAAATATAGGCAGTGCGGTGCGCGATTGCAAATCAGGCGCGCGCATCGGGCTTGCGGTCGATCCAGTGCGTCTTGATGCCCTTGGCCCACGCCACCGTGTAGAAACAGCTGAGCAATACGATGCCCCATTGCTCGGCATTGATCGAAGACCAGAACCAGAACGGCTGGCCCGCCATGCCGAACAGGCAGGCGTAGCGGCGCACCTTCAGGCGTTTGCTCTGGCTGAACCAGATGGCGACGACGCCGAGGGCGGCGATCATGATTTGTGCGATCAAGGGGCGTGCTCCATGTTCTGAAGTTTCACAGGAGGCGCTGGCTCGCGTGTGGCAGCGCGGTGCCGGAACCTGAAGTTCTGAACCGCGCAGGTGGCGATAGTTTGATTTTTTCAGGCAAAAGTCGTACTGCCTGGCAACCACCGCGCCCACAGCAAAGTCACAAACGGGCGTTAATCCAGATCGCTCACGCCAAAATCCAACACCACCTTCATCGCCTGGGTCTTGTCCGCCGCCAGCTCAAATGCCCGCACCGCCTGTTCGAATGGCACGGTGTGCGAGATCACCGGCCGTACATCAATGATCCGGCGGTTGAGCAAATCCACTGCCTGGGCAAATTCCGGATGAAAGCGGAAGGTGCCGCGCAGGTCGATCTCGCGGCTGACCAGCAGGTTGAGCGGCAGCGTCACGTCACCGCCCAACCCGACCGTCACCAACACGCCGCGCGGGGCGATGCATTCCAGGCCGTTGCGCAGGGCCTGGGCGCTGCCGGACACTTCGAACATCACATCGAAGTAGCCTTTTTCGCTGGTGTAGCGCTTGAGTGCATCGTTGCCGTCGGCAAGGTTGTGGGTGCGGCTGGCGCCCATTTTTTCGGCGCAGGCGAGGGCGCTGGCCGACAAGTCCACGGCGACGATTTCAGCCGCGCCCGCTGCGCGCAAACCGCCGATCAGCAGGTTGCCGATGGGGCCGCAACCGGTCACCAGCACACGCTTGCCGAACACCGCGCCGGCGCGTTGGATGGCGTGCAAACCCACCGACAACGGCTCGGCCAGCGCACCTTCGGCGAGGGTCACGTGGTCGGCCAGGCGATGGGCCTGGTGCGTTTCGATCACCAGGCTTTGGCGAAACGCGCCTTGGACATGCGGGAAGGGCATGGCGCTGCCGTAGAAGCGCATATTCAGGCAATGATTGGGCAAGCCCTGCTGGCAATAACGGCAACCGCCGCAGGGGCGCGACGGCGAGACCGCGATGCGCTGGCCGACCTTGAACGGCCCGGCGTCCACGCCCACGGCATCGATCACCGCCGACACTTCATGGCCGAGCACCATCGGTTCACGCAGGCGCACAGTGCCGAAACCGCCGTGTTGGTAGTAATGCAAATCCGACCCGCAGATACCGCCGCGGGCGATGCGTACGCGCAGTTGGCCGGGGGCGAGGGTTTGCGGTTCATCCTGAGGGCTGACCCGCAGGTCTTTTGAGGCATGGCAGACGATAGCGTGCATGAGTTTCTCCGGGTTACAGCGATGCGGTGATGCCGCCGTCGACATACAGGATATGGCCGTTGACGAAACTGGCCGCGTCACTGGCCAGAAACACCGCCGCGCCGGCCAGTTCGGCCACGTCGCCCCAGCGTCGGCTCGGCGTGCGTTGCACCAGCCAGTCGCTGAATTCGGGGTTGGCCACCAGGTTGGCGTTCAGTTCGGTCTTGAAATAACCGGGGCCGATGCCGTTGACCGTCAGCCCGTGCGGGCCCCAATCAATCGCCATGCCTTTGGTCAGCATCTTCAGCGCGCCCTTGCTTGCCGCATACGGCGCAATGCCTGGGCGGCCCAGCTCACTTTGCACCGAGCAGATGTTAATAATGCGCCCACGCTTGCGCGGGATCATCGCCCGCGCCACGGCCTGGCCCACCAGGAACGCACTGTCGAGGTTGGTGCTGATCAGCTCGCGCCAGTGGTGCTCGCTGTAGTCTTCCAGCGGCCCACGGCGTTGCATGCCGGCGTTGTTCACCAGAATCTCCAGCGGGCCGAGGCGCTCCTCGATGCTCGCAACGGCGGCCTGGATCGCCGCGCTGTCGGTCACATCGAACGGCTGGGTGTGCACCTCCAGGCCCTCCAACGTGAGCAAGGCGGCCGCGTCACGCAAGGTGCTGCGGTTGCGCCCGTTGAGTACCACCCGCGCCCCGGCCTGGGCCAGACCGCGCGCGATGGCCAGGCCGATGCCGGCACTGGAACCGGTGACCAGCGCGAGCCGGCCGTCGAGGCGGAAGTTATCTAAAACGCTGTGCATGGAGCCTGTCTCCTGACGTGCTTATTGTTATAAGCAAACTCATCTTCAATCATCGCGAGTGACCTTAGTTCACCCCAAGGCGCGGTGGGGGGCCAATATTCATTTATGATCGGCTGATCAATTTTTGTGATAACCGAGGAGGCGGGATGGAACTCAAGCACTTGCGGGCGTTCGTGGTGCTGGCCCAGGAGCTGCATTTCGGCCGGGCCGCCGCGCAATTGTCGATTGTGCAGCCGGCGCTGAGCATGCAGATCAAATTGCTCGAAAGTGGCTTGGGTGTGCGCCTGCTCGACCGCAATCGCCATTCGGTGACGCTGACCGAAGCCGGCCGTGTGTTCTTGCCCGAAGCCCAGGCCACCTTGCATCAGGCCGCACGGGCGGCCGATGCGGCGCGGGCGTCCAACCGTGGTGAAATCGGCCGTGTGCGCCTGGGTTTTGTCTCGTCGGTGTTGCCGCAATGGCTGCCCGAGTTGATCCGCGCGGTGCACCAGCGCTACCCGCGCATCGAGCTGGAACTCAAGGACATGCCCGGCCCCGATCAAGCCGCCGCGTTGAAAAACGGCCTGCTGGATTTCGGCCTGATGCGCCTGCCCGCCACACATCCCGGCGTGCAGACGCGCGCGGTGCTACAGGAAAGTTTTTGTGTGGCGTTGCCGGCGGACCATCCGCTGGCGGCGCAGCCCTGCGTGCTGCCCAGCGATTTGCTCGACCTGCCCGTGTATATCCTCGCGCGTCGCTATGCGCCGGGTTTTTACGATGAATTTATCCAGGCACTGGGCATGCCCTTGCAGATCGCTGCCGAACTGGGCGAGTTCACCACCATGCTTGCACTGGTCTCTGCCGGGTTGGGCATTGGCGTATTGCCAGAGCAGGCGGCGCGGGCGCTGCCGACCAACTGCGTGTCGCGGCCTCTGCAACTGGGCGCGTTCAAGGCCAGCACCGGGTTGGCCTGGACCGAACTGGACAGTGCGGTGAAGAGCACCGTGTTCAACCTGATTGGGGAGTTGTTTGGGGAGTGATTGTGAGTGGAGGGGCGGTAGGGGCAGTGAATGCATTTATAGCTGACCCACTGCCATCGGGAGCAAGCCCCCACATTTGGATCGCGGGGCCTCAGTTAGAGAGTTGTTCGAACCGTCACACGTCGATGAGATCGTCACGCACTGCGATGATTTCTACATGCTCAGCCAGCGGCGCTTCAATCGTTTCAATGATGCGCAAGGCTTTATGAGTGCGTACAAGGCCAAGAGCCTGGATGAGGCGTTTAT
>Ga0308160_10003495_pt1 | contig 17639 bp, 28 predicted proteins | sample PhyFR1_FD_201036 | JGI IMG/M metagenome (GOLD analysis project Ga0308160, IMG submission 201036) | Phyllosphere microbial communities from UC Gill Tract Community Farm, Albany, California, United States - DLSLF.R1 | ecosystem: Host-associated > Plants > Phyllosphere > Unclassified | place: USA...
ATAGTATCCGTAGTAACCGGGGTTATGCTGTTTGACAAGATACAGTATGTATGCATGGACAATAAAGGAATGGGTTGAATGACGACACCACTTGTGTGTCCGTGTGTGTGTTTCGCATCTTTTGGCTTTTAGTCTTTTGACACAGCCTTGCTTCTATTCAACACGACTTCTCTATCATCACTCTACTCACACGTTCTATCCTTATCACTGTCGACATAACATACATAGTGCACCTACCACTGCTCTCTCGACAATCCTAAAACCGCTCTGGTACTCGTACTAAACCATCACTCAACCCTCCTCAAACCTTCCAAAACGTCCTTCCTATTCCCTAGGTCGTTTCTTGAACCGACACCCTTCTCTTACTATCTCGCCAGACAGCGTGAAGCCAAGTACCAAGCGAGGATGCAAGGTTATTACCAACAAGCACCCCAGATGGGTATGGGAGGTGGCGGGATGGGAGGAATGGGAGGAGGCATGGGCATGGGAATGGGCATGGATCCAAGAATGCAAATGCAACAACAACAACAAATGATGTATGGCGGCATGGGAGGAGCAGGGATGGGTATGCAAAGTGGTATGAACCCCATGATGGGTGGGATGGGAGGTGGTTTGGGTCAAATGTGGCGTAACCTCGTACGTCGAGTGGGGGAAGAAATGACGATGAGGTGGGGTGGCGACTGATTTCGATAGGGATATGATTATCAGCTACCTACCTCTGGGTATAAGCCAGAGACTACATGGGGCGCATGGGACTTGGTACGTCCTGAAGTCACATTGAAGATTTTTCAGCTGACATCTAGGCAAATGCACAGTACAGCGGATCCACCATGGACAGGAGCACATTCGACAATATCGTGAGCTTTTTTCACTCTTTTCCAAGGTTTCAGCTCACAAGATAGTTGAACAGCCTCGGCAACTTTTTCTCAACCCGTCACCTCACCGAAGATGCAGCTCGAGATGCTCACAAGAGAGTCTATCACCTCAATGAAGGACACGAATCAGGTAGCAAGACTCTAGGTGGCGCCGCGGCTTATCAAGCATTCCTGTAAGCTTCACCTCGCAGATAGTAGAGGTAAGCTGATCAAGTAGGATCTGGGACAGGGATCATCATTCCGCTTTCCACTCGTTCCCAACTACTGAGAACCGAGAGAGACTTGCCGGACTCGCTTATGCTGAAGGTGAGTCATATCATCATGAATTCCGAGCTTGCCTGACGACAAGTGTTGAGATTATGGGAAAGTGTCCAACCCCGATCGCATCGGGCTAAATCAGAGGACGCTCTCGAGTATGCTACTGCTACCGCTCAACATCTCTTTGATAGAGTGAGTGATGCTTGCGGAGTGTGTGAAAGTAGCTGACGGCCAGCACTACGATGGTGGTAATCACCAGTATGGGCATTCTGGTCGAAGGAACGGATGGTTTGGAGGAGATGACGATTCCGATGCCGAAAGTGAAAGGCGACACAGGCGAAGAAGCGTATATGGAAACAGTACGTCTCATTTCTATCTCTTCCTTCTGATGATACGCGGAAATGGCTGACATCCAAGCAGACATGGGCATGGGTCAAACGATGCCCGGTCAAGGAATGATGCAATCCGGTCCAGGTATGTATCCGAATCAACAAATGATGGGAGGAGGGATGATGAACCCCATGATGGGCGGGCAGGGAATGGGAGGAGGTATGATGCCTGGTCAACTGGGTCAGATGGGTCAAATGGGTCAAATGGGACCGATGGGTATGGGGATGGGCGGCATGGGCGGCATGGGCGGCATGGGCGGCATGGGAGGTATGGGCGGAATGGGAGGGATGGGATATCCACAACAAGGTATGATGGGCCAGGGGAATTTGGCAATGGGCATAATACCCATGGGAGGTAATGGGTTGGGTATTCCGGAATCACAAGCTGCTCCTGTAAGCTGACCCATCTGGATACAAGGAGCAAAGCTGAACCATAGGGAATGCACCCGTACACGTACGGGACACAATCGGGCGTAGCATGGGGTAATCAGGCGATTGATCAGATGGGTAATCCGACTTATCCCGGTGGTAGGTACGGAGGAGGGGGAAGTGGCTATCAACAGGGTGGATATGGGTATGGACAGCCAAGGTATTACTGAGAGAAGGGATAGGTGGATGTAAATTGGAATAAAGGGTATTGTAAATCAAAATATAGAGACCTCAGTATCGGGGATCCTGAATTGTCAATAAGTAGATAGGCGATGTCAATATGAAGCTCCCAAGAGTACGCCTTACCGACCCATGAACCTGTCTTCGCGATGCGCATAATAGCGCTGAACCGTTCGATTTGACTCACAAACCCAAAATGAGGAATGTCAGAGCTCGAGAAAAGGTTGAATAGAACTTACATAATGGCTACAACATTTGACACTCGCCAAAACATACTTACGACCAGTCCTGCCCAGACCATCCGATCACTCTCCCCTAAACTCCCTCTGCCTCTCTTGCAAAAACTCCCTAATAGCATCCTTGATGGCCGGATCAATAAAGAGTAATTTGACATCATCTTTCCTGACTGAATGAAACAGTCCATCGTAGCGCTTAGCTTCCTCCATAGTCTCCTCAAACAGATCTTTTGATTGAAACTCAAACATGATTGCTGTACCGTCAACGACCGTTTAAACCGAGATTGTAATGCTTACTCTCTTCTGTTTTGAGCCTATTACGTTCTTTATCCCATAAATGAAGTTGATCCGTTATTGTGGGATGTAACAGTGGGGGCGGGGAGAGGTACATTTGTTGATGTGCGTGACTTGACAAGTAACTTATAATCTAATTATCAGCTTATGACCTCAAGGGAAAAAGTAGCTTACTTGATTGGCCGAGATCCCTTTTTCCATAGCTGCCTTGACGTGTTGTCGGTCCAGTTTACCTACTACCAGATTCTGATATCGGACTTTGATGTTGACAAATAGGTTGAGGATGGCGATTTCTAATTCATTCGCTTGACCGTCAGCTGGCTTCTTGTTCGAATTGATCCAACATACAAGTGTAGGCGTAGATCTTGTAGTTGGTCTCCAAGATCAAGAATTTCTTCTCATCTCCCGATTCGACTGTACTAGCCGTTCCAGCTGTCAGAGACGTTGCAAGGTGGGTAGGGTAAAATTGATCCGATTTCGAATCACTACCCGGGTTGGAATCGCGTTTGTAGATGAAGCCATAATGTTCTAGCTCGTCCAGTGTTGATGATGCATTAGGGAATGATTGTGATGCCGAGTAGTCCTATACATTAACCGCATATAATTGAGGAGGTGTTCTGACATACCTGGCCTAATTGCATACATCCCAATGAGAAGAAGAGAGACAAGACCTCTGCCGAGCTCTCATTACGAGACTACAGATCAGTCTGGCAACATATGTCGCGGAGAATGGGACGTACCTCTTTTGAAGCGAGGTAATACATCAGGATCTGCCATAATTGAGTTTGCCTATCTTCGAGTAGAAACTGGAATCCTTTCGAAGTGATTGTCAATCGATACAAGGATGGGTTTTGACCAGTAACATCGTGGCTATTCTATCAGTACTACTTGCCATTCTGATCAGAATCGACATACATATCCGCCATGAGCCCACTTGAGAGTAGGAGTTGCAAGACCGAATCACGAGGTCTGGTGACGTTCATCCCATTTGTTAGACCCGACGAGACCATGTATTTCAAGATTGACTATACATCAGCTTAGGACCTGTAACGAGGGGCGACTAGCTGACCTCCCATGTCTCTTCGCCGTAGTCTACTAAATCGTCCTCTGTCGGCGCTGGATCCTCAGGTTGTCGGTCATATGGCACTCCAAAGCTATTTGAGTTTCCGCTACTACGTTAGCCTATCCCGACAGGTCACGAATGGAAGGCAGGCGTACAGACCGGTCAACGCGTTTCGGAGCCCTTTCTTGAACGAATCATTCATGTTTGCTCTCATGAAGTTCTTGAGAGGAGCAAAGGCGGAAAAGATCTTTCGATCCATTGCTGGACGCATTATCGCTTCGACACTACGCGTCAGTCTCCCTTCCTTTTCCTCCCCTCCTCGAGTCGACGTACACACTGATTGGACCATTCAATGGGAGTTGACACATTGCCTTGACGTCTCCTGAATGTAATGGTCGGTGAGACCATAAGATATGTAGGACGATCTGGCGCACCACGGGCGGTAGTAGTCTTCTGGTTAGTGCCTTGTCGTATCATCTCAGGTGGGACATACCGCAGGATACATAGACATACTGCCTCTGATTTGTATAGCTCCTCGAAATAGGACTGATTCTGGTAATCTAGAAATTGGTCCAGTGCGGCAGTGGGCGAAGCAGCTTTGGAGCTAATGGCCTCTTTTGGCGCAGAGAAATCGTGCTGTACCATCCTGAGGTCTTGCTATCGTTCTTTCCACCTGTGGATGTGTTGCTTGTGTTATCTCATTTGCGGATGAAGGTGTACAATGGATGAATCGTTGCCGTATTGACGCATCATTTCGAGGTGGAGGGTTGCCGATGAATCAACTTTTGACATTATACCTCCAACCGTCACTCGCTTTGACTTTGTCACCGGCGCGATGTTCCCCAATCTGAGCGCACCGAACTTATCGAACCGCCAAGCACTAGGCTTGACAGCTTTCGCCTCGGTAATAGCGACTACATCCGTCATTCTATCGTATCAAGCTTTACGGCGGGAACACCGGACTGAAAGACTGAAACGTCAAGTAGGGGAGGATGTGGAGCATTGGGAACAGTCAAGAGCAGGGAGTGGTTTCGGAACACCCGAGGAGAGGGCCGAGAGGCGGGCAGAGGGGGATAGGGTGGATGGGGAGTGGAAAGTACGGGAATGGAAGAAGGGGGAGTTTGACGAGGGGCTCATTAGAGAACAGGTATGTATGAAGCGCTTCTTGAAGCCGGTCATCTATGAGACTGATGATCTAGTTGACAAGGAATTACAATTTCCTCGGGGAAGAAGCTATGGCTAAAGTGAGGGAATCATATGTGGTGGTCGTCGGATGTGGAGGAGTGGGATCATGGGCCGCGTTGATGTTGTTACGAAGGTACGTCGCAAGCTCTCATGTCATCTGTATCGTGCTGAATGAGCAGTGGTGTCGGAAAGATACTCCTGATAGATGTACGTCTCGTAATACGGCCTGGCTGATACCAGTTCGACATGACGACCCTATCATCCCTAAACCGACACGCTTGCGCAACGCTAGAAGACGTCGGCAGTCCGAAAGTCATCGCCACGCAGAAGTTCTTCAAGAAAATAGCTCCTTGGGCACAGTACGTTCACAACATCTTAATGGCTCATTAGCTGATCCGCGAAGGGTAGATGTCAAAGTCGGACTATGGCGTAAAGGACAATCGGAATCATGGCTCGAGGGTGCCGACTGGGTGATTGACGCTATTGACAATATCGACACGAAGGTCGATTTATTGACTCATTGTCACAAGGAGGGGATCAAAGTGTTCTCATCGATGGGTAGCGGAGCCAAGCGGGATCCTACCAGGATACAGATTGCGTTAGTTCCCTCCTAGAAGGAGGAGGAATTGCTGACAGTCAGCGATATATCCTCGACATATGAAGATCCCCTCGCCCGATCAGTCAGAAGGAGACTACGTATAAATGGAATCACCAATGGCGTCCCGTATGTCCCCCCTACGTGTCCAGGGCTGAAGGCAGGGTTGTCTACTCTACAGAAGTACCAGGGGAAGTCAAGTTGCTCCCTCTACCGGAGGACGAGTTCAAGAAAGGCTCGGTCAAAGAGCTTCAGGCATTCGATGATTTCAGAGTCCGCATCCTGCCCGTCATAGGTCTGTCACGTCGTAGAGACACCTTTGTCATGCTGACATATCAGGCCCTCTACCCGCGATATTCGGGCTCAACATCGCCACGTACATCCTCTTTTCGGTCGCTGGCAAGCCATTCCCAGAAATGGGTATGGAGATCAAAGGTCGTAAAAAGATCTGGTCTTCCATCGAACGAACCCTAGGGACTATCGAACAGCGATTTACGAAAGCTGAATACCTCCCTAAATTATCGGTCACGACAGACGATATAGGCTACATATTTGAAGATCTGAACTACGGCCGTGGAACCTTCCCACCTCATCTGGTCCTGCCTAAACCGGTTGCTATCCGCTGGGACCCAAAGAGGGAATTGACGGTCGACAACATTGTTATTGTCAATGCCAAGGACGCAGAGAAGCACGAGAAGGAATGTTTGATGGGCGGAGATGATCCTGTCAATGTATGGGGCAGAGAGATTGTCGAGATTGTCAAGAGGAGATTTGAAGAAACACGGAAAGTACTGGCATACCGTCGGCCGTAGGCAGGGATGCATGCTGGGTGATGTATGGTAAGTTAATGACATTATAGTAGACTACTGGTACAGCTTTGATGCAACACAGCTCCTCATCATCGGTAATCCCAATTACCTCGTTCCTCATCGTCACCATCGTCGTTCCCGTCATTATACTCGTCACTACTCCATCCTCCATCCCTGTCTTCTAGATCTTGCATATCCGAATCAGCATCTTCATCTTCTGGATAATCGTTTCGGTAGAAGTCTTCGTCGTTACTGTCTTCATCTGCTTCGTCTTCGATTTCCGAGTCGGAAGGCGTAGAGGGGGGTGAAAAGTCTTCGTAGCCCAGTCTGATGGTCAGTGATGGTCCTTGATAGAGGAGATGAACTCACAAAGCACCGATGGAATTTGGGGTGACACCATCGCCTAGGCTCATTTGCGTTGGCGTGGCCCTCGCATCTCGGTAATACAGATCGTAGACGTAACCATCTTCCAGATTCTGCGAGCTCGTTTCTACAGGGCCAGCACCAGTGAATACGGGCAGTTCGGGCTTCTCGACTGCGGGTCAGTAATAAGTCATTATGAGGCGAGTCCTCCGGACTCACGAGACAGGTATTCTTTCAGCATAGACTGGAATGCTGCCATCTCTTTATCCTCCTCCTCCTCAGCTTCGGGCAGTGCTGAGCGACCAGCTTCCTCCCTCGCTTGAGCCTCTACGGCTGCTGCATCGACAAAGACCAGTGCTCCTGTCTGGGCACTATTGTATCAGCCATTAACCAGCACATCTTCACGATTGACCCACTCTTTGTGACTATACACTTTTGGCGGTAGCATCAATCTCGACCGTGGCGACATTGGCGGTATAACTCGATACTGCGTAGATGGTACCGGTGGCGAGAAAGTAGAAGGTCCAGCATCAAGTGATCCGGCGCCAGTATCGGGTCGTGGGCTGACCAGAGGAGAAGCTTTCGAAGCTTGATCCAGTCCATTGTTCATTTCCATTTCCTCATCTTCCAATTCTTTCGTCTTCAATAACCCTTTTATCCTCGTCTTGAGTGCTTCTGCCTCGTCTCCTTGACCTTGCCATGTTGGGGGTACTGTCTCTGCTAGTCTGAATACACCTCGTGGTCTACCAGATACATCGCGACGTTTCTTTATGCGACTACTCGGGTCCGACGCGGGGTCTTGGATCACTGAGATGTCAGCTACATGACGGGGAAGAGGGCAGCTTAGCCTACCTAATGAAGATAAAGGGGCTTCTGTCGCTTTGCGCTTGATTCGTAATACTGTATACTGTGATTTGGCGTCCATGGTGATGTATAATGCAATGCAAGAGGTAGACAGGCAGAATAGTCGAGGTTAATGGTGTCATGTGGGGCACCATCACACCCAAAACAGACATCAACAACCGTCACACACTACACACGCATGCATCTTCTATATGTCTCGGGTTGCCTTGAACGGGCTAGCACAGCACATTTCTGCCATGATATGCACACACTTTTTGGACGTATACGATAGAGTCTCTAAGATAAAGCATGTAAGTAGGCGTGCAATACCTGTCTCTTCGGCCGAGTTCCGGTGAATCTCTATCCGTCCGGATCTTTGACTCGAAATCTCCTATCTTTCACTGGCTACCTACTATACACTGCACATACACACCATGGTAGCTACTATCCGCTCACTGAGGCCTTTGTTGCGTCATGCTTCACCCGTGCGTAAACTGCCCGCTACTCCCAGTGCTGCGTTGCAGACGCGAATGTACGGGCAGCCCGCTAGGGACTTGATGACTGGTGAAGTCACCCAGTTGCCAGATATCGACGTGAGTCTCATCGCTATCAAGTCATCAGGGAATCAAGCTGAGAGCTTAGCACACCACTGTGAAAGTCAATATTCAGCCCTCGCCGAAACAAAAGCCTCACCATTCGAAGCTCATCTTTGGAACGACATTTACGGATCATATGTTGACTATACCTTGGAATAGTAACACAGGATGGGGAACACCAGAGATCAAGCCATGTGAGCTTCCCTTTCCCTGACACGATTGGATTCAGCTCATCTGTAGATGCGCCTCTGGAACTAGACCCTTCTGCTACCGTATTTCATTATGCTTTCACACTGTACAGCTCAAAACTCCTGAAGAAAGGCGTAGGGGCTGACGATCAGGTTCGAGGGAATGAAGGCATACAGGCAAGAGGACGACACCGTCCGTTTATTCAGGCCTGATAAAAACATGGCCCGAATGAACAAGGTAAGTCCCATCGATCGCGCCGCGTGATATCTGGAGCTAAGCAGGACAGAGTGCTGCCCGTTTGGCATTACCCGTAAGCTGAAGACCTCGTGTCAGATCTGAGCTGACCGATAGACATTCGATGGAGATTCTCTGACGCAACTCATCAAGAAATTGGTAATGGTCGATGCCGATTGGATCCCAAAAGAAAAGGGTTACTCGTTGTATATCCGTAAGTCTGCTTTTCACCATCCTCGGATGATAGCTGAAATGATAGGACCCACATTGATCGGTACACAAGCTCAATTGGGAGTTGGACCCAATTCTGATGCTCTCTTGTTCGTAATCTGCTCACCTGTAAGCTATAAGTCACGCTCCTCACCCCGACTCAACTGACCTATAGGTCGGACCTTACTACCCTAGTGAGTCTCCTCTTTCTCGATTATGATCTTAGCTGACAGTATCAGCCGGCTTCAAGCCCGTCTCATTGCTTGCTACGACCAAGTATACCCGAGCATGGACCGGAGGAAGTGGTGGATACAAACTGGGAGCCAAGTGAGCTACTTCGCCCTCAAAGCAAACGGCATGGAGCCTAGCTAATATCTAGTTATGCACCCGGAGTCGTCCCCGCTGTTGAAGCTGCTAAAGCTGGCTACGGACAGATTCTATGGCTTTCTGGTGATGACCACACGTTGACTGAGGTAAGCTTATTGCGCCCGGTGGTACAGTCAAGCTGATCTGCAGGTCGGAACCATGAACTTGTTCATCGCGCTCAAGACGCCCGAGGGCGGTGTTGAGCTCGTCACTGCCCCTCTTGGCGATCTCGTCCTACCAGGTGTCACTCGGGACAGGTAGCTACCCTTACTCTTCACTCCATGGACGAAGCTGACGTACAGTGTGTTGAACCTATGCCGAGGCCACATTGATGGCAAATCCATCCCTGGTCTACCATCCAACTTCAAAGTATCCGAGAGGAAGATCACAATGGGCGATCTAGTAGAAGCAGAGAAGAATGGATCATTACTAGAAGTCTTCGGAGCTGGAACAGCAGCTATTGTCTCGGCCGTTGACAAGTGAGTGCCTCTTCGAGTGAGATAGCTGATGGTAGAATCGGTTACGAGGGACGTGATATTCACATGCCAACTGGTCCTGAGGGAATGGGACCGATCGCAAAGGCCATGTATGATACTATTGTTGGTATTCAGACTGGAGAAATTGAGTCGGATTGGAGCGTGGTGGCTAATGATGCCAAGTAGGGGGGAATAGAGCATGCATCAGTGTCGACATCGCTCAGCTGTGGAGTCTGAGAAAAGGTCACGTATTTAGAGTATATACACGTACATTCGACACAGTATTACGGGTTTGCACATTCATTCCTTTGACGTAGCTTGACATTTCCTCTGCCCCTGACATTACTCCTCATCCTCGTCTTCGCCCACTTGCTGCTCCTCCTCTTCATCGCCCTCACCAGCTCCCTCCTTCTCCTCATCCCCATCCTCCTCATCCTTCTCCACAACCTTACCCTTGCCTTTGCCCTTAGCAGCAGAAGCAACAGCGACCATCTTGCCCACCTTCGGCTTCACTTTCTGAGCCGTTCCACTACTTCCCGGGACCACCTTTTGTAAAAGAGGTGTCAGCCCTTTGAAACCGGAATTCGATTTCTTCTTTTGACCAATCGAGATAGGGGCAGCTTTCTTGGGGGCGGCGGGAAGAGCGACTTTGGAAGAAGTCGCTTTTTTGGGCGTGGCTATTGCTTTCTTCGGAGTGGGGGTGGGTTTGGGTTTCTTCTTGTCGGCGGCGGCGGGAGGGGAGGAGGAGGGGTCTACTTCGGTGGGAGCTTGGTTCTCGTCCTCGTCATCTGACCTGGCTTGTGCTAGCTGGTTGGTCAGCTTGGCTGATCTAGTTCCAGGAAAGGGACAGCTACCTTCCTGGATGCCCTTTTCTTAGCTGGGACCTTGGAAGGGACTTTTGCCTTTGGGACTTCATCCGAATCTTCCTCGACTTGATCTTCATCTTCGTCCTTCACCGCAAGCTTCTTCTTTCTTGCAATTTTGGCCTACGAATTCAGCTGAGTCGCTTGGACGTTACTATTAGTTGGGATGCTCACAGGCTTGGCCTTGCTCTTGGTAGATTCTTTCTCTTCATCCACAGCCTCAGCCTCAGCCTTGACATCATTCCCACCTTCCTTCCCTTCTCCACCTTCTTCCTCGTCGGCATTCTTCTCCGAAGAGTTATCCTTCTGCACATCCTACAAGTCAGCTTGTGCTGACAGACCCGGAAAGCAGCTCACCTCCTCTTCTACGTCATCCTTCTTCTCAGCCTCGACCTCATCCTTTTCATCCTTCTCCTCCTCTTCACCCGACTCTTCTTCTACGACCGACAACTTCTTCCTAGACTCCTGGGACTCAGGTTGAGCCTCCTGCTCATCTCCTTTAGACTTGGTAGATGCAGACTTGGGCAGAAACAACGCCTTCTTTGGTTTGGTTTTGATTTCGATACCGCCGAATTTGGCTCGTCCGGTGGTGACAGTGGCAGTGGTCGTCTTGGTTTTGGTCTTGGAGCTAGATGCCGAGGTAGATTTCTTGGGATCTTTGGTTCGTGATTTCGATCGAGTCTTGGGGTCGCCACTACCGCCCGATTTCTTCGATTTGGAGCTGGATTTCTTCTTCTTTGACTTGGAGGGCTATCATATCAGTTCTTATTCCTCTCGAGAGTCAGAGCAGGCAAGAAGAGATAAGACACACCTGACTATCCTCCTCCTCCTCCTCTTCTACTTCATCATCTTCACTACTCCTACTCCTTTTTCCCTTCCTTTCCTCTACAAAGTCCTCATCTCCGAAATCATCGTCCATCTCCTCATCACTGATATTATCCGGATCTTCAATCTCGCTAGAATCGACATACCCAGCTCTTTTTACTGGAATCCTGGATCGGGTCGATCTGAATCCGGCCCCGGTGGAAGAAGGAGGGGTTTGGATCTTGCTTGAAGGAGGTGAGGAACTCATTTCAGCGGAGTGAGAAAAGGTAGCGAGTCTGGTAATGGTAGAGTTTGGGCGTGAGCTTGTTAGTATGCTACCAGAGTAGAGCAGGAAAGAGTTAGGTGGCGATGATTAATCCAGGAGAGAAAGTAATAGAGGGAGAAGAGAAATGAGAAATGAGAATTCGAATGTTCCCTCTTTCCCGCGACTTTACGCACGGGCCTCTCTCTGGTGGAGGGATCAACGCTGCGCTTCTTCCTGTTCGAGCCGAAAGATGTCGCATGCATCACTCCGACCCATTGGACATGTGAGTGATGATCCATACGGCCCATATGCATGCTCAGTCAGTCAGCGAGGATCAGCGATCTCAGTATAATGAGGCCTGATTTCAGTGTGTCCATAGGCCAAGCCAAGTGAAGCCATGAGTGTCGATCATCTCTCCATCAGAAGTCCTTGAACCCTTCAAGGGTCCGACAGAAGTTGATTGCATTCTAGTGAATAAGACTTACAACATGATAAACACTATACTTCCCTTTCGTCTACCGTCATCCGCCTTCTATCGCTGATCTGATCTGATCTGATCATTCAAGACACCCAGTCTCGCCTGATCCCTCGTAATCTTTCCCTGTCAACTCCGGTGCGGGTCTAACTCCTCTCTCACTATATCTATCAGCTTTCTATTCGTCTAAACGGAAGGAGAGGACGTACATCTCATCAATGGCTTTGGCGAGATCGTAATTGATTTCATCTGATACTACCGAATCGTTCTTGTATGCCGGGTGTGATACGATAAAGTTCCGTATCCAGCTGGCTGGGGTTACGAGTTTACCTATATGCATCAGCCCGAACAAACCCACAGCAGGACAGAGTGACTCACCCCTCGCTCTCCATTTGATGAGATCCAGGTACCTTCTCAAATCACATTTAGTCGCGACGTCCACATTCAATGAATTCAAATAAGCATTCACAACACCCATCAATCCTGGGAAAGCGGCTCCATCCCCACGTCCATTGATGACTTCATCCATCGTCATTTCCATTACTTCGGGTCCTTGTTCTTCTTCCCCTTCAGGACTTGAACATCGGGTCGATTGCGCAGATTTGGATCGAGGTGGGATACCATTGCCGTTCCCGTTCAGATGACTAGTAGGTGATAGAGGTGGGGATGCGCGGCGGGATGCGGAGGTGGAAGTGGGTGGGGAGACTGGACGGGAGGCTACATCGTACCGTGTTTGAGGTCGATCGTTGGGGAATACCTGACGGCGGAAGAAGAATGAGCTTTGACGAGAAGCGTCCTTTGTCTGAGCCCTCTGCATGTTCTCGTCCACCTGGCGGTCAGCTTCACTCTATGACTGAAGGGTAAAGAGCTCACCTTGGAGATTGGCATGTAGAAATTCAGATCAAACGAAATGATTGCCCTAGTCAACAAGACGATAAAGATTGAGAAAGCAGCATTTTCGAAATCCGTCATTTGAATCTCCATACTTCTAAACTCGACTCTCCAACCAATAGGTGAATTGACAGGAGGTGGTTTGAATCGGATAGTCTGCCAATTTGTCGATTGGATATTTTCGAAATGATCCATTGATTCAGAATCGTCCTGTTCGACCGTCTCGGAGAATTGGACGAGGGGGTCGCGAATGAACAGATGGGCGATATGGGATGAGATCTTGTCATCGAGGCCTGACGTTCAGCTCTGAAGTTTCGACAAAATGAGGAACGGATGTACCATGTTCGATCAACCTCTTCCTCACACTTTGATCCATTGGGACGTCAATATCGTGGTATTCTGGCAAGTTTCGTTCATCAGTCGAGATGTAGAGATCGACTGAATCATATCGAGATTTAGGTATGCGGTATCGATCGTTCTTCAATGGCTGATCATCAGTCACTGCACCAGCCGGTTTGAAACTATAAATTAACCTTCAAACCTCGCTCTTCCTCTGTTCGATCATCAACACTGGCAGCAATGACATTCCATCTCGCATCTACATCTGCCAAGAATCCTCTAAAAGCAGGACTAGCAGCAGTCAAAGCAAGCTGTTTGTCAGGCCTAACACCAAGAAAAGGACAGGGGTACATACCATGATAGGTGCAACGGGTACCAAGGCATCATATACTCTTCTGGCCTCGTTGACATTCCAAGCTTGGAAAGTAATTTGGAGACAGCAACATCCCATGCCGAACGCCATGGCGTCCATCTTGATATATGGTGTTGTAGGTCCGGGTTTAGCGGGTACTACAATATCAGCAGGGATCTTTGATGAGATGCAAGTCACTCACCGAAATGTCCATTACTTTCGGGAGCTGAGGTTCCGTCTGGAAGCACCGTGTGCTTGTCGACGTAAATTGGGACTTTGATATCTACCAAGTCCCCTCTCCTCTCTCTGATATTCGCAGTCAAGGTTCTGACGATCAGCACACTGCTCTCAGACACAGAACAAGACTTACGGGAACCTGGCATGCGGATTGGTGATCTCCGCAGGGACATACAAACTCTTGCTTGGGCTGTTCTCGGGATCAGGTCGAGTCTCTGGATCGGTAAACATTCCCCCATCTGCTCCCAGCCTAGGCCATGACGCGACGGTAATAGGCAGCTCGTTAGGCTTCAGGTGAGATCTAATGATCTGTCGTCGGAATCGCATATCCGCCTCGACAGAAACTAGGTCACTTGCGAATCCGGTGTATGGGCATCCGGGAGTCGATTCGAGCATGTATCGTCCATACTCTGGATGGAAAGTAGGGATGGATGCACTACTTTGTCAGCTTCTTTCTTCTTTCGACGGAGGACGAAATGGGACATACCATTTTTCAGGCTTGTGCTTCTCGAGTTCTGGGTCCAAGGTGACTGATTGTAATTTCATCAGAATCTCGGTTTGACGTAATGATAACAAAGCCCTTTTCTGCTCGTCGTCGAATGAGACCACCATGTATTCGATCTTTTCATCAGCTCTGTCCTAGCCCAGCCTCTCAGAAAGCTACTCACCTCATCACCCCACAACAGCCCCTTTCCAGTGATATCCTTCCACCTATCCCAGGTGTTCAAGAATTGCGTGATTCCATGATATCGGATATGTTCCGCTAACGGTTTTGTCTCCTCCCAATTCAATGGTGTACCAAGAGCGAGCAGTCCCATCTTGTTGTCTTCGTGTATAGGTTGCTGCTGCCGCTGGTAGTCTTGGTGACAGACAACAGCTGTTCTGGGTATGGTGGGTATACTCTACGGTGATGTCAGTCGAAGTCGATGACCAATTTATAAAAATGTGGAGGTCGGTCTTTGTCAGAATTCCCGTTCCTGGAACCCCTCGACCGTGGACGATTCCGGCTAATGATAGATAGGTCGGTATTGGGGAACTGTGACTAGCGTGTTTGGTGTCTGAACAATGGCGAAAAAGCAGAGAGAAGGTATACCGGGATGGTGAAAAGCTTGACTTTCTGACTATGAAGTATATACTCGCAGCCGATCCCCAGCTTCGATGATCAATCACGCCATCAAGCGTATTCGTCGAAACCAAAGGCAGGTCAGACACGAGGCGGGACCGAAGGAGAAGAAGCCAGCCATGTCGATTGCCCCGTTTCAGATAGGTCAGAGATAAGAACCACATGTCAGTACTCGAGTCGAGCCACAACAGGGATGAAACACGAGTTGCATACATGAACATGTGTTGTATGGAGTGAAATGAGCCGCTAATTGACGGGCAATCTACAATGATTGGTTGACCTCGGATGATATGAGAATGGGTCTATACTATGCAACAATGAGGGTGACCAGTGGCCCGGTGATGATATGCGGAAAGCGGAATGCGGAATGAAGAATGGCTTGAATGTAGAAGTGATGTTTTCGGAGATGGTTTACATGTACCCGCCCCTGGTCGGATTCGGTTTTGGGGTGGCCATGCTGGTCGTGACGTTCATACTGTGTACACGAGAAGCGTCGGAGCGTTCGTCTCTTGATCGACAAAGAGGTGGCGAAGGCAACTTGGGAGGCGCGATTCGATTGTACATATTGGGTGCGTGCCTCTGGTTGATCTGGGAAAGACGGATGAGCAGATCGACATCCGACTCGTTTTGTTGTTCGCCAATGATATGAAGACGTTTTCGCCTCGAGTCTCCAGTCAAGGCCGGGAGTCTGAGGATTGGACCCTTGGTATCGAAAAGATCGGGCAAGTCGGGCATATCGGATCCAACGGGTAAGAAGCGGAGTTGGGTAGATGTGAGGCTGGGAGAGGGTAGATGAGGTGGGATTTCAGGTGGGGTCGAGGGTGAACTTGCTGATACCCACTCCTTTCGAACACCGGCCCACCATGTATTGACGTTGTGCTCGAGACGTTCCTGCCTTCTACCGAGTCGTTCGGTACGTTTTCGCAAATATTCCTCATGCTCTTCTTGGCTGGCGGTAGTGGGGTGTCGACTCCTGCTGGTTGAGGTGACCTCATCTTCAGCCTGGCAATGTGCTTGTCGTCGTTGTAGCGTCGACTGGTGCTTGTTGCCCGTCTTGACCAGGGAAGCATCGACCGAGGAAGTGGAAGCGGGGACAGGTTGTGAGATTTCACTAACAGATTCGACCGTCGTGGGTACGTTGGATATTGTTCGTTCCATGTCGATTGGAACGGCCTCGTCGGCTCGGATAGCTGTTCCCGGCCCAGCTCCACTCAACCCTGTACAGATGGAAGGAACGATTGAAGCAGAATCATTACTGCCAGTCCTCTTTTTCTTCTCCAACTTCAATTCGAATCCCTTGGGCACGTTTCTCCATACCTTTCGTCCCTCTGTCTCCCAGGCTCTACGTTGTTCTTGCTCTCTAGTCTCGGTTTCTTCTCGTGTAGGAGATCGTTTGGAAGGCTTGACTACTGAAACGACTTCAGGGGAGACGTAGGATGATCGAGATGAGCGTGATCCGCCTCGAGACGGACCTGCACTCGAGACCTCTTGGTCATGGAATGAAGGTGAGAAATGTGGTGGATGTCGATCAGGTCGAGCGGTGAGGTCGTTCCTGGATGCTGGGCTGATGGGGTCGACATGTTCTGGGATTTCCTCTAGACCCTTTTCCACGGTACTTCCATCCTCCTTTGTTCCAATACTTGTTGCACCAGTCTCACAGCTCGATTTGCGACTATCGGTCGTCAAGCCGCTAGAGATTTTGGAGCCACTTTCTAGACTTGAATCCGAGTGCTGACGGTTGTTGGGTGGTGCTTCAGGTGGTGTCGTCACGATTGATGGGTTTGTGAGAGTTGATGGGGTAGAAGGAGATTGCGAAGAGAGGTTGACCTGCTTGATCAATGATGCGAGATGGGCGGCTAGGTTGTTGTGGTAGCTCTTGAGTGGAGTGGGAGGGGTCGTATCGACCAATGCGGGTGTAGTCATTTTCGGGAACGAGAATGAAGTACGACAAAGGTACAAACGTCTACTGTGAAGTCTTCATGAGCATTCGCTTGAGTCGTCGAGGCTGATGTGCTGTCTAGTAGGCGAGAGACTGGTAGTTGAGTCGAGTGGTCGCAAGGTGATTGTAGGAACGATAAAGGAATAGACTCTCGAAATAGAGGACGAGCTCGAATACAAGAACCGGTCGAAATCCCAAAGCGATGAAACTGACGAAAGGGAAGTTTGTTGGGAGTCGGCTGTGTAGCTTTTGTTGTTGTAGTAGTCAAGCCAAACCTTGTCGTTGTAGTCGTTTGTACGTTAGCCAACGAGTAGGTGGTGCTATATGCTATGCTACAGCAATCCAGACGAACATCATATTGTATTCCTTCTACCGACTTGCAGGTGGGCCTGGGCCCGTTCAAACCCTTAACAAGGGGCACGAGCAGAACAGAATGGATGATGACGTCCGTCAGTTCCGGGCGGCGTTCTGGACTTTAAGGGGAAAGACCAGCCAGAGTCAGGGCCGATTGCAACGCTTAATTTGTCCTGGAAGGATCTTCCTTGAGTAAAGTCTGAAGGGAGTGCCGATCTCCGGAACGCGCTATGGATCGTGCTGTTTGTTCTGAGACTCGTGATCTCGTGTCCGTTCCAGTTACGCCCCTTGCGTCACGCTACTGCTCATGCGTTCATCAGCCAGGCGGAGCTTGGTCATCGCAAAAGCTCGCTCGCTCAGACGACTCCGGTAGCATGAAGTGCATCTGGACGTTCCATCACTGATGT
>Ga0308160_10003496_pt1 | contig 17638 bp, 26 predicted proteins | sample PhyFR1_FD_201036 | JGI IMG/M metagenome (GOLD analysis project Ga0308160, IMG submission 201036) | Phyllosphere microbial communities from UC Gill Tract Community Farm, Albany, California, United States - DLSLF.R1 | ecosystem: Host-associated > Plants > Phyllosphere > Unclassified | place: USA...
ACATCAACCCCCAGATGAAGGCTTTGGAGCAAAAGTTCATTGACGCTGGATTGATCTGTTTCAACGAGATTGGTGTTGATCCCGGAGTTGACCACTTGTGGGCCGTCAAGGCTATCAACGATGTTCACCAGGCTGGTGGAAAGATCAAGAGCTTCTACTCTTACTGTGGTGGTCTCCCCGAGCCCGCTGTAAGTCCAGGTTCAGTGAAACATGATCGAGACTGACAAGTAGGCCGCCGACAACGCTCTTGGTTACAAGTTCTCTTGGTCCCCCGCCGGTGTCCTCATGGCACTCAACAACGACGGAAAGTTCCTCAAGGACGGTGAAGTCACCGAGATCGCCGGTAAGGACTTGATGTGAGTCCACCATACATATACACATTCACAGCTAACAAACAGGGCCTCTGCCAAGCCATACTACTTCTCCCCCGCCTACAACCTTGTCTGTTACGCCAACCGAGACTCTTCCGTCTTCAAGGAGTTCTACGGTCTCAAGGACTGTGAGAACCTCGTCCGAGGTACTATGCGATTCGGTGGTTTCTGTGAGGTTGTCACCGCATGGAAGGAGATGGGTTTGATGAATGATACCCCCGACGAGTCTCTCGCCAAGGGCGCCAAGGAGATCGCCTGGGTCGAATTGACCGCAAAGCTGATCGGCTCCAAGGCCGATGAGGAGTGAGCCTTCTTTTCTTGGAAGACATGCCAGCGCTGACAAACAGGTCCATCCTCGAGAAGCTCTCCACCCTTTCCTCATTCCCCAAGGATCAATACAAGATCCTAACTTCCAAATGCCGACAACTCGGTCTATTCTCTTCCGAGCCCGTCGCTCAGCGAGAGACCGTCATGCGAGCTCTATCCGCTTTACTCGAGCAGAAATGTCAGTTCCAGGAAGGTGAAGTCGATATTGTCCTCCTACAGCACACTTTCGAGATTGAGCGTGCCGATGGTAAACTCGAGACTTTGACTTCTACCCTCGAGGCATACGGAGACAGGAACGGTGGTTACTCTGCCATGGTACGCCTCCCCACCCATCTCCTCGGTAAATGATGCTGATAAATAGGCTCGACTCGTCGGTGTCCCATGTGGTGTTGCCGTCCGTCTGATCCTCGACGGTGTTCTCACCAAGCCAGGAGTCCACGCCCCATACGATGAGGAGGTAAGCCTTCCATCGAGTTTAAAGTATAAAGCTAATATCATAGACCTGTAAGCTTTTCCGAGATGTTCTAGAGAAGGAGGAAGGTATCACCATGATCGAGCGAATTGTCTAGATATCGGTATATGGTATAGATTTGACTCTTTTGAATGCAGCTGAATAATGCTTCCATTCCGAACGTTTCTGCTGAAGCCTTCTCACCTCTCTCCATCAATTCCCACGAAAACAATAGGCTCCACTTGGCCTTCCCTGCGCAGTTTCCCAGCTGTCAGGAGGTGCCAAGCGCTGATGCCTTATCGCCGCTACGGATACCGAGGAAGAAGATGAGTGGAGCCACAAAGGAACTATCCCGAGAAGGTAGATGGAAACCCGAAGGATCCCAATATATAAACCGACTCCAGATGTCTTCCTAAAATCATATCCAACCCCTAACTCATTCTAGTACCAATAACTACAACAATAGAACAACCAATATGTCCCCATACATCTGTCCAACTGCCTCTCACCAGACTCGTCTCCAAACTTTAAGCCCATCGTAAGTCTTTCAATAAACGTAGCGGTAGCTCAAATCAAGTGAAGCTGCTACTCTAATCGACCAAGGAAGGCTTCAGCTCTCTATACCTGGACAAAAATTCATGGCCGATCATGGATACGCATGCTATCTTGATCCCAGTGAGCGTCGCTCATCGTATCTGCCTGAAGTCTGATGTGTAGGTGAAGCGACTGCTTGCGAAGGCGGTACTACCGAAGACGGTACTGTCAAGTCAACAAACAACGGTTCTAATGGAAACAGTGAGTTACTGTGAATGATTGATAAATGCCACATGAGCTGACTTGTAGATACTGCCACCGCTTCCAATACCTCGACCGCTAGGGCTTCCCGTACCTCGACCGTCCGTGCCTCGACTGTCAAGCCGGATGAGAAGCGATGAGCAGCTTGATAGCCTTGCGTTGGTTTGACCAGTACAGTGTAGAGTATATGTGTCAATGAATGAATGATGAATGATGAATGACGATGATTGCGCAACCTCATTGCTTCCTAAACTCAATGCACATGTGATATACATACAATTATAATGCGCTACTATACAACCTAAATGTTCCAAGATGATATCAAATGCTATGTATGCTACATCCAAACCTCCGACCCTCAAATACAGCAACCCTAAGAAAGAAAATCAAGCCTTAGCCTGAATCGGATACTTAGTCTTCAACCTCAACCCCGCCTCATGTAATGCAAAAAACATAGGTCCTCTCCTCTCCAGTTCCTCCTCCGGTTTCTCATCTGTAGCATAAACGAACGCTTCCCTAACAGCCACCAAGTTCGCTTGCATCTCTTCGATTTTCTCTAATGGGATAGCAGAGAGGATTTGCTCGATATTGTCCATTTCTGTTGGGGCTATTCTGACTGAGAATTTGGACCAATCGAGGAAAGATGCGAAGGGGTAATGTGATCCTTCTGCTGTTAATACCGGAATACAACCAGCGTAAATCGCATCGTTCACTCTGGGTGACCAACCTGGAATCAGCCATTGATGTATGAGGGTGGGAAGGGACATACCGGCAATACCCCTTGGTTGTGGACAGAACCTGGCATTGGTGAGATCATTCATATAATCCCAAGCTGCGAAATTGTCCTGTGGTCCACCACCAGGAACAAGTTCCTTCTTCCCAACCCCACCTCTGTTGCAGGTTAATCTCAATCTCTCTGATTTCCCAGTTCCCCAATATGTGCCTGACCAGGTCATGAGATTTGGTCGTTCCCTCATTGGCTTCACTGTTTCTACCGTTGGGAAATGTTCTTTTAACGAGATTGATTGACATGTCCTTGCGGGTATGACGACATCTTGAGCGGGTCTGTAGCATGGGGAATCGTAATCTCCCATTACGGACCATACGAGCGTGTTGTCGAGGATTGCGTCTGGGTATAAACTGTTTTTATGTCTTGCCGACCAGATCTCCCTATCTTATCAGCCAACATCTCAACGGTGGAATGATTGACGTACCAGGCAAAAGCAATACAAATCCCCCAATCATGAGTCATGACCACACTAACTGGTTTCTCACCAGTTGCAACACCAGGAATCGTCTCCCTAGCAAAAGCCATAACATCATGCAACATGAAATCCGCCCCTGTACAATGTTGATATACCGGAAGTACCACCAAATCCGCTTTATCAGCAGGAACAGAAATATGTCGCATTGCCTTGTACAATATCGAATCGGCCGAAAAACAATGTTTCGATTGAAGTTTATGACATTCAGCTGATTCTATGGCGGTTTGACCTTGATAACCATCTGCTACGTGGAGTTTTATGAATTCTGGATTGGCGATGATTGATTCTCGAGCGTGAGGGAGGAGGATATCTCTCCAATCGGTTTTAGCAACTGCTTCAGCGAGGATGGGCGAGTATCCAGCGAGAAACCCAAGGTGAGAATTGGGTTTAGCGTTTGTGGTCGATACACCAGAGGTCGGACGGGCGAGGGGATTGTCCCGGCGTGGTAAACAGTTGTCGGCCTGTACACATCGACAAGAACCGGTCTGAACACAGATAGTAGGAGCATTACAATCGTTCCAGCATGGCGGTAGGTCCCTCAGGGCCCATGTATTGGGTTTACTAGATATCGGATGTTGTTTGACCATTCCAGTACTAGAGGTGGAAGAGATGAGTTCTTGATGTTTGATTCTCCGGGCTGATTCGTACTTCACAGCCTCACTAGCTCTATCGCAGAGGTGCATCCGGCGGGAGGAATTGAATGGGATTTGGCCAGTAGTTCCGAATCGAATATCGGCGGATTCATCTATCCATCAGCTCTGCTCGTGATCAAAATGTGGGACATACGATCATCTAGGAGTAATGGCCAATCTCCCTCGGACGGACAACAGAGGACAGTCATTCGCATATCGTATTGCGCAGGGGTGCTTTCGAGGGTGAACCAATTGGTTTCGGAGGTAACATTTGAGATAGCATGGATCTGCTCTCCTGTCTCGGGGAGTAGTAGGCGGAGGTTCGAGGCGTCTGACGCGACCTATCATTAGCTCCGTCCATCATTGCGGTGGAAATCTACTCACCTCGAGGTCGAAAGCAGTATCAACAGCAACCGAATCATTCCCATACAGTTGTAATCCAACCTCCATCCCGTTCCCTGGGTTAACACCTAACCACCCCATACCCTTCTCCTCTGCCAACCTAATTCTCACTCTCCTCTCTTCCTTCTTGCCAGGTACTTTGTGGATAACAAAAACACTTTGATTCCAATTATAAGAAGGAACTTTTATTCCATCCGCAATACAGTTCTTCCCATCTTCGCATTTGAGGTGGTGGAGTGTTCCGGCATGATTGAATCCTATGTTTACTGTACATCCGATCAATTTCGTTAGATCCTTATTCCGTTCGTCTGCGGGGTGGATCTTGGTAGTAAAGGGGATAGTGGTTGGGCAGTTGTTGGTAAGGTATTGAGCGTTGTATACTTCATTTGCCGAGATTAAGTTCGATATCGTTTCCCCCAATCCTATTTCCAAGTCGATCGTTGATCCTCCTATTACCCCAGGATGAGATACACCTAGATCCCTAATAGGCGAGAGGGTATTGGTTTGTCGCCTAACGATATCCACCATTTGCCCCTCTGTCACCAAATTACCAGAGAGGAGATCATGTAAAACAACCCCATCCCCCACATTCGACTCTTTGACCTTTTCAACCACCTCCAAGATTTCTTCGACGGCTCGATCAACATGGACATAATCCTTAGCACGGCGGGTCGAGGAGTATTGGATCGGTAGTCCCGTTAAAGCGTTTATTATGAGTGAAGGGATGAATGTAGAAGGTATCGATGACGAGTGGTCGTATCCGTATATCTCGTCTACCCTGATTATACCTGTCTTCAAATCCGGGTCGATCTCACTTGCTCCTTCAATAGCGAGTTCGGCAGCAAGTTTTGTTCGTCCAATAGCAGAACTTGGATTTCGATTACTTTTCTCCCCATCGAAAACCTCAACGGAAGAAGCTAGGATCATCCATGGCATCCTGCTTTTTGATCCCTTTAGTCGTATAACATCCAGTAAAGCTTTCGTACCCCCGACATTGGTCTTCTCACATTCAGTGAATCGGGTGATACACCATTCCTCCAGTGAGACCGCTCCTAAATGGATCACACCATCTATCCTGACTTTTGCGAATAATTTCGATAGAGCCGGCGACGAAGGGTCGATCGAGCCTTTATGATATGTAAGCGATGGGGAAATTGGTAATGTCGCCGGCCGAGGGGATATATCGAGGATATGGACATTATATTTCTTCATCAATCTCGGGATTAATGCTTGACCTATTCATCAGCCCACCTCAGAATGGGGATTACATACCAAGTTGTCCAGCTCCTCCAGTGACTAAAACAGTCTCTCTACCTTCATCTTTAAACCATCCCCACCCACTCCCATGAGCTTCCGTCACTAGATCTAAATCCTCCACATGTCCGTGCCCAAACGTAGCAGGTAGTACACTCTTAGCAGGGCTCGATGGATGTAGTGCCAATCCGAGCAGTGCACATATCGATACTAAGACAACGAGGAGACGGGGCGAGATTCGTGCTGGTCGATTCGTAAATGGGACTGGGATCGTTATGGGTCGACCTAGGATGGGGGTACCTGGTAATTTTGGAGAGTAGAGGCGGGGCATTATTGTAAGGCGGCAAGGGTTTTACCGGTACATCATCTATCAAATCGGTCGTGTGATGTGTGATATCGTTATCGTCGATCCTGATCGTCCACAGTCGAGATCCAGCAGTCCAAGAGACAATTGATATGATAGAGATCAAAATGTCAAAACGTCACTTCACTGTCTACTCTACTTACACACCATCAAAATCAAATAAGTCACCTTTGGCTTATTTTTACGTTAACCCTTGAAACCTCCTTTACCCTTCGCCCGCATACACGCCCTCCCGCCCTCTATTTGAAAATTATGCATCAGCTGATCATCGTTTTAGATGCCGGTTAGCAGGGAAAAGGGAGATACATGTCTCGGACAGCAAGTTGTAGGGTTTTTGGGTAGGTCATGCTGCCGGGATCTCGACATTATATTTTCAGGGAAATACTCACGTTATCCGCCGCTGACCCGTTGTATCATCTTTTCATTCCACCGAAGATGAAACGCTGGAACCTAGCCTCTACACAACTCTAATCCCAAGATAATGTACATGCTCTGTCGATCGTTGTCTCACTTCCCCACAATTCCAGAGTGATCAGCACAGACCGCTTGATTATATTTCAAAACCTAACTCTAACTTCAAGTCTAGATACACAGGCAGGCCTCATTCAGGAACGATCAAAAAGATCGGGTCAGGCACACGTACATCCACTTTCTTCCCCTCTTTCCCTCTTTGATACTCTACCCCTCTTTACACCATGCTGTCTCGGACAAAGGTTACTCATACGGGGTAAATCTCCTAGAATGAGGGGAGGTGAGACATTCTTCACGGCATCTCTCATTTTTGCTGGGCCGGGTACAAATCGCTAAACCAAGGATGGGTATGAGCATGCCATGAGTGACTTTACGCTAATCTACGACCGGTACCTTCCCTTGACCCTGTAGCCTGACAATCATATCCGTGGTCATCAATTTATCTATCTATCTATCTATCGTTCACATATCAATCATCCTTTCCCTCCCATCAAATTCAATCAATCCTTTCAATAATCAATCGATCGAAAAGAGGGCGGGTCTGTGCGTGGGTATTAATATTCAAAGTTTGAATCTCCGAAACACCATCATTTAAACACATCCAATTGCCCTTTACTCCCCTGACAACCAATCCATTTCCAAGCGACGGGCCATAATTCAATCCACCACGATCCACGATGCCCCAACCAATCACTTATTCTGCGTTACCGCAGACCCCTACGACACCTCACGAACTAGCTTCACCTCATACTATCCGATCCCCTTCCCGCCCATCTCCAATGTCCCGCCTATCAAATTTCCGATTACGGGCAGTCCACGTATTCCTCCTTCTCGCCGTCGGACTCATTTCAGTCCCTCTCATATCCCAGAAATCAGTCTCGCCAGCGGCAATTCAATCATATTTCAATTCAAACCTCATCACTACCGATATGTCCCTTCAACATATCCCATTAGCAAGTGGTGGACTTGATGATAATCTAAACATCCCCTTGACCCTCGAAGCGAGATTATCATATCTCCTCTCCAGACCTGCGCTAGCTCAATGGGAAGCGGAATTACCCAATCGACACGCTTGCCCATTTTATACGTTCTCGAGAAACACTTATTTCTTCCATGATGGGAAACCTGAGCAGTGGGAACAAATTGGTCCAGATGAGATTAGGAGGTATAGGTCGAAAATGGTAGATTACCTCCGAGGGGTAGAGAGGGAGGGAGGGAAATTGGTATGGGACAAATCTCTCGAGAAAGATACTCCAAAGGAAATGAGAAGGGGTATTATCCTGACTGGGAATGAAGGGGTAAGCTACCACATGCACTCGGATATATGAGCTGATGATTAGAAAACATTAGATCGATTGAGATTATCACTCCACATGCTCCGAAATGTCCTCCACTCAACCCTCCCTATTGAGATGTACCATTTCACTGGCGAGCTAGAAGATAAAGAACTCCGAGCAGAGCTAGAGGCTTCATACGACCTGAAACTAGTGGAAGTATCGGGTAAAAGACCGAATGGCAAGAGCTGGAGTGAGTATTGTTCCAGTCACATCGGGATATGGGTAGAAGTGCTGATGATAGATATCAAGAACTCCGCATTTTTACATACTCAATTCACTGAATTCGTTTATATGGATAGTGTAAGCCTCCCACTCCCACCTGTCGAAAAAGCTGACGAGAAGGACAATATCCCATTAGCGGACCCAGCAGAGTTATTCGATAGTATCGAGTATAAACAATCTGGATCTGTTTTCTGGGCAGATTTGAACAAGGATCATCGTAAGTCCAATCTTCAACTCTCTCTTGAAGAGAGATGAAAAAAGGAGCGAAGACTGATAAGTAGCCGATAATGCAATCTTCAGAATCTTAGGAAGGGATTGTACAGATATGCACTGGCCCGCAGAAGCTGGTGCGTCCCCTTACCCCTGTCTAGATGAGAAGCTAATGAAATAGGTCAGATCGTATTCAACAAAGCTGGAAATAACGGTCTTAACCTCGCTGTGTTACACTTGGCAAATCACATGATGGATAATGAAGATATGTATGGGTTCTTGAGTTATGGAGATAAAGATACTTTCGTAAGTCCCCCCTCGTCGTCAGACGAGGTCTTTTCGTTATATCGATTTGTCGGAAAGAGAACTGACGATTAGCGATTCTCATTCTACGCTCTTGGACTCCATTATCAGCAATCCCCCAAGATATTCGCTTCTGCAGGTGGATATCAGACTCAGGGTGGTGAATCCTCCCTCAACTTCTGTGGTCATTCCAGTACGTCCCCTCCATCTCATCTGTCGCGAGAAAAGTGAATTTAATGGTCAGTGGTTCAATGGGGTCTAACTCCCGAATCAGCAAAACACGATCCAACGTACCACCCAAAACCAGCATTCCTACATGCAATCCTAGCAAAACACCGAAACAATCTCCAACCATCTAAATTATTCTCACACATCCTAAGACCGAGACTTGATGGAATCTCTGAACCTCGATTAGTTAGGACTTTATACGAGTTCACAGGGGATTGTTTTGCTATTACCTTGAAAGGACCTGATGGTCTACCTGATAGTCCCAATAGTATGATGGATTATCAGGGGGTTGTTATGGAGGATATGAAGGATTTGTTGGGTGGGAAAGAAGTTTGGGAGGCGTTAGTGGATATTAGTGAGAAGTTTGTTGCTATCTGATCGAGACCGAGCGCAGCGAGGGCGAGGTCGTTGACGAGGCCGTCAGCTAGGCCGAGGGTAGAGAAAGCGAGACCAGACGACGACAATGCGAGAGTGTAACCATGACGAGGACAGAGGATGAGTAGAGCGACAAGGGGTTCGTGTGTATATTAGTTATTTTATCTTGCGATTTCACGTTCATAGACACAACGCAAATTTCCGGGTTTATCAATTTATGTCTATAGTCTTGAATGCATTGCCATCTACTCAGCGATTCATCAGCCTGAGAGTCAGTGAATAAGAGTCAAACTCATAAGATGACTTCCACAGATGCATACAGTAACCAGACCCTCTACCTAGTAAACTAAATCATCAGCTTTCACCCATATAGGAGAGAGGGGCAAGGGAGCTTACCTGAATATCATCAATCTTCAAGATCAAAGCTACTGTCTCTGTAGCTAATTCCAATGCTGATGTCGAGACCAATAATGGTTGAACGACTTTTTCATCTAGAATGTTGGAGATGATTCCCTGCTTGTTAGCTATTGCGCTCAGAGACCGGTAGGTCGAAAATGAGAGGACTATTCGAGGGATGGGGTCTCATCCAAGGGTAGCCCAATCGAAGGACATGTAAGAAATGGAAGAGGAGAGGGACACACCTTCTTAACATTAATCCCAGCATTCCTCTCTCCCATAGCATGTTTATTCCTCAATTCCGTAACGATAGAAATAGGATTCAACCCAGCATTCTCAGCAAGTGTAGTAGGGATAACTTCCAAAGCTTCTGCGTATGCTTGGAAACAGTATGCTTCTTTTCCTTTCAGAGTTTGAGCGTGTTGTGTTAGGAGTCTTGAGACGTGGATTTCGGGTGCTCCTCCTCCTGCGATTAATGCCCTGCATGTTAGCTTCTGTGTGGCATTGGAGAGGTGTAGGGATGTGGACGTACCTCTTTTTAACCAAACACCTGACGACACAGAGAGCATCGTGTAAACTCCTCTCACTCTCTTCCAAAACCAACGAGTTGGCTCCAGTCAAAACAACACTAACGGTCCTTCCGGGATTCTTGACTCCAGTAACTTTAACAACCTTTGCTCCACTCTGACTAGCTTCCTCCACAAGTTCAGCCGAACCAAGTTTATCTTCTGTAAACGCTTCAATATCGGCAACAGGTTTAGCGCCCGTAGATTTCGAGATGAAATCAATTTCATCACGTTCGATATCTTTTATAACCATAATCTTGAGTTTGGCGAGGAAGTGGAGGGATAGGTCGGTGACTGCGTCTCGGAGAATTGATTTTTGGATCAAGAGGACATTACAACCTGTTTTCTTGATTCGTTTACACAGATTGAGGAGGTATTGACGTTCTTCCTTCAAGATTTTGTCCATTTGTCGATAATCGTTGACGACAATCTGATTGTCCATCTACCTGTCAGCTCAAGTCCTTAGGACGCTAGAGCTGAACGTACATCTGGTTTAGGGGATGAGAGCTGGAATTGGATTAAACCAATTTTAGCCTTCTCAATCCTAGTAGGTCCACCAGCATTGTTCATCACCGGCTGATGCAATGCAAGCCCCTCAATCAACTCGGTATCATCAATAGTACCTCCGACCTTCTTGACTAATCGGATATCTCTCAAATCAACATTTGAAGAGGTAGGGGTGACGAGTCGAGTAACCGCAGAAACGGCAATAGGGGCGAGGGTAGAGGAGTATTGGGATACAATCTATCATCAACTTCCATTCCAGTCCAGTGCACAGTGGACCTACCTTGGAGTTCAAACTAGTTCCAGCAGCTCGGAGGAGTGCTTCCCTATCATTCAAATCTACTGGTGTAGACATGCCTTCCAAGAATTCAACAGCTTTGGTGGCAGCGTTCTGGAATGATTGAGCGATGGTAGTAGGGTGAATACCTGAAATCAGCGACTTCACACGTTTTTACGATTTCAATAGCATACCCTGAGCGAGAAGTTTCTCAGCTGCTCCAAGGAGGGAACCAGCAAGGACAACAACGGACGTAGTTCCATCTCCAGCTTCGATATCCTGAGCAGCGGAAAGTTCCACCAACTACTCATCAGCTCTATGAAACAATCATGGGGAGGAGCATACCATTCGAGCAGCAGGATGTAAGACAGCCATGTGCTTTAGGATAGTAGCTCCGTCATTGGTAATGACAACCTCTCCAGTACTCGTTTGGATCTATCATTAGACTTCACTTTCCAATTCAGATGGTGAAATGACAAAGCGCACCATTTTATCCATTCCCTTTGGTCCCAAACTCGTTCGAACAGCATCAGAGACGGCTATTCATCAGCATCCATTGCCCTGACTAGATAGGATGGCTCACCCTTGGCAGCGTTCATATTGGATAATCTAACTTCCGTAGGTTTCCCCTAAGGAAACGTCAGTGCACATTCCAATTGAGACGAAGAAGAAGGATGGACGTACCTTATCGCTAAACTGCGAGTCTGAGATGCCCGAAGGCGCAGCTTGTGCTTTTGCTGCCATTGTGTATATGTAGAAGGTAATGTATAGGTAGTACTAGAGATTTTGGATGGACATGGAACTTCGAGACTAGGACGCGTTCGCGAAAGAAGGAAGAGAATGACACGTCATGGATGGTTAAAGCGTCATGAGATTAGATAGAACCTACTCTACGAGTATCTTACTATATACGATATGGCAAGCGTGGCATCAGGTTCAAGAAGGGCGTTAGCACAGGGAGACGTTATTATGGAGGTAAGCCAGCAGCTCCCCTAATTTCTGGGCACAAGCTAACAGATAGTTCGCAGACGGTGGATCGTATAATAAAAGTCAGTTAGAACTGATCCGACTGTCGTACTCAGCTAACAAGTAGGCAAATTAGAAGACGCAGTAGTCGAACTAGAACGAAAGAGGTTAAACAAGGAGAACGAAAGGAAAGCGGCAAAAGCGATGGAATCATTGAATGTCACTGCCGCACCTGCTAGCGTCAAGGAAGGAGACGTTGAATTGATCGTAAGCTTCCGCGAGACAAGTGATTCATAGAAGCTGATAGCAGGTACGACAAGTTGGATGTACGAAAGCCGAAGCTGAAGAGGCATTACGTGCGAATAAAGGGGATTTAGTAGGGACACTGGTCAAACTTGTACAACCTCGTTCAAGGGCTAGGTCGGTTGATGGTGGTGGTGAAAAGGCTTGATCCTGGTCTAGGATGATATTATGCAATGTACAAATCATTATACAACTGAATCTCTCCCGTCCAAGAGAGATACGCTCGCTCGCCGCTACACCTCCTCCAGATAACCCTGTATAATCAACCTCTCCACTGCACTTCTTGCCAGCCTAAATCTCTCTCCTTTCCTGAAATCTACCCTTTCCCCACCTTCTAGTACAACCTCCCCAGCATCTCTCACAACTCTAACATCCACCATCAATTCCCCCGGTGGCTTCTCTATCCCTCCCGTCAAATCCAATACATCCAAAAAATCACTCTTATAATCGAGTATCAAATTATTATATCCCCTCAAGAAATCCAGCTCTTGCGGCGATAATGCCGACCTCAAATCAGGTGCCTCGGCATCGTTGGTCGGTGTACTCAATAAATGAGCCAAACTACCCCCAGCATCCCAGTACCTCTCCTTAATCCCCCCAACGCGCGTATGGAGGTATGCGAGTAAACACCTCTTATTCCGCCTCGCGGCTAAATGTTGTACAGTGAGATTACAGACTAACGATCGATCTTGCGATAATGAGACTTGACCGTGTGTTTCGGCTGCTGTCGTAATGGATGTCCCTAGTTGACGGGTCTCGAGGGCGATAGAGAGGATTAGGTTTTGGGCGTATTTGGGTAATGGGAGTTGAGAGGTTGATGATTGTGTAGAACGGTGGGAGGAGGTGACGAGTTGATGGGCTAGGTCTCCGTACATCTTGCGGGTGGGTGGGTGGGTGGGTGGGTTGAGAGTTGGAGTGGGGGCGAGGTGATAGTGGTACTTTTACGCGACTGTATGAATAGAGACGCGACTGAACACCTAAGAGACTAAACCGGGATTATTCGGCTGATTTCCGATTAACCAGTGTCCGTTGATTTGAATCCGCCAAACCCCCTCTCTCCTTCTCTATAGTACAGTAGAAGTAACCTATACATATATACATCTATATCATACAGTAAGTACTCACCCATACAGCCATATGACGCACTGACAGTATAGCAATGCTTCGTTCTATCCGTTGCGCTACCAACGTCGCTCGTTCCGGTACGTCTCCCTGAACATCCTTCGAGCCAGACTAACGGAAAGGGTCCAACAGGTCATTCAACACCTCGGCACCTAGGAAATCATACGAGGATACCATCCAGAACATCCTCATCAGTGCGTTACCCCCAACCCCCAAAAACGAGATATAGAAGAGCTAACAGTCAGACCGGGACACTAAAGTTCTCGTCCAGGGTTTTACCGGAAAGACCGTGGGTCCTCTATTCTACATTTGAATGAGAAGCTAACAAGTAGGGAACCTTCCACGCTCAACAGGCTATTGATTATGGAACTCGAATGATTGGAGGTACCAACCCCAAGGTCCGTCTTTTCACTCTTACTACGGCCTAACGGCCTGCTAATAAAACAGAAAGCAGGTCAAACCCACCTAGGTCTCCCCGTCTTTGGTTCAGTAAAAGATGCCGTCCGTGAATCCCAACCAGACGCATCAGTAATCTACGTCCCCCCCGCAGGAGCAGCCGACGCAATTATCGAAGCTATTGAAAATGAAATTAAATTGATTGTTACTATTACCGAAGGGATTCCCCAGAGGGATCAAATTAGGGTTATGAATGCTTTGAAGAGTCAAAGTAAGAGTAGGATGATTGGAGGGAACTGTCCTGGTATTATTGGAGATGGGTGTAAGATGGGTATTATGCCTGGACATATCTTCAAGCAGGGTAGGATTGGTGTTGTCTCGAGGTCTGGAACGTGAGTTCTCACCCTTACTGGCAGGTAAGGATTGTGCTGACGTTAGTTTGACCTACGAGGCCGTCAAGTAGGTTCCATCATACTGTACCCGTCACCCTACTAACCAGTAGCCAAACCACCAATGTCGGTCTCGGTCAATCCCTAACAGTCGGTATCGGAGGTGACCCATTCCCCGGAACTCAACATATCGACGTTGTCAAAGTCCTCCTCTCCGACCCCAAAACCGAAGGTATCGTCTTGATCGGTGAAATCGGAGGATCAATGGAAGAAGACGCAGCAGAATACATAATGGCAAACAACCCCCACAACAAGCCTATTGTCGCTTTCATTGCCGGTCGAACTGCTCCTCCAGGACGAAGGATGGGTCATGCTGGAGCTATTATTTCTGGTGGAAAGGGAGCTGCTAGTGATAAAGTCAAGGCTCTTGAGAAGGCTGGTGCTATCATTGCCCAGAGTCCCGCGCAGATTGGTGCTTTGATGTTGGAGGCTATGAAGAAGGCTGGTAAGGCTTAGGATGAGTAGTGAAAATGCATTTCGGTTAGGAGTGATGGTCGGAGAGCAATACATCAGAGGTATGCCTGACGAGTATACTGATAGCCAAATCCAGTACCGCCTTGTTACTGACAGGTTGAGGTACCTCCAGGCTTGATATACATATTTACATAGGTAATACCTTAATCCGTCGGGAACGTAATCCTACATGAAGAAAAAAGAATCAAACCCCAAAAAGAATATCTAACCCCTGCTCAAATACCATCAACAACGACCCCAGTGGAAATGGCGATAATAGTAACGAGAACAATACCCATGATCCCAAAATCGTCCATGGTGGGAATAGCGCCTAGAGTCAGCCACCATATATTTCCCTGTCTTGTGTGAACAACGGAAGCGGAAGGGAAGGAGGGAGGATATGAGAGAGGGCTCAAGAAGAGGACATACTAGAATTAGAAGTTCCAGAACCCCCTCCTGAACCACCTTTCGAACCACCCTTCCCACCTCCTCCTCCTCCTTTTCGCCTCTCCAACCCTACATACTCCTCATTAACACTTGTAAGTGAGATAACAGGAACGGGTATCGAAGTAATCGCAGGTGCCGGTTCTACAATCAAAACTTTTTCATTTAATGAAACTGTTTCTTTTTCGTCAGATTCAAAACTCAAACTCAATATCCTTTCATCATGTAGATAGATACACGTACCTGGTTCTACTAATTCTACTTGATCATTCGGGAGGGGGACCATGGTGGATATTACGAATGTACTTAGCGTAATTAGAGCTAGAGTCAAATGCATTTTTTATGTCGATGTCGTATGTATTGCTTAGGTATTGTTATGTCAATTCTAGTTTTCCGTAATCAAGTCGAATGGTCAAGATGTTGGATAAGAAAGGAAGGGAAGAGAGAAGAGATTGGGGTTAGCCTTATATAATACCCAGCATATGTATGCGCCCCAAACACGAATCGCATAGCAATTCGAACTAAAAGAACCAACAGACAAAAGCCAAGACAGACAAACACACAATCTAACAAATTTCACAATTTCAACAAAAAGCAATCCCGCCTCGAGGCCGGCGGTCACGCCCTACTACTCTAAAGGCACCCCTCGTAGTCATGTTTCCCGCCCTCATCCCTTTCTCCTCTTGGTGCTTAATTTCATCACTTAGGTTCAATCATCAGTTATCAGCCAGCATGTATTGGGCATCAGGTCAGGGCAATGGTCCTACGTGATTCATGAAACATAATGGGGGTATCTGCCTGACTACACTCGTTCATCTGAGTTCTCGATCTGATCTACTGTATATCGTCCTCTTTCTCTGCTTGACCCTTCTTAACGACTTATGACAAGACTGATCATTAGTTCTTTGACCTATCTGACTCATTGATGAGAAAGACTCACCCATAGGTTCCGACATGTCCCCTGTAGTCTTTTCGAAAGCTTTCGCAGCAAAGTATCTATAAGTCAGCATCTCTTCACTTTCTGATTCTCCCCACGATCTCTCCTATTTTCTGCCTCCAAGTCCAGGTTCATCTCCAAGAAAGAAGGCAGAAAGATAGGAAGAAAGAAAGAAAGAAAGAAAGAAATAAGAAAGAAGAGAAGGACATACCGAACATCAGCATCCGTATCTTCCTCTTGCAATTTCTTAAGCGCAGGAACAATACGCCTATGAATAATATCCTGCCCTTCCGCATCATTCGTACATTGTACAGCAAGTGTTTCGAGGCATTTAGCCACGTTGAACCTAATGTTTGGGATTGGGTCTGTGGATAATGCGAGAGCGGCATCGAGGACTGTATCTCGGATAATAGCAACGTCGAGGGATGGAGCCATTGTCTATTTATCAGTGATTGCCTTCTTTTGAAATGGAGAGTGAGATGAGAGGTGGACATACGGTGATGGCAAAGATGGTAGTCATTCGATAGAGGTAATTTGGGTGTTCACGCATATCCATGACTTTGGGGATAATAGTCTGTTTAGCCCATTCAACACCAAACACATCCGTCAACTTTTTCAAGTTTATCGTAGCTGCTTCTCGAATAGAGAAAACAGTATCCCCAAGCCATGTCATACAGAGTGATCCGAGCTGATCATCGAAAAACTCGACACCAAGTTGAGTGGCGATAAGGGGAATGTATTCGATAATTGCTTGTCGGACTCGCCATTGTTTATCTTCGGATAACTCCATGACGGCGGGTAGGATTGCTTGGGATAACCGGTCAACACCAATGACTATAATCAGCTTTCGTGCCACCAGAGAACACGATAGCTTACCATTGTTGACGACTTCAAGCTTTGAAATGAGGTTAAGACGGACTTCACTAAAGTCGTCCTTCAATAACGAGAGGTAAAGGGGTACGAGAACATCGATAGTAGATTCCTTGCCGAGGAGTGGGGCGAGGCCAGAGATCTGCTGAGCAAGGGAAGCTCGGACGTGTTGACTCGAATCAGTCGACAAGGCCTGAACACAAGGAACGATTCGAGCCAAGATGACATCTCGGTCCAGTAGCTTGGAGAAGCCTGTCATCAGCCACATATTCCGAGTTGAAGCGGGAAATCCATGATCAAAGTGGTGAACGTACCAGGGACCTGACTGGCGGAAGCAGTCCTAACCTCAGCCTCCTGATCCTTCAACAATCCAACAAACGCTCCAACCAATTCCTCCTTGACAATAGCCTCTCCAACACTTTCCGCCAAATTGACAAACTCATTGGCGACCATGTACCTAACCCTCCAACTCTTGTCGGTTACGGCATTACGAATAGAATCGAGCATATGTTCCTTTGTCTCTGCCGCATCCAGGTTGGAGGTGATTGCGATTAAGTCGGGGATGGTGAGAAGTCGGACAGAATCCTGATCATCGGTCGATAATTTACGGTAGAGAGGCAAGACGTCTTTGATGAGGTTATCATGTTGCTTAGCGCCTTCTGCTACTGATCTAGCGAATGGCTAATTGTCAGCTTCCCCACCCATTTCTGTTCACAAATGATAGACTCACGCCTAGAGCCTTTGCAGCAGCACGCCTGACCATGGGTGTATCATCATTACACAATGCGGTAAACATTGTCCTCATCTCTCCCTGTGCTTCTGGGCCCATACCGGGATAAGCAGCTGCAAACATTGCACAAGCCGATGTCCTCGAAGTGAACCAATCTCCAGTTTGTAATCGTTTAACGAGGGGTAGGTAATGGGTTTCCAAAGCCTCGGTAGAGAGGA